>Ga0114129_10000723_pt1 | contig 41902 bp, 41 predicted proteins | sample RhiMetdeltSRZDD1_FD_80071 | JGI IMG/M metagenome (GOLD analysis project Ga0114129, IMG submission 80071) | Populus rhizosphere microbial communities from Tennessee, USA - Rhizosphere MetaG P. deltoides SRZDD1 (version 2) (version 2) | ecosystem: Host-associated > Plants > Roots > Rhizosphere >...
AGTCTGGGCCGTGTCTCAGTCCCAGTGTGGCCGGTCGCCCTCTCAGGCCGGCTACCCGTCGCCGCCTTGGTAGGCCATCACCCCACCAACAAGCTGATAGGCCGCGAGCCCATCCCCAGCCGCAAAAGCTTTCCACACACCACAATGCTGCGATGCGTCCTATCCGGTATTAGCCCCCGTTTCCGAGGGTTATCCCAAAGCTGAAGGCAGGTAGCTCACGTGTTACTCACCCGTTCGCCGCTCGAGTACCCCAAAAGGAGCCTTTCCGCTCGACTTGCATGTGTTAAGCACGCCGCCAGCGTTCGTCCTGAGCCAGGATCAAACTCTCCAACAAAAACCATCAATCCCGGCAAAAAATGCCAAAACCCCAAACGGGGCCAAACAAATTGGCACTGGCTATACAAACACCCTGTTGAGTTCTCAAAAAACAACCACACACCACACAACAACCCACACGAAGAAGGCAGTTGTATGGGGCAACTGCTCGGTGCGTCCACGCAGCCACGCGCCCGACCAACGTCGTGAGCTTGGCTGAAGGACTCGGCAGGCCGGCCACTCCGCCCTGATTGCTCGGAGGCTGCCCGGTGCCCTGCCGCTCGGCTACCTTACCCGACCCACTATACGCCATCAAGTCAGTTGACTGTGTCGCGCGCCATACCGGTTCGGCGCCAGGTTCGGCGCCAGGTTCAGCGCCAGGTTCTCCGCCGGGACGACCCGGCCTCACCCGCCGACCAGCTCCACTCCGGCGACCGTACGCTTGCCCCGGCGCAGCACCAGGAACCGACCGTGCAGCAGGGCCTCCGGTGAGACCGGCGCGTCGGCGTCGGCGATGCGCTCGTTGTTGACGTAGGCACCACCCTCCGCGACCGTCCGCCGAGCCTCGTTCAGGCTACTCACCAGCCCGGTCTCCTTGAACAGCGCGGCCGCGCTCGGCAGCTCGCCCGCCACCGTGGCGAGCCCCGCCTCCACCAGCGCGGCCCGCAGCGTTGGCGGCGCCAGCTCGAGCAGCGACCCCCGGCCGAAGAGCGCCTGGCTGGCCGTGACCACCTGCTCGGTCTCCCGCGGACCGTGCACCAGCCGGGTGACCTCCTCGGCGAGCCGCCGCTGGCCGAGCCGGGCGGCCGGGCGCTCGGCCGTGGCCTTCTCCAGCTCCTCGATCCCGGCCCTATCCAGGAACGTCAGGATCCGCAGGAGCTCCGGCACCTGCGGATCCTCCACGTTGAGGAAGTACTGGTAGAACGCGTACGGGCTGGTCATCCCCGGGTCCAGCCAGAGATCGCCACCGCCGGTGGACTTGCCCAGCTTGCGGCCCTGCGCGTCGGTGAGCAGCGGCGTCGCGACCAGATGGACGGACTCGCCGGTCACCTTCCGGATCAGCTCGGTACCCGCGGTCAGGTTGCCCCACTGGTCGCTGCCGCCCGTCTGCAGCCGGCACCCGTACCGCCGGAACAGCTCCAGGTAGTCCAACGCCTGCAGGATCTGGTAGCTGAACTCGGTGTAGCTGATGCCCTCCTCCGAGTTCAGCCGCGCGCTGACCGCCTCCTTGACGAGCATCCGGTTGACCCGGAAGTGCTTGCCGATGTCCCGCAGGAGGTCCAGCGCGGAGAGGTCGGCGGTCCAGTCCAGGTTGTTCACCATCCGCGCGGCCGAGTCCCCGGCGAAGTCCAGGAACGGCTCGATCTGCCGGCGGATGCGCTCGGTCCATTCGGCGACGACCTCCCGCGGGTTGAGTTGCCGCTCCGAGGTCTCCTTCGGGTCACCGATCAGCCCGGTGGCGCCGCCGACCAGGGCCAGCGGGCGCTGCCCGGCCAGCTGCAGCCGCCGTACCGTCAGAACCTGCACCAGGTGGCCGACGTGCAGGCTGGGCCCGGTCGGGTCGAAGCCGCAGTAGAGGGTGACGGGGCCCTTGGCCATCTCCGCGCGCAGCGCGTCGAGATCGGTCGAGAGCACGATCAGCCCCCGCCACTGCAGGTCATCGAGTACGTCGGTCACGCCGGTGATTGTCGCAAACGTCCTGACGGACAGTCACATCGATATCCCGGAAGCGTCGAAGCGCACGAACGCCCGCAGGCTTCCCGGCCCGTACTCGCGGATCTCGGTGAACCCGAGCGACTCGTAGAACGCGCGCTGGCCCGGCTCGTCGTCGGTCAGCAGGACCTTCTGCCGGACGCCCGGATAGCGGTCCAGGACCGCCCGGACCAACGCCCGCCCGATCCCGCCGCGCTGCTCGTGCGGCGCGACCAGGACGTCCTGCAGGTAGCAGATGGTGGCGCCGTCCGAGAGGGCCCGGGCCAGCCCGACCAGGCGCGGTCCGCGCCGGGCCACGACCACGCAGGACGACCCGGCGACCGCCGCCCGAAGCAGGTCCGGTGCCTTCGTGTACGCCGACCAGCCGACCGCGTCGTACAGTCCGACCAGCTCGTCCAGCGCCACGTCGGTGACCTCGGCGATGGTCACGGCCGACATCAGGCCAGCCAGCGGCCGTCGCGCATGAGCTCCCGACCGTCCAGCTCGTTCTCCTCCCGCCAGGCCAGGATGCGCCGCGGGGTCACGACGAAGAAGGTGTACCGGGTCCGGCTGGCCCGCGCATCCCAGTGCCTGGCGGCGAACGCCTCGGCGACCGCGTCCGGCACGGTCTCCCGCGAGTACGTCCGGACCGTCCCGTCGACGATGACCACGTCACGGGTCGGGCCGAACGCCAGCCGCACCCGACCGGCCCGGGTCAGGTTGCGGGTGGTCAGGCTCGTCTCCCCGGTCGCGAGCGTGAACGCCGTACCGTCCCAGATGAACGAGAGCGGGATCAGGTACGCGTTGCCGGCGGCGTCCGCGGAAGCCACCCAGGCGTCGATGTCCCGCTCGAACCGGGCGAGCGTGTCCGTCTTGCGTTGCTCGGGAGTGCGCGGCGGTGCAACGGTCACGGGACGATTCTCCCGCAGTGCGATCCGAACTGCCGCGGCGCCGGCGCGAGTAAGGCACAGCTAGCGGCGCGCGGCCCGGCCGTGCAGGTAGCGCTGCTGCGGAAGGCTCGCGGTCAGCCGGGCCGCGGCCAGGTACGCCTCGCGGGCCGCCGCGGGGTCGCCGGCCATCTCCAGGAGGTGGGCGCGGGCCGCGTGGAGCCGGTGGTCACCGGTCACCCGCCCGTCCGTGGCGAGCTCGTCCAGCAGTTCGAGCCCGGCGGTCGGGCCGTGGACCATCGCCACCGCCACCGCGTGGTTGAGCGCGACGACCGGGTTGCCGGGCGAGATCCGAAGCAGGAGCTCGTACAGTGCCAGGATCTGCGGCCAGTCGGTGGCCCCGGCGCTCGGCGCCTCGTCGTGGATCGCGGAGATCGCGGCCTGCAGCTGGTACGGGCCGGGCGTCCCGCGCGGGAGCACGGTGCAGACGAGCGCGACACCCTCGGCGATCAGCTCGGCCCGCCAGAGGCCGCGGTCCTGCTCGGCCATCGGGACCAGCGCACCGTCCGGGCCGGTCCGGGCCGGCCGGCGCGCGTCGGTGAGCAGCATCAGCGCGAGCAGCCCGGTCACCTCGGCGTCATCGGGCAGCAGCTCGTGCACGATCCGGGCCAGCCGGATCGCCTCCGCGGAGAGCTCGGTGCGTTGCAGGCGTGGTCCGGACGTGCTCGCGTACCCCTCGTTGAAGATCAGATAGAGCACGTGCAGGACCGCGGCGAGCCGGTCCGCGCGCTCCGCCGGCGGCGGCATCCGGAACGGGATCCCGCTGTCCCTGATGCGCTGCTTGGCCCGGCTGATCCGCCGGGTCATGGTCGCCTCGGGTACCAGGAACGCCCGCGCCACCTCGGCGGTGGTCAGGCCGCCGACCGCGCGGAGGGTCAGCGCGATCTGCGAGGCCGGCGAGAGCGACGGATGGCAGCACAGGAACAGCAGGATGAGCGTGTCGTCGGCGTCCGGCGCGGGCCGGTCGGCGGCGGGGGCGAGCCACTGCTCGGGCCGCACCTGGCGGGCGACCGTCTCCTCCCGGCGTTGCCGGGCCTGCTCGGCGCGCAGCAGGTCGGTGAGCCGGCGCGAGGCGACCCGGATCAGCCAGCCGCGCGGGTTGTCCGGAAGGCCCTCGGCCGGCCACTGCCGGGCGGCCGCGAGCAGCGCCTCCTGGACGGCGTCCTCGGCCGGGTCGAAGTGCCCGTACCGGCGAACCAGCGCGCCGAGGACCTGCGGCGCCAGCCGGCGCAGCAGGTCCTCGACGTCGTTGCCGGTCACGGTCAGAGGTCCTCGACGCCGTCCAGGATCGGGCGGATGTCGACGTACTCACCCGCGGCGTCCGGGTTGACCAGGCCGGCGGCGATCTCGGTGGCGCGGTCGAAGCTCGCGCACTCCACGATCGTGTAGCCGGCCAGCACCTCCTGCGTCTCCGGGTACGGCCCGTCGGTCACCACCGGCGCGCCGCCGCGCAGCTGGACCCGCCGGGCGTGCACCGGGGCGGTCAGGCCCCGCGCGTCGACCAGCTCACCGGACTCCTCCAGCGTGCGGTGGTAGTCCGCCATGTACGCGTGCATCTTCGCGACGTCCTCGGGTGCCATCGACGGTTTGTCTGTCGGCTTGCCGCTCAGCACGTCGTAGTCCTGCTGCGACCCGTACAACATGATCATGTATTTCATGATCTTCTCCTCTCGCTCACCGGAGACGTCGAGGCTGCCGGGCGCGACCGGACACGCGGGACATGGCGACGGTACGTGCTGACCGTGGGCTCACCGTCGAGCCAGAACCGCCACGGCACGTCGTGGGCGGCGGCGACCCCGACCCGCGGGCCGGACCGGACCCGGGCGGCCGGGGCCGGGCGGCGCGGCGCGGAAAGGCGCACCGGGCCGCCGCCGTCCAGCAGGAACGAGCCGTTGGCGGTGCCGTCCACACCCAGGGCGAGTGCGAGCCGGCCGGGCCCGCGAGCCAGGTCCCGGTCGTGCCGCACGCCGAACCGCCGCTGCCGGGCGAGGTCAAGACCTCTGACTACCTCACCGGCCCGCAGCAGGATCGCGTCGGCCCGGCCGGCCTCGCCGCAGACGACGTTCAGGCACCAGTGCATGCCGAAGACGAAGTACACGTAGAGGTGGCCCGGCGGGCCGAACATCACCGTGTTGCGCGGCGTGCGGCCGCGGTGGGCGTGCGACGCCGGATCGGTGCCGTCGCCGGTGTACGCCTCGACCTCGGTCAGCCGTAGGGTCACCCCGTTGGCCTCGACGGTACAGCCGAGCATTCTCCGGGCCGCCACATCCACCGGCCCGGCGAGCAGGGTACCGAGGTTCAGCGTGGCACCACCCGGACGTTCGTCCACTCACGCCACGAGTCGACCCGGTCCCCGGCGGCGGCGAGCTGGTCGGCGACCGGGCCCGGGCCGGTGGAGCCCGGCGTCATCCGGGCCGCGAGCGCGCTGCGGACCGACAGCACCGCGCGGACGTCGGGCGACAGGTGCGGCGAGATCGTCGCGAGATCCTCGTCCGACACGTCGGAGAGGGCACATTCCCGGGCGACGCAGAGCGCGACGAGCTGCCCGGTCACCTCGTGCGCGTCCCGGAACGGCACGCCGCGCCGGACCAGCCAGTCGGCGACCTCGGTGGCGAGCGTGAAGCCGACCGGCGCGGCGGCGGCGAGGCGGTCGACCCGTACCGTCATCGTGGCGACCATCCCGGCGAGCGCGGGCAGCACCAGCTCCAGCGTGTCCACCGCGTCGAAGACCGGCTCCTTGTCCTCCTGCATGTCCCGGTCGTACGCCAGCGGCAGACCCTTGAGCATCGTCAGCAGCCCGACCAGCCCGCCGATGAGCCGGGCCGCCTTGCCCCGGGCCAGCTCGGCGATGTCCGGGTTCTTCTTCTGCGGCATGATCGACGAACCGGTGGCGAACGCGTCGTCCAGCTCGACCCAGCCGAACGAGGGCGTGGTCCACAGCACGATCTCCTCACCGAGCCGGGACAGGTGCACCCCGGTCAGCGCGGCCACGAACAGGAACTCGGCGGCGAAGTCGCGGTCGGAGACCGCGTCGATCGAGTTCGCCGCCGCCGCCTCGAAGCCCAGCTCCTTGGCGGTCTGCACCGGGTCCAGCGGTAGCGAGGACCCGGCCAGCGCGCCGGCGCCGAGCGGCGAGACCGCGGCCCGGGTGTCCCAGTCGCGCAGCCGGTCGAGGTCGCGCAGCAGCGCCTGGACGTGGGCGAGCAACTGGTGGCCGAAGGTGATCGGCTGCGCCGGCTGCAGGTGGGTGAACCCCGGCGCGGGCGTGTCCAGGTGGCCGGCGGCCTGGTCGATCAGCGCGTCGCACAGCTCGACGATCCGGGCGCCCACCCCGCGCGCGTGGTCGCGCAGGTACAGCCGCAGGTCGGTGGCGACCTGGTCGTTGCGGGAGCGGCCGGCGCGCAGCTTGCCGCCGAGCGCGCCGAGCCGTTCCAGCAGACCGCGCTCCAGCGCGGTGTGCACGTCCTCGTCGTCGACGGTCGGCCGGAACTCGCCCGACGCGCACGCCGCCTCCAGGTCGTCCAGCGCGGCGAGCAGCCGGCCCAGCTCGGTCGCGTCGAGCAGCCCGGCCCGGGCCAGCACCCGGGCGTGCGCCCGGGACGCTGCCAGGTCGTACGGGGCCAGCCGCCAGTCGAACTGCACGCTGACCGACAGCCGGGCGAGCGCCTCCGCCGGACCACCGGCGAAGCGCCCGCCCCACAACCGCGTCACACGCCCCACCCTCTCGGCACAAACTGCGGGCAGTTTGTGGTTCTGGACCCCCTGATACCAACAAACTGCCCGCAGTTTGTGCAAGTCAGGCGCGCGCTCAGCTGCGCCGGGCGTCGCGGGCCGCGGCCTGGCGGGAGGGCAGGCCCCAGAGCTCGACGAAGCCGCGGGCGAGCGACTGGTCGAACGTGTCGCCGGTGTCGTACGTCGCCAGGCCGAAGTCGTACAGCGACTCCGCCGAGCGGCGACCGGTCACCACGGCCCGACCGCCGTGCAGCACGACCCGGACGTCCCCGGAGACGTGTACCTGAGCGTCGTCGATGAACGCGTCGAGCGCGTGTTTGAGCGGCGAGAACCACAGACCGTCGTAGACCAGCTCGGCCCAGCGCTGGTCCACGGACCGCTTGAACCGGGCCAGATCCCGTTCCACGGTCACGTTCTCCAGCTCCTGGTGCGCGGTGATCAGCGCGATCGCGCCCGGTGCCTCGTACACCTCCCGGCTCTTGATCCCGACGAGCCGGTCCTCGACCATGTCGATCCGGCCGACCCCGGCCGCACCGGCGCGCCGGTTGAGCTCCACGATCGCCTGGTACGGCGTGACCGCCGCCCCGTCCAGCGCCACCGGTACCCCGGCCGCGAACGTGATCACCACCTGGTCCGGCTCGTGCGGAGCGGCCGGCGAGGACGTGTACGCGTACAGGTCCTCGATCGGCGCGTTCCAGATGTCCTCCAGGAACCCGGTCTCGATGGCCCGGCCCCAGACGTTCTGGTCGATCGAGTACGGCGAGGAGTGCGAGACGTCGATCGGCAGGCCCCTCTCCGCGGCGTACGCGATCGCCTTGTCCCGGGTCCAGGCGAAGTCCCGCGCGGGGGCGACCACCTTGAGGTCCGGCGCCAGCGCGCCCAGGCCCACCTCGAACCGGACCTGGTCGTTGCCCTTGCCGGTGCAGCCGTGCGAGACGATCGTGCCGCCGTGCGTGCGGGCCGCGGCGACCAGGTGCTTGACGATGAGCGGCCGGGACAGCGAGGAGACCAGCGGGTACCGGTCCATGTAGAGCGCGTTGGCGCGCAGGGCCGGTACGCAGAAGTCGGCCGCGAACTCCTCGCGCGCGTCGACCACCTCGGACTCGACCGCCCCGCAGGCCAGCGCCCGCTCCCGGATGGCGTTCATGTCCTCGCCACCCTGGCCGACGTCGACGGCGACCGCGATCACCTCGGCATCCATCTTCTCGGCCAGGTACGGGATCGCGACTGAGGTGTCGAGCCCTCCTGAGTACGCGAGGACGACCCTATCGGTCATGTGCTGATATTCCCTTCTGATGTGTCCGCCCACGCGGACAGCTTGTCCGCCAGGGCCGTACCGCCGATGGTCTCCCGGGCGACCACGAGAATGGTGTCGTCGCCGGCGATCGTGCCGACGACCTCCGGCAGGCCCGAGCGGTCGAGCGCACTGGCGAGAAACTGCGCCGCCCCGGGCGGGGTACGCAGCACGACGAGGTTGCCGCTGGCGTCGGCGCCGGTGAGCAGCTCGCGCAGCAGCCGGACGAGCCGCGCCGGCGCCTGTTCGGCGGGGCGCAGCGGCGGCTTGCCCTCCTCCGGGATGAGGTAGGCGGCCGGGCCGCCGTCGGTGCCGCGAACCTTCACCGCGCCCAGCTCCTCCAGGTCCCGCGACAGGGTCGCCTGGGTCACCTGGATGCCGGCGGTGGAGAGCAGGTCGGCCAGCTCGGTCTGGGAGCGCACCGCGCGGTCGCGGATCAACGCGACGATACGCGCGTGTCGCGCGGTCTTCGTGACCGGACCGGTCATGTCGGGTTCGCCTCCAGCAACCACAGCAGCAACGCCTTCTGGGCGTGCAGCCGGTTCTCGGCCTGGTCCAGCACCGCGCTGGCCGGACCGTCGAGCACCTCGTCGGTGATCTCCTCGCCGCGGTGGGCGGGCAGGCAGTGCAGCACGGCGGCGTCCGGCTTGGCGCCGGCGAGGAGATTCCCGTTGACCTGGTACGGCCGGAAGGGGGTGACCCGGTCGTGCCCGTCACCCTCCTGGCCCATCGACGTCCACGTATCGGTGGCCACGACGTCGGCGCCGGCGACCGCCGCGGCCGGATCCCGCAGGACCTCCACGCCCCCGCCGGTCAACGCCGCGATCCGCCGGGCGTGCGCGACCACCGCCGGGTCCGGCTCGAACGGGGCCGGGCCGGCGATGCGGACGTACAGACCGGCCGTGGTCCCGCCGAGCAGGTACGAGTGCGCCATGTTGTTGCCGGGATCGCCGACGTACGCGAGGATCCGGCCGGCCGTGCCGCCGAGCCGCTCCTGGATGGTGAGCAGGTCGGCGAGCACCTGGCACGGGTGGAAGCCGTCGGTGAGGCCGTTGACGACCGGCACCCGCGACGCGGCGGCCAGCGCGGCGACCCGCTCGTCCGAGAACGTGCGGATCACCACGGCGTCCACGTAGCGCGACAGCACCCGCGCGGCGTCCTCAATGGACTCACCCCGACCGAAGTGGGTGCTCTGCGCGTCGATGACGACCGGCTGCCCGCCGAGCTGCGCGATGCCGACCTCGAAGGAGACCCTGGTGCGCAACGACTGCTTCTCGAAGATGACCGCCACCGCGCGGCCGGTCAGGTTCTGCCGGCCGAGTGGCTCCATCTTGACCGCGGCGGCCAGCCCGAGCACCTCCGCCTGCTCGGCCGGGCTCAGGTCGCTGTCGGTGAGGAAGTGCCGGGTCACGCGGACAGCGCCTTCGCCAGGGCCGCGACGAAGGCCTCGGCCTGCGCGGTGCTCAGGATCAACGGCGGAGCCAGCCGTACCACGTCCGGCTGCGCCGCGTTCGCCAGGAACCCCTCGCCCCGCAACGCGGTCACCACGGCGCCCGCGACCGGCTCGGTCAGCACCACGCCGAGCAGCAGCCCGGCACCCCGGACCCGGGCCACCCGCGGGTGCCCGAGCGCCTCGATGCCCCGCCGGAGCAGCTCGCCGACCCGCTTGACGTGGTCGAGCAGGCCCTCGGCCGCGATCGTGCGCAGCACGGCGAGCCCGGCCGCGCAGCACACCGGGTTCCCGCCGAACGTGCTGCCGTGGCTGCCCGGCCCCAGCAGGTCGGCGGCGGTGTCGAAGGCGAGGCAGGCGCCGAGCGGCAGCCCGCCGCCGAGCCCCTTGGCGAGCGTGACGATGTCGGGCGCGATGCCCTCGGCCTGGTGGGCGAACCAGTGGCCGGTACGCCCGACGCCGGTCTGCACCTCGTCGAGGGCGAGCAGCGCGCCGCGCCGGGAGGTGATCTCGCGGGCGGCCGGGAGATAACCCGGAGGGGGTACCACGACCCCGGCCTCACCCTGGATCGGTTCGAGGATCACCATCGCGGTCTCCGCGGTGACCGCGGCCTCGAGGTCGACGGTCGAGCCGTACGGCACGTGGATCACGTCGCCGGGCAGCGGCCGGAACGGGTCCACCTTGGCCGGCTGGCCGGTCAGCGCGAGCGCGCCCATGGTGCGGCCGTGGAACGCGTTCCTGGCGGCGACGATGCCGGTCCGGCCGGTGCGCCGGGAGATCTTGAAGGCGGCCTCGTTCGCCTCGGCGCCGGAGTTGCACAGGAACGCCCGCCCGCGCCGGCCGGTGAGCGCCAGCAGCAGCTCGGCCAGCGCGACCGGCGGCTCGGCGACGTACAGGTTCGAGACGTGCCCGAGCGTGGCGATCTGCTCAGCGACCGCGGCGACGACCGCGGGATGCCCGTGGCCGAGCGCGTTGACCGCGATCCCGGACAGGAAGTCCACATAGGACCGTCCAGTGTCGTCGGTGACCGTCGCGCCCTCACCGCGCACCAGCGCGAGCGGCGGCGTGCCGTAGTTGTCCATCATGGACAGTTGCCAGCGGTCCGTCAGCGTACTCATGGTCCCACCACCATCGTGCCGAACCCCTCCGAGGTGAAGATCTCCAGCAGGGTGGAGTGCGCGACCCGGCCGTCGACCACATGCGCGGCCGGCACCCCGCCGCGCACCGCCCGCAGGCACGCCTCCATCTTGGGCACCATGCCGGCCGCCAGCCGGGGCAGCAGCTCGGCGAGCGCGTCCGCCCCGATCTGGGATACCAGGCTGTCCGGGTCCGGCCACGACCGGTACAGCCCCGGTACGTCGGTGAGCACGACGAGCTTGCGCGCCCGGAGGGCGATCGCCAGCGCGCCCGCGGCGGTGTCCGAGTTGAGGTTGTGCAGTACGCCGTCGGCGTCCGGCGCGACCGTCGAGATCACCGGGATCCGCCCGGCTCCGATGATGTCGGTGACCGCGGCCGGGTGTACCGCGGCCACGTCCCCGACGAGCCCGACGTCCACCGGCTCACCGTCCACATAGGCCGAGCGGCGGACCGCGGTGAACAGGCCCGCATCCTCGCCGGAGAGGCCGACCGCGAACGGCCCGTGCTCGTTGATCAGCCCGACCAGTTCGCGGCCCACCTGGCCGACGAGCACCATCCGGACGACGTCCATCGCCTCCGGTGTGGTCACCCGCAGCCCGCCCCGGAACTCGCTGGCGATGCCGAGCCGGTCGAGCATCGCGGTGATCTGCGGTCCGCCGCCGTGCACGACGACCGGCTTGATGCCGGCGTACCGGAGGAAGACCATGTCCGCGGCGAACGCCCGGCGCAGCTCCGGCGAGGTCATCGCGTGCCCGCCGTACTTGACCACGACCGTCGCGCCGTGCAGCCGGACCAGCCAGGGCAGCGCCTCGATCAGCGTGGCGGCCTTCGCCTGAGCCTGGCTCAGGTCCGCGGTGAGGGTCATGCCCGGCCCCCGGCGTCAGCGGGGGGCGGGCACGACCGGGAGACGGCTGGCAGGGTCATGCCCGGCCCCCGGCGTCAGCGGGGGGCGGGCACGACCAGGAGACGGCTGGCAGGATCATGTCGAATAGGCCGAGTTCTCGTGGACGTACGCGACTGACAGGTCGTTGGTCAGGACGGTCGCGGCCGCCGGGCCGGCGTGCAGGTCGATGGTGATCGCCACGTCCCGGCCGGAGAGGTCCACCTTGGACCGGTCCTCCGCGCCGGCACCGGCCCGGCACACCCAGACCCCGTTGACCGCGACGTCGAGCCGGTCCGGCTCGAACGCGGCCGTGGTGGTACCGACCGCGCCCAGGATCCGGCCCCAGTTCGGGTCGTTGCCGAACAGCGCGGTCTTGACCAGGTTGCTGCGCGACACCGCGCGGCCGACCTCGACCGCGTCGTCCTCGGTCGCCGCGCCGATCACCTCGATCGCGATGTCCTTTGTGGACCCTTCAGCGTCGCCGAGCAGCTGCCGTGCCAGGTCGGCGCAGGCCGCCGTGACCGCCTCGGCCAGCTCCTCCGGGGTCGGCTCGATGCCCGAGGCGCCACTGGCGAGCAGCAGCACGGTGTCGTTCGTGGACGTGCAGCCGTCGGAGTCCAGGCGGTCGAAGGTGACCCGGCAGGCCTGCCGGAGCGCGGCGTCCAGCCCGGCGGTCGAGGCGACCGCGTCGGTGGTGAGCACGCAGAGCATGGTCGCCAGCGACGGGGCCAGCATGCCGGCGCCCTTCACCATCCCGCCGACGGTGAACCCGGCCCCGGCGACCACGGTGGACTTCGGGCGGGTGTCGGTGGTCATGATGGCCTGCGCGGCCGCGGGGCCGCCCTCGCGGGACAGGCCGCGGACGGCGGCGTCCACACCGGACAGGACGGCCGGCATCGGCAACCGCTCGCCGATCAGCCCGGTCGAGCAGACCGCCACCTCGCCGGCGCCGAGCATCATCCGCTTGACGCCGGGGCCGCGCAGGGCGGCGGCGACCCGCTCGGCGGTCGCGTGGGTGTCCTGGAAGCCGCCCGGACCGGTGCAGGCGTTGGCGCCGCCGGAGTTGAGCACCACGGCCCGCAACACGCCGCCGCGCACCACCTGCTGGCTCCACAGGACGGGCGCGGCCTTGACCCGGTTGCTGGTGAAGACGCCGGCCGCGGTCGCGTCCGGGCCGTCGTTGACCACCAGCGCGAGGTCCGGCCCGCCGGACGTCTTGATGCCGGCGGCCACCCCCGCCGCCCGGAACCCCTTGGGCGCGGTGACGCTCACGACCTCCACCTCACAAATTGCGGGCAGTTAGTGGTTATGACGGGCCCGGAGACAACAAACTCCCCGCAGTTTGTGCACTGGGCGGCGGGGTGGGTGATCATGGCGCTATTCCGTTCGCCGACAGGCCCGCCGTCTCGGGCAGGCCGAGCATCAGGTTGGCGCACTGGACGGCCTGCCCCGCGGCGCCCTTGCCGAGGTTGTCCAGCGCGCTGGCGACGATGATCCGGCCCGAGTCGGTGTCCACAGTGGCCTGAAGGTGGCAGGCGTTCGAACCGAGCACCGCGCCGGTCGAGGGCCAGGTACCGCCGGGCAGGACGTGCACGAACGGCTCGTCCCGGTACGCCTCGGCGAGCACGGCGGCGGGCTCGGCACCCGAGGCGGCCGGCCGGGGCACCGCGGTGACCGTCGCCAGGATGCCGCGCGGCATCGGCGCGAGCACCGGGGTCATCGACAGCGTCCGCGCGCCGGTCGCCTGCTTGATCTCCGGTACGTGCTGGTGCGCACCCACCCGGTACGGCACGAGCGATCCCATCACCTCCGAGGCCAGCAGCTGCGGCTTGAGCGAGCGTCCCGCGCCGGAGGTGCCGGAGGCGGCGACCACGACCACGTCGTCCGGCTCGGCCACCCCGGCGGCGAGCAGCGGGGTCAGCGCGAGGATGACCGCCGCCGCGTAGCACCCGGTGTTGGCCACCCGGTCGGCGACCGCGATGGCGGCCCGCTGGCCGGGCAGCTCGGGCAACCCGTAGGTCCACGTCCCGGCGTGCGACCCGCCGTAGTAGGCGGCCCACGCCGCCGGGTCGGCGAGCCGGTGGTCGGCGCCGAGGTCGACGATCCGGACCGATGCCGGCAGGCCGGCCGCGAGCGCCGCGGACTCGCCGTGCGGCAGGGCCAGGAAGACCAGGTCGGCATCGGCCAGCGCGACCGCAGCGGTGGGCCGGACCGGCAAGTCGGCGAGCGAGACCAGGTGCGGGTGTACCGCGCCGAGCCGGGACCCGGCCTGGCTGTGCCCGGTCACCGCGCACACGTCGAGGTACGGGTGCGCGGCGAGCAGCCGGAGCAGCTCCCCGCCGGCGTAGCCGGTGGCGCCGGCGACCGCTACCCGGGTACCCACGACCACCGCCCCGGGACCCGCATCATCATGCGAGCTACGGTATCAAAATTCAGACGCCTCAGGCAACCGGCCGCCCCGATGTCGGCACCGCCCGGGCGAGCTGGGCCCGGTTGCGCACGCCGAGCCGCCGGTACAGCCGGGTGAGGTTGGCCTCCACCGCCTTCACCGACAGGAACACCGACGCGGCGATCTCCCGGTTGGTCGCGCCCGACCGGACCAGCTCGACGATCCGCTGCTCGGTCTCGGTGAGACCCGGGCCCCGGGCCCCGTCCAGCCGCGCCAGCTCGTCCAGCGAGACCTGGTGCCACGGCTCCGCGCCGATGTCGGCGAAGCGGTTCACCGCCTCCAGGAGCGCGTCCCGCGCGGCGCCCCGGCGGTGCGCCCGCCGCTGCAGGACCGCCAGGGCGTGCCAGGCGCGCGCCTCCTCCACCGGGTACGGGTGCCCGGCCCACCGCCGCAGCACGGTCGACAGCTCCTCGGCCGCCGGCCGGGGGCCGTCCTCGGCGGCGGTCAGCGCGGCCTGCGCCCGGGCCAGGCTCAGCTCGACGACCGAGCGCCCCAACCGCTTGGCGTGCCCCGACACCTCGTCCAGCACCTCGGCCGCCTCGGCCCGCGCGCCGACCGCGGCCAGCGCCTCGACGAAGTCCGCGTGCCACGGCACGATCGCCGGGTCGCGCTGCCCGACCCGCTGCTCGATCGCGTACGCCCGGCGCATCGGATCCACCGCCGCGGCCGGCTCGCCGCGCTGGACGTGGCCCTGGCCGATCAGCGCGTACGCGATGCGCAGGAAGTCGTCGTCGCCCACCGCGATGCTGGCCTGGACCGCCTCCAGCGCGTACGCCGCCGCCTGCTCCGGATCGCCACCGTTGAGCTCGGCGTCGGCGGCGACGACCAGGCCGGGCCCGATGGTCGTGACCGTGTCCCGGTAGAGCTTCAGGCACTCCCGCCCGGTGGCCACCGCGTCCGCGCACCGGCCGGCCCGGCCCAGGATCTGGGTAGCCTGCACGAGCACGCTGGCCAGGTGCCGTACGGTCCCGCTGCGCTCGACCGTCGAGCGCAGCGCGTCGATCCGGCGGACCGCCTCGCCGACCTCGCCCTGCAGCAGCTTGATGGTCGCGCCCCGGTGCCGCGCGGTCACCACCGACATCGACAGCGGCAGACCGGCGGTGAGCTGCCAGGCCCGCTCGAAGATGTCGTCGACGCTGCGACCGGTCAGCCGCGCCTCGACCGAGCCGCGCCAGCACAGCACCTCGACCGCGGTGTCCAGGTCGCCACAGGTGTCGGCGGCCAGCTCGGCGAGCTCCAGCTCGGCCAGCGAGGTGGCCAGGTTGCCGTCGGCGAACTCCTTCAACGCCCGGAACAGGTGGACCCGGGCCAGCAGGGTCGGATCCCCGCCGGCGTCCGCGGTCGCCGCGTCGAGCAGCGGGCCCACCCCGGACTGGTCCTGCTCGGCGACGTCGACCAGCAGCAGCCGGGCACGTACCCGGGTGGACGGCTGGTCGGCGTCGCGCAGCGCGGCCAGCGCGTACGCGGCGGCCGCGTCGGGCCGGCCGGCCGAGTACGCGTGGGTCGCCGCGATCAGCCGGCGCTCGGCGGCAAGGCCCGGCTGCTCGGGTGGGGTCCGGTCGGCCGCGAGCCGGGCCAGGTCGGCCGCGCTGTCCGGGGCCCCGCGCTGGCGCGCCACCGACGCCGCCTCCACCAGCGCCGTGGCGAGCCCGGCATCCGGGCTGGGCCGGGCCAGGGCCAGGTGCCGGGCCCGCTCGACCGGATCGTCGGCGACCTCGGCCAGCCGCTCGTGCACCGAGCGGCGCAGCGCCGCGGGCGCGTCGGCGTACACCATCTCGCGCAGCATCGGGTGGGTGAACCGGACCGCGCCGCCGGCGTCGGTGGCCACCACACCGGCCGCCTCCGCGGCGACCAGGCCGTGCGGCTGGTTGGCGATGCGGGCCACCAGGGCCCGGGTCGGGCGGGCGGCGGACGCGGCGACGAGCAGCGCGGCCGCGCTCGCCTCGGGCAGGGCGGCCAGCCGGTCGGCGAGCAGCTGGCGCAGCCGGCCCGGCACCGGCAGCGGGTCGAGCGCGGTCCGCGGCGCCTCGGCCCGGGTGAGCAGCCGGCCCAGCTCGACCGCGTACAGCGGGTTGCCGCCGCTCGCCGCGCTGGCCCGGGCGAGCGCGCCGTACGGCAGCGCGTCCCGGAACCGGGCCCGCAGCAGCTCCGCGATGTCGGTATCCGGCAGCGGCGTCAGGGCCAGCTCGGTGCACGGCTCTGGGCACAGGGCGCTCAGGGTCGGTGACTCACCGTCGGGTACCCGCTCGGCCGCGAGCACCTCGACCGCCACGCCCTCCAGCCGCCGCGCGACGAAGGCGAGCACGCCGGCGCTGGGCTCGTCCACCCACTGCACGTCGTCGAGGACCACCAGCACCGGCTGGCGCGCGGCGAGCAGCCGCAGCACCTCCAGCACGGCGAGCCGGACGGCGAGCTGGTCGTGCGGGGTCGCCGGAGCGGCGCTGCGCAGCAGGGCGGCGTCGAGCGCGGCCCGCAACTGGTTGGGCAGCCCGGCGCCGACCTCGGCGATGGCCGCGCCGAACAGGTCGACCAGCGCGAGGTACGGCAGCTCGGCTTCGGCCTCGGCGGCCGCGGCGCGCAGCACCCGGGACTCGCCGGCCGCCGCGTGCGCCACCGCGTCGAGCACAGTGGACTTGCCGATCCCGGCCGGACCGTAGACCAGCACGCCTCCCCCGGCGGCGAGCGCGGCCTGAACCGCGTCAACCGTCCCTCGCCGGCCGATCGGGCTGGGCCACGGACCTACACCCACACGAGCGAGTCTGCCTGCTCCGACCGCGGGAGGCGAGGGTCGTTCGGGCGGATCAGGTCGCGAACGTCTTATTTCACCTGCCGGCCGGCCTTCCAGACACCGGTGATGTGCTCCGGCTTGGCGAGCACGCCGATGTCGGCGAGCGGGTCGGCGTCGAGCGTGAGCACGTCCGCGTCGTACCCGGCGAGCAGCTGCCCGGAGCGGGGCGCCTGCGGGCCCAGCGTCTGCGGGCCGGTCGCGGTCGCGGCCTCGATCACCTCCAGCGGGGTGAACCCGATCTCGGCCAGCAGCGGCAGCTCGCGCCCGTTGCGCCCCCACGAGTTGGGCAGGGCCGCGCCGGTGAGCGCGATGTCCGTACCCATCGCGATCGTCACGCCCTGCTCGCGGGCCAGGGCCAGGGCGTCGGCGTGCCGGCCCGCGATCGCCTCGAGCTTGGTCATCGCGTACGCCGGGACCGCGCGGCTGTCGAGGATCTCCTGCACGATGGTGCGGGTCGTGACCAGGATCGCCCCGGTCTCCCGCATCGCGTCGGCGACCTCCTCGTCGAGGAACGTGCCGTGCTCGATCGTGCGGACGCCGGCCTCCAGCGCGGCGAGCATGCCGGGCTTGCCGTGGCAGTGCGCGGCGACCACCCGCTCGGCCATGCCGGCGATCTCGACGATCACCCGCAACTCGCCGGCGGTGAACTGCTGGTGGATCGGATGGTCCACTTCGGACAGTACGCCGCCGGAGGCGCAGACCTTGATCAGCTTGGCGTTGCGGCGAAGCTGCTCGCGGACCGCCTTGGCGCACTCCGCCGGGCCGTCGCACAGGCGCAGGTCTCCGCCGGACTCGCCGTACTCGAGCACCCACGGGAGCGGGTAGCTGTGCAGGTCGCCGTGGCCGCCGGTGGTGGAGAGCACCGACCCGGCGGCATAGACCGACGGCCCGACGACCGTGCCTTCCTCGATCGGTCGGGTCAGGTAGACGCCGAGGCCGCCGACCTCGCGGATCGACGTCACGCCCGCGTCGAGCGCGGCCCGCAGGTCGGTCGCGGCCCGGGCGGCCCGCACCGCCACCGGCTCCAGCGGCAGGTAGGTGAAGTCCAGCGAGCGCAGACCCATCAGGTGGCCGTGGCAGTCCCACAGGCCCGGCATGACGGCCTGGGCGTGGACGATCGTGGCGCCCGGGGTCTCCGGCGCGCCCGCGGCCGGGCCGGCGTAGCTGATGGTGAGGTCGTCGATAGCGACGACGGCGTCGGAGATCGGCTCGCCACGACCGGGAACCAGCAGGTCCGCCTCGATGCGGTACGACATGCCGCCTAGCTAACCGGATGCCCGCGGGCCGGCGCCACCCCGGACCCGTCCCCGCGCGGGTTACAGCCGACCCTCGCGTACCGCCCGGGTCACCCACGGGATGACCTCGTCGAGCATCTCGGACAGGCCGGTCGTCGCCTCGAAACCGAGCACCTCGCGCGCCTTGGTGACGTCCGGCACGCGCTTCTGCACGTCGTACTCGAAGGGATCGTCGTGGACGAGACGGAGCGGGACGTCTTCTCCCTTGATTTTGTGCCAGATCACCTCGGCCAGCTCGCGCACGGTCGTCGACTCGGCGGTCGAGATGTTGAAGTCCTCGTTGCGCGCGGCCGGGTGCTCCATCGCGGTGACGATGCCCCGGGCGAGGTCGCCGCCGTAGGTGTAGTGCCGCACCTGCGAGCCGTCGCCGAGGATGTGCAGCGGGTCCTGGCCCTTGACCACCTTCTGCACCAGGTCCGGCACCACGTGCGACATCGCGAGCTTGACGTTGCCGGAGAGCACCTCGGCCTCGCCGAGCGCCCGGCCCTCACCGACGCCCACGCAGTTGAACGGGCGCACGATCGTGTAAGGCAGCCGGTACTGGTCCCAGGCCGCCCGCGCGTAGTACTCCACGGCCAGCTTCTGGAAGCCGTACGAGGACAGCGGCGGCGGGATGCGGCGCTCGTCGCCCTCCTTGCTCGGCCAGTGCCCGGTCGACTCGAAGACCATCGAGGACGACAGGTACGTCACCTTCGACAGGCGCCCGTCCCGGTGCGCCCGGATCGCCGCGTCGCAGGAGGCCGCCATGATGCGCTCGTTGGTGGCGAGCAGGTCGTAGGCGTACGCGTGGAAGTAGGAGATGCCACCGATCATCGCGGCGCCGGCGACGAGGTGGTCGCAGTCGGCGAGGAGCCCGGCCAGCAGCTCGGTGTCCTGCGCGTCGCCCGCCACGAACCGGTAGCCGGGGTGGTCGTCGTACGACCGGGAGACCGGACCGTACTTCGAGTAGTTGTCCAGCCCGACCACCTCGTGGCCGCGCCGCAGCAGCTCCTCGACGACGTACCCGCCGATGAACCCGGCCGACCCGGTCACCAAGACCTTGCTCACACGCTCTCCCTAGCTTTGCCGCGTTCCTGGGCCGGCACCACGACCGGCTCCGGCAGGGTACCGAACCGCTTGATCCGCCAAGCGGTCAGCTTCTCCAGTGTCATCCGCCGGCCGAACGCGAACCGGTACCACCGCAGGTAGCTCGGCAGCCACCGGGCGAGCTGGAAGTTCGAGTCGCCGAGCGCCCGGTCGAGCCAGATCGTCGGGATCTCGGCGACCGGCAGGCGCAGCCGGGTGGCCTTGGCGGTCAGCTCCAGGCCGATCTCGAAGCCGGCCCGGCTGTCCGTGCCGACCGCGCGGACGAAGTCGGTCGAGTACGCCTTGAAGCTGTTCGTCGCGTCCTTGGTACCGACCCGGGCGAACCAGCGCAGGGTCCGCCCGGCCCAGCGGGACATCAGGCCCTTGAGCAGCGGCCCGCCGACCTGCTGCCCGCCCGGCATGTACCGGGACGCGGCCGCCACGACCACGCCCCGCTCCACCAGCCGGGCCAGCTCGTCGACCTGGCGCGGGTCGTCCGAGCCGTCGGCCATCGTCACCACGGTGACCGGCGCGCGGGCGGCGGCGAAACCGAACCGGATCGCGTTGGCCGGGCCGCGGCCGAACGTGTTGTGCACCGGGCGGACCCGCGGGTCCCGCTCGGCCATCTGCCGCGCGTACGGGACGGTCGTGTCCTCCGGCATGTCGTAGACGACCAGCACCTCGGAGGGGAGCGTGATCTCGCGCAGGATCCGGTCCAGGCAGGCGATGATGCCCTCGCCCTCGTGGTAGACCGGGATCACCACCGAAACCCGGGGTTGCATCAGATCCGTACCCCTCTGTTGGTCAGACCCCACATGTCGGCCACGGGCTTGCCGGTCTCCAGGTCGCGGTACTCCGGGTGCGGGGCGGCGATCACCAGCAGGTCGGCTCGGTCGAGCACCTCGGCCAGGGGGACGAGCCGGTCATCCCGGACGTACGGGTCGGTGCACAGCACCTCGCGCGCCTTCAACATGAGGATCTTGCGCAGCTTGTACGCCAGGCTCTCCCGGGTGTCGTCGCTGCCGCCCTTGAACGCCATGCCGAGGATGCCGACGGTCATCGCGCTCAGGTCGTGCGCGGCCTCCAGCCGGGACACCACGTAGAGCGGCAGGCCCTCGTTGATGAGCATCGCCGAGTGCCCGATCACGAAGTTGTTGTTGTTGAACGCGGCCAGCTGCATGGTGTCCTTGAACAGGCACGGCCCGGCGGCGAAGCCGGGGCCGGGCATGTCCGCGGCGCGCGGGTAGTCGTACCGGATGGCGTGCCGGATCCGCTCGAAGTCGCAGCCGGCGTCGTTGGCCATCATCCAGAACTGGTTGGCCGTGGCGAACTTGATGTACCGCCAGGTGTTCGTGAACAGCTTGGCCAGCTCGGCCTCCTCCGGCTCCAGCGGGACGATCTGGTCGGTCAGCGTGCGGAAGAACTTCTCCGCCCGCTCCTGCCCGCGCGGCGTGCGGGAGGCGACGATCTGCGGCAGCTCGAACAGCTCGGTCATCGCCTTGCCCTCGGCGATGCGCTCGGGGCAGAACGCCACGTCGACGTCGCGGCCCAGCCGGGCGACCAGGCGCTCGGTCAGCGCGGTCACCCCGGGGTGGACGGTGCTGCGCAGGATCAGCAGCTGGCCGTCGCGCAGGTACCCCGCGCACCGCTCGATCGCCGCGGGTACCGCGCCGATGTTGGGGTTGAGGTGCTCGTCGACGGGCGTACCGACGATGACGATGACGTGCTCGGCCGCCGCCACGCTGGCCGGATCGGTGGTGGCGCGCAGCCGTCCGGTACCCACCGCGCGGGTGAGCTTGTCCGCCGCGCCCTCCTCGTCGAACGGCAGGGTGCTGCTGTTGACGACGCCGACCGCGCGCTCGTTGATGTCGTACAGCGTCACCGCGAGTCCCCGGTCGGCCAGCGCGATGCCGAGCGGCAGACCGACCCGCCCGCATCCGCCGATGATCACCACATCACGGGTGAAGGTCTCAGGCATGCTGCCTCCGGGAAGGTGACACGCCGACGTCACCTGGACGCCGCCGGGGGAGGTCCGTAGCCTAACGCAGCCGCGGACCGGGGCGACCGACCGGCAGGTGGTCGGAAACGCGACACGCTGATGCTGGCTCCGCGGCGCTCACCCGCCGCGCAGTACCGCGCCGACCTGGTCGGCCGCCTCGGCCACCGCGGCGTCGCGGGCGGCCACCGCCTCCTCGACCGTCAGGGTCCGGTCCGGTGCCCGGAAGATCAGCTTGTACGCGAGCGACTTGCGCCCGTCGCCGAGCTGTGGCGAGGAGTAGACGTCGAAGAGCCGCACCGACTCCAGCAGCTCGCCGGCGCCGCTGACCAGCGCCCGCTCGACCTGCGCGGCCGGGGTCGTGGCGGGCACGACGAGCGCGACGTCGATCAGCGCCGGTGGGAAGCTCGAGACGACCGGCGCCGGGGTCACCCCGGGCAGCGGCAGCGCGTCGAGCACCAGCTCCGCGGCGCAGGTCCGCCGGGGCAGCTCCAGCGCGGCGCAGACCGCCGGGTGCAGCTCGCCGGCGTGCCCGGCGACCTCGCCGTCCACCAGGATCTCGGCGCACCGGCCGGGGTGCCACGGCGGTCGCGAGCCGCGCCGGATCTCGAGCCGGTCCCGGGGTACGCCGGCCGCGGCAACCGTGATCCGCCCGGCCTCGACCGCGTCCGCCCAGCTCGCCGCGCGGCCCGGGCCCCACCAGCCGGCCGGCTCGAGGTCGCCGGCGAGCACCACCGCGACGTGCCAGGGCTGCGCCGGCACAAGGTCGGCGGCGAACGCCAGGTCCACATCGGACGGACGGGACTCGACGCCGAGCCGGGGCGCGGCCCGGGCGGTCGAGCCGGCCGGGTGGAAGACCAGTCCCAGCTCGTAGAGCGCGGTGTCCCGCGATCCGCGGCCGATGTTGCGCCGCAGGGTGGCCAGCAGCGGCGGCAGCAGCGTGGTGCGCAGCGCCGGTTCCTCGTCCGACAGCGGGTTCGCCAGCCGGATCGACTCCCGGCGCGGGTCGTCCGCGGGCAGGCCGAGCGCGTCCAGCGCGGCCTCACCGACGAACGGGTACGACAGCACCTCCACGAAGCCGGCCTCGGCGAGTGCCCGGCCGACCGAGCGGCGCCGGCGCTGGGTCGCGGTGAGGCCGTTGCCGGGCGGGGCCAGTGGCAGCACGCTGGGTACCTTGTCGTACCCGTCGAGCCGGGCCACCTCCTCGGTGACGTCCGCCGGGTCGGTCAGGTCCGGGCGCCAGGTCGGCGGGGTCACGACCAGCTCGTCCCGGTCGGTGTCCACCGTGCACCCGATCTCCTCCAGCGTGGCGACGACCTGCTCGCGCTCGTACGGCACGCCGACGGTGAACGCGGGCAGGTCGGCCCGCAGCCGTACCGGCCGCGGCGGCGCCACCGTGTTGATGTCGAGCACCCGGGGGTCCACGGTGCCGCCGATCAGCTCCACCGCGCGGTCGAGCGCGACGAGTGTCATCTGCGGGTCCACGCCGCGCTCCCAGCGCTTCGCCGCCTCGCTGAACAACTTGTGCCGCCGGGCGGTGCGGGCCACCATCACCGGATCCCAGTGCGCCGCCTCGAACAGCACGTCCACAGTGGATTCCGACACTTCGGATGTGGTGCCGCCCATCACGGCAGCCAGCGAGATCGGCCCGGTGGTGTCGCAGATCACCATGTCCTCGGGGTCCAGCACGCGCTGGACCCCGTCCAGCGTGACGAGCCTCTCCCCCGCCTTCGCCCGGCGGACCACGAGCGGACCGGCGATGCGCTGCGCGTCGAACGCGTGCATCGGCTGGCCCAGCTCCAGCATCAGGTAGTTGGTGATGTCCACCGCGAGCGAGATCGGCCGCATACCGGCGTGCACCAGCCGCTGCCGCATCCACAGTGGACTCTCGGTGGTCGGGTCGACGCCGCGCACCAGCCGGGCCGCGAACCGGTCACAGCCGACCGGGTCGTCGACGGTGACCTCCCAGGGCGCCTCGCCCGTCGCCCCCGGTGATGGCCGGGCACCAGGGTCGCGGAACGGGATCCGCAGCGAGTGGAACAGCTCCCGGGCCACGCCCCGCATCGACAGGCAGTACCCGCGGTCCGGGGTCACCGCGAGCTCCACCACCACGTCGTCGAGCCCGACGACCGGGCGCGCGTCCTCGCCCGGCGCGGCGGACGTCCCGACCGGCAGCACGATGATCCCGGTGTGGTCCTCGCCCAGCGACAGCTCCCGGGGCGAGCAGATCATCCCGTCGGAGACGTGCCCGTACGTCTTCCGCGCGGTGATCTCGAACCCGCCCGGCAGCACGGCGCCGGGCAGCGCGACCGGCACCAGGTCGTCGACCGCGAAGTTGGTCGCGCCGCAGATGATGCCGCGCGGCTCCGCCTCCCCGACGTCCACCTGGCAGAACCGGATCGGCTTCTTGGTACCTCGGACGTCCTCGATGGACAGCACCCGGCCGACGACCAGTGGACCGGTCACCGTCGCGCGCAGGTCCACGATGGACTCCACCTCGAGCCCGACCCGGACCAGGGCCGGCTCCAGCACGGTGGGATCGGTCGGCGCGTCGACGAACTCGCGCACCCACGACATGGGAACCCTCACGACAGCTCCATTCCGAAGGCCCGCGAGAAGCGTACGTCGCCCTCGACCATGTCCCGCATGTCGGTCACCCCGTGCCGGAACATCAACGTGCGCTCGATCCCCATGCCGAACGCGAAGCCCGAGTACACCTCCGGGTCCACCCCGCACGCCCGCAGCACCCGCGGGTTCACCATCCCACAGCCGCCCCATTCGATCCACCGTGGACCGTCGCGGTGCGCCGGGAACCACAGGTCGAACTCGGCCGACGGCTCGGTGAACGGGAAGTACGACGGCCGCCAGCGGGTCCGCGCGTCCGGTCCGAACATGGCCCGGGCGAAGTGGTCCAGCGTCCCGCGCAGGTGCGCCATCGTGATGCCCCGGTCGACGACGAGCCCTTCCACCTGGTGGAACACCGGCGTGTGGGTGGCGTCCAGCTCGTCGGTCCGGTAGACCCGCCCCGGGCACACCACGTAGATCGGCGGCTTGCGGGTCAGCATCGACCGCGCCTGCACCGGGCTGGTGTGCGTGCGCAGCACGAGACCCGCAACGTCCACATAGAACGTGTCCATCATGGTGCGTGCCGGGTGGTCGGGCGCGATGTTCAGCGCGTCGAAGTTGTACCACTCCAGCTCGACCTCGGGCCCCTCGGCGATCTCGTAGCCCATGCCCACGAACAGGTCGCCGATGCGCTCCATGAGCATGGTCAGCGGGTGCCGCGCACCGCGCGGGTGCCGGTCCCACGGCAGCGTGACGTCGACCGCCTCCTCGGCCAGCACGCGCCGCTCCTGCTCGACGGCGAGCGCCGCGGCCCGGGCGTCGTACGCGGCCTGGATCGCCGCCCGCGCCTGGTTGACCCGTTTGCCGGCGTCGGCCTTCGCGGCCGGGGGCAGCGCGCCGATCTCGCGGCGGGCCAACGACACCGCCGCGCGGTCGCCGAGATGCTGGTGCCGCACCCCGCTCAGCGCGTCCGGGTCACCGGCCGCGGCGAACGCCTTCTCGGCCGCGGCGACGGCGTCGTCGAGCGCGGTCTGGTCGAGCGCGGCCGCCTGCTTCGGGTCATACGTGTAGCCCACGGGCACTCAGTCTACGGACCTCGCCGTGGCATACAGACAGATGGCTGCCGCTGCGGCGAGGTTCAGGCTCTCCGCCTTGCCGTATATGGGGATGCGTACCCGGGCGTCGGCCGCCGCGGCCACCCGCGGGTCCAGTCCGTGGGCCTCGGACCCGAAGATCCACACGGTACCGGCATGCAGCCGGAGGTCGTCCAGGAGTGTCTCCCCGTCCGCGTCGGCGGCGAGCACCCGCAGGCCCGCGGCCCGCAACGTCTCGACGGCGGCAAGCGGTTCGCCGCCGCGCACCACGGTCAGGTGGAACAGGCTGCCGGCCGAGGCGCGGACGCACTTGCCGTTGTACGGGTCGACCGTCCCCTCCGGGAACACCACCAGGTCCGCGCCGGCCGCGTCGGCGGTGCGCAGCACGGTGCCCGCGTTGCCCGGGTCGGCGATGCCGGCGAGCACGACGGCGAGCCGGGTAGCGTCCGGGATCTCGGTGACGTGCAGCTGCCGGCAGACCGCGACGAGCCCCTGCGGGTTGACCGTCTCGGCCAGCACCGCGAGGGCGTCCTCGGTGACCGGCGAGACCCGGGCGTGCGGATGGGCGGCGACGGTCGCGGCGTACCGGTCGAGAGCCTCGGCGGTGCCGAACAGCTCGACCACGCCGCGCGCCTCGCGGACCGCCTGCGGCCCCTCGACCAGGAACAGCCCGGCGTCGTCCCGGTCGCGCCGCCGGTGCAGCTTGCGGGCAGCAATAACCCGGGGTGTCCGCGTGGTGTGCGGGGTAGCCCCGGGTCGCTGCATCGTCGGACTCAGGCCGTTTCGACGGCCTTACGCGCCACCCCGACCAGGGTGCTGAACGCCGCGGCGTCGGTCACCGCGAGGTCGGCGAGGATCTTGCGGTCCACCTCGACGCCGGCGAGCCGCAGTCCCTGGATGAGCCGGTTGTAGGTCATGCCGTTCGCCCGTGCGGCGGCGTTGATCCGAGTGATCCACAGCTGGCGGAAGTCACCCTTGCGGTCGCGGCGGTCGCGGTAGGCGTACTGCATGGAGTGGAGCATCTGCTCCTTCGCCTTGCGGTACAGGCGGGACCGCTGCCCGCGGTAGCCGCTCGCGGCCTCCAGGACCGTCCGGCGCTTCTTGTGGGCGTTGACCGCCCGCTTGACGCGTGCCACGTCTGTTACTCCTTTCGCGAGCTTGCGAGCGAAAGCGGCAAGCTCTGTTCTGTCGCGGCGCGCCTCAGCGGCCCAGCAGCCTCTTGATTCGCTTCACGTCGGCCTTGGACACCTCAACCCGGCCGGTGAGCCGGCGGGTGTGCGTCGACGGCTTCTTCTCCAGCTTGTGACGCAGGCCGGCCTGCTGGGCAACGATCTTCCCGCGGCCGGTGACCCGGACCCGCTTGCCCATGCCGGTGTGGCTCTTCATCTTCGGCATTTTCGACGTCTTCTCCCCTGTTGTACTCGCCGGATCACCCGGCGACACCCTCGGCTGCTTCTCCGGGGGCGGAGCCCTCCACGACCCCGTCGTCGGCGCGGCTCCGGCCCGACGAGCTGATTCCCCGGGCCACCGCCGCGGCCGCCTTCGTGGCGCGGTGCGGAGCGATCACCATGATCATGTTTCGGCCGTCCTGCTTCGGCGCGGCCTCGACGAACCCCAGCTCCGCGACCTCCTCGGAGAGCCGCCGCAGGAGCCGGAATCCCAGCTCCGGCCGGCTCTGTTCGCGGCCGCGGAACATGATCGTTACCTTGACCTTGTCGCCGGCCTTGAGGAACCGCACGACGTGACCCTTCTTGGTCTCGTAGTCGTGCGAGTCGATCTTCGGCCGGAGCTTCATCTCCTTGATGACCGTTTGTTGCTGGTTGCGCCGCGCTTCCCGGGCCTTGAGTGCACTCTCGTACTTGAACTTTCCATAGTCCATGAGCTTGCACACCGGCGGGCGCGCCATCGGCGCCACCTCGACCAGATCCAGATCGACGTCCGCGGCCAGTTGCAGAGCGCGCTCCAGCGGGACGATGCCCACCTGCTCACCCTCCGGACCGACCAGGCGGACCTCACGAGCCCGGATCTGTTCGTTCACGCGTGGTTCGACGCTGATGTGGCCTCCTCGATGTTTGCCGTCTCCTGCCACCGACCCCCTATGCAGAAGGCCCCGGCAGTTGCCGGGGCCCGCTCGACCGGTCACGGTGCACGCTACGCGCACCTCCGCCGGACCCGGTGGCCCGGCGGTTGACCGGACCCGGCCGCTCGTACGTTCCGGCAGCTCGGGTGGGAGCAGGCGCTCCGCTTTCGGCGCCATCACCCGGGGTGACAGCGTGGTCGACCGTACGAGGATAGCAGCCGCCGCGCCCCGCGCGCTAACTGCCGCTAACTGTCCGTGGTCGCGTGGCGCTGGCTCGCTTTGTGGATCTCCCGCAACGCCCGGACCGCGTCGACCGCGTGCTGCTTGTCCGCCCGCTGGATGGCCATCACCGAGACCAGGTCGTCGTCCTTCAACTCCAGGCTGGCCCAGGCCGCGCCCGGGTCGAACCGGACCGCGCGGACCACTTGCCAGGGCAGCTCGTACCCGCCGACCACGTTGCGGATCTTCACGCCCCGCGGGTCGGCCACGACCAGCGGGCGGGCGAACGCGAGGATGCCGGCCGCGAAGGCGATGCCGAGCCCGATCATGGCCGCCTGGTCGCCGGGGCGGAAGACGTCACCCCGGCCGAGCGCGGTCGCGATCAGCGTGAAGAACACGACCACAACGGCCGCCGCCACGAAGGCCACCACGCGGACCCGTTTCGGCCGGCACCGGTACACCTCGGGTTGTGCCACGAGCCCCGATTCTGCCACTGCCGCCCTCCGGCGCTCGGCCAACGGCTAGTCGTGCGGCGCCCGGCGGGACGGCTGCGGCGGCGGTACGGGCAGGCGTGGGCGCCGGTGCAGGCCGGAGACGGCCACCGCGACCACGGTCAGCACCGCTCCGGCGGCGACGGCTGCCGACGGTGCCGCCCCGCCCGGGATCGCCGCGTCCAGCAGCAGCGCTCCGGCGAGCTGCCCGCCGATGATCGCCAGGTTCGTCCGCAGCACGCCCACGGCTCGCACCGCGAGCACCAGGATCGTCACGATCAGGACCCCGAGGGGGCCGCCGACGTAGAGGTACCACCGCGGCGGCCAGGCCTGCGGCCAGCCGGTCGTGAAGCCGCCGGTACCGGCGGCCAGCCCGATCAGCACCGGCGTGCTCACCATGAAGTTCACGCAGGTCGCCGCCGCCGGGGTGGACGAGACCGCGACCCTGCCGTTGAGCGCGGACTGCAGCGCCACGCCGATCCCGGCCACGACCGCGAGCGCGAGGAACCCCAGCGCGAGATTCCCGATCGGCCGGCCGATCTGGGCCAGCCCGACCGCACCCACGGCGAGGGCCGCGCCGGCCAGCCGGGGCGCGCTGACCGGTAGCCGGCCGGCCGGTGCCAGCCCGAGCCGGTCGGTCGCCAGGCCGCCGATCGACGCGCCGGTGACCTGCGCGATCGTGTAGACCGCGACGCCGATCACCGGTACCGCGTACGCCGCGGCCGCGACGAAGAACGCCCCACCGAGCCCGCCCAGGTACGCCCACCAGGGCAGGCCCGAGCGGCGCAGCGCGGCCAGCCCGGTGCGCATGCTCGGCATCGCGACCAGCCCGGCGAGCACGACCAGGCACCCGGTGACGTTGTTCGCCAGCGCGCCGAGCGGGGCACTGCCGACCTGGGCACCGAGCGCGGCGTTGGCGGCGCTCTGCGTGGCGGACGCCACCCCGCCGACCCCGGCCAGCCCCAGAGCCAGCCAACCCGGCAGGACCTTTAGAGGCGGCACGCGTGGATGTCGGTCACGAGGATCGCGCGGGCGCCCAGGTCGTACAGCTCGTCCATGGTCTTGTGGACCTCCGCGCGGGCGACCATCGCCTGGACCGCGACCCAGCCCTCGCGGTGCAGTGGCGAGATCGTCGGCCCCTCGATGCCGGGCGTGAGCGCGCAGGCCGCGTCGAGCCGGTCGGCGTGCACGTCGTAGGCGAGCATCACGTACCGGCGGGCCACCAGCACCCCCTGCAGGCGCCGGACGAGCTGGGCGACCGTCCCGTCCGCGGGCGCCGCGGCCCGCCGGATCAGGATCGCGGAGGACTCCAGGATCGGCTCGCCGACCGGGGTCAGCCCGGCCTGGCGCAGCGTCGCCCCGGTGGAGACCACGTCGGCGATCACATCGGCGACACCGAGCCGGACGGCGTTCTCCACCGCGCCGTCGAGCCGGATCACGTCCGCGGTCACCCCCCGCTCGGCCAGGTGCTTGGTCACCACCCCCGGGTACGCCGTGGCGATCCGCCGCCCGACCAGCTCCTCGATGCCGGCGACGGTCTCCGGCCGCGCGGCGAACCGGAACGTGGCGCCGCCGAAGCCGAGGTCGAGCACCTCCTCGGCGGGGCTGCCCGCGTCGATCAGCAGGTCCCGGCCGGTGATCCCGAGGTCGAGGTCACCCGATCCCACGTAGGTGGCGATGTCGCGCGGCCGCAGGTACAGGAACTCGACGTCGTTGTCCGGGTCGCGGCAGACCAGCTCGTGGTCGTCCGGCCGCTGCTGGTAGCCCGCCTCGCGCAGCATCGCGGTGGCGGGTGCGGAGAGGATGCCCTTGTTGGGGACGGCGATGCGCAGCATGCTCTGACTCCTTCGCGGGGACGGCGGGGGACGCTCCGGGCACCGGGTCAGAGATGTCGGTACACGTCCTCGAGCTCCACTCCCGTCGCCAGCATCAGCACCTGCGCCTGGTAGAGCAACTGCGCGATCTCCTCGGCGGTGCGCTCACGGCTCTCGTACTCGGCCGCCATCCACGCCTCGGCCGCCTCCTCGAGGACCTTCTTGCCGATCGAGTGGACGCCACGGTCCAGCGCCGCGACAGTCCCCGAGCCGGGGGTACGGGCGGCCGACTTTGCCGACAGCTCCGCGTACAACTCGTCGAAGGTCTTCACAGACGACATTCTCGCAATGCCGGGGAGCCGCTCTCCGGCGGCCCGGCGGTTCAGCGCACGGTGAACTGGTGGTTGTCGAGATGCTGCACGCTGCCGTCGGCGGCGGAGAGCTCGTACCCCTCGATCGTGTACGTGCCCGGCGCCAGCGTGATCTGGAACGAGGCCTGACCCTGGTCCGGCTGGCCCTTGTCCAGCGTGACGAACCGGTCGTCGACGACCGTGCCGCCGCGCAGGATCCGCACCTGCATGGTCGCCTCGAAGACGATGCCGGCGACCTTGACCGTCACCGTCCGGCTGGGCGTGGCACCCTGCTGCGGGTCGATCACCCAGACCAGCCCGACGGTCTGCGCGGCCGGCGCGCGGCGCAGGTCGGAGCGGACGTCCACGTGACCCCACAGCTCGTCGACCCGCTCGCCGTCGAGCAGGATCCGTACCGGCGGGCTCCCGGCGACCTGGGCGTTGGCGGTCCACACGAGCTGCTGGACGGCCTGGTGCGCGACCTCGCTGCCGACGTTGTTCGTACCGGCCCCGGTCAGGTCCACCACGACCACGCCGTCCTCGATCCGGACGGCCCGCACCGTGGCCGTGTCCGGCCACCCGCCGGCGTAGTCGGGGTCGTACGGCTTGCCGGCGAGCATCTCGCCGACCGCCCCGCGGACCTTGGCCGCCAGCGCACCGTCGCCGACCGGCACGGTGTGGTACTCCCGGTACAGCCGCGGCTTACCCCGGTCGAAGCCGAGGTAGTAGACGGGTACCGCCGCGTTGAGCACGCCGCCCGGCGCCGCGCTCGTGGGGGCGGCGCTCTCCGCCGGAGTCGGGGAGGTCTCGTCCGACGGCTGGGCGACCGGCGGGGGAACCGCGCCGTCGCGCGGCACGCAGCTACCCAGTCCGGCGACCAGGGCGACGGTGGCGGCGGCCGCGGTGAGGGCCGAGCCGAATGCGATCATGAATCCTCCCCGCGGTGACCACCTCAGGCGGCGGCGGCTCGCGATGCGCCGGCGGATCTCGGGCAGCGCTCCCGGCTGCACCTCGACCGCCGAGGCCTCGACCTCCAGCACCCGCCGGAGCGCGTCCTCGTCGAAGGAACTCATGGTGATCGCTCCAGGGTCTGCGCCAGGGCGGCCCGCAGGGCGGCCATCCCCCGCGAGGCGTGGCTCTTCACGGCACCCCGGCTGATTCCCATCACGTCGGCGATCTCGGCCTCGGACAGGTCGGCGTAGTAGCGCAGGACCAGCGCCTCCCGCTGCCGGGCCGGCAGCGAGTGCAGCGCCGCGACCACGGTCGCGTGTTCGAGCGCGCCCAGCGCGCCGGCCTCGGCGCTCGGCGCGTCCGGCGGCGGCCGGTACGAGGCGACGTAGCGGTCCACGACGGTACGGTGGCGCAGCGCCGAACGGGACCGGTTCACCACCGTGGCGCGCAGGTAGGCCAGCGCCTTGTCCGGATCCCGCAGCCGCCACCAGCGGCCGTGCAGCGCCACGTACGCGTCCTGGACGATCTCCTCCGCGACCGAGTCGTCTCGCAGCAGGAGGGCGGCCAGGCGCACGAGCGAGCGGTAGTGCGCACCGAAGAGGTGCGTCACCGCCGCATCGGCGTCCCAGGTCCGCTCACCCACAAACGCCCCGCCCCACACTTCTGTAGAGACCACTCGGGGTGCCACGCCGCTACGACGCGCGTACCCCGGCGGAGGTTTACCCGGACACCGAGCGGATCGCCAGGGCCGCGTCCAGCGCCGCGACCGTGGCCGACCACCCCTTGTCCTCGGCGGAGTCCGCGAAGCCGGCCCGTTGGTGTGCCTGTTCCAGGTTCTCCACCGTCAGTACACCGTGCGCCACCGGGACGCCGGAGTCCAGTGCCACCCTGGTCAGACCGTCGGTGACGGACCGGCAGACGTAGTCGAAATGGGCGGTCTCGCCCCGGATGACCACTCCCAGCGCGACGACCGCGTCACACCGCCGGGCCAGCGCCTGCGCGACCACGGGCAGCTCGACCGATCCGGCGACCCGGGCGGTGACCGCGTTCGTCACCCCGCAGGCGGCCGCGGCGGCGAGCGCCCGGTCGAGCATCTGCCCGGTCACCTCCTCGTGCCACCGGGTGGCGATCACCCCGACGGTCAGCCCGGCGGCGTCCACCGTGGACAGGTCGGGTTCGCCGAAGCCAGCCATCGTCAGGCCAGCCCCTCCGCGATCTCGTCCAGCTCGTCCAGCAGGTGGCCCATCCGGTCGCGCTTGGTGCGCAGGTAGCGCACGTTCTCCGGGTGCGGCCGCACCGGCAGCGGCTCCCGGCCCACGATCGACAGCCCGTACCCTTCCAGCCCGGCCCGCTTGGCCGGGTTGTTGGTGAGCAGCCGCATGCTGCGGACACCCAGGTCGTAGAGGATCTGCGCGCCGGTACCGTAGTCCCGCGCATCGGCCGGCAGGCCCAGCTCCAGGTTCGCGTCGATGGTGTCCCGGCCGAGATCCTGCAACTGGTACGCCTGGAGCTTGTGCACCAGCCCGATGCCGCGCCCCTCGTGCCCGCGGACGTAGAGCACGACGCCGCGCCCCTCCTCGGCCACCCGGCGCATCGCGGCCTGCAGCTGGGGGCCGCAGTCGCAGCGCAGCGAGGAGAACACGTCCCCGGTCAGGCACTCGGAGTGCACCCGGACGAGGACGTCCCGGCCGTCGCCGAGGTCGCCGCAGACCAGCGCGATGTGCTCGGCGGCGTCGTGGGTGGCCCGGTAGCCGACCGCGCGGAACTCACCGTACTCGGTCGGGATCCGCGCCTCGGCCAGCCGCTCGACCTGCCGCTCGGTGCGCCGACGGTACGCGATGAGGTCGGCGATCGTGATCAGCGCGAGGTCGTGCGTGGCGGCGAACCGCTCCAGGTCCGGTACCCGCATCATCGTGCCGTCGTCGTTGACCAGCTCGCAGAGCACGCCGGCGGGGTGCAGGCCGGCCAGGACGGCCAGGTCGACCGCGGCCTCGGTGTGCCCGGGCCGGCGCAGCACGCCGCCGCGCTTGGCCCGCAGCGGCACCACGTGCCCGGGCCGGGCCAGGTCGGCGGGGCCGGTGGCCGGGTCGGCGAGGAGCCGGATCGTGTGCGCCCGGTCCGCGGCGGAGATGCCGGTGCCGACCCCCTCCCGCGCGTCCACCGTCACCGTGTACGCGGTACCCCGGCGGTCCTGGTTGGTGTGGAACATCGGCGGCAGCTCGAGCCGGTCGCAGTCGTCCTCGGTGAGCGGCGCGCAGATGTACCCCGAGGTGTACCGGACCATGAACGCCAGCAGCTGCGGCGTCGCCTTCTCGGCGGCGAAGATGAGGTCGCCCTCGTTCTCGCGGTCCTCGTCGTCGGCCACGATGACCGGGCGGCCGGCCTCGATCTCCTTGATCGCGCGGTCGATGCTGTCGAAGGCGCCTGATGCTTTCACTCGCGAGCTCGCGAAAGTGGTCATGTGATCACCAGCTTCTCGACGTATTTGGCCACGATGTCGACCTCCAGGTTCACCGGGTCGCCGACTGTCTTCTGACCGAGAGTGGTCAGTCCGAGCGTGGTCGGGATCAGCCCGACGGTGAACGAGCCGGGCTCGACCGAGACCACGGTCAGCGACACCCCGTCGACGGTGATCGAGCCCTTCTCCACCACGTACCGGTCCAGCTCCCCGGGCAGCGAGAACCGCACCAGGTCCCACTGCGGGCCGGGCTCGCGGGACAGGATGGTGGCGACACCGTCGACGTGCCCCTGCACGAGGTGGCCGCCGAGCCGGTCGCCGACCCGGGCCGCCCGCTCGAGGTTGACCGGGTCACCCGGGCGCAGCGCGCCGAGCGCGGACCGGCGCAGCGTCTCCGGCATGACGTCCGCGGTGAACTCCCCGTCCGCGACCGTGACGACGGTGAGGCAGACCCCGTTGACCGCGATCGAGTCGCCGTGCCGCGCGTCGGCCGCCACCACCGGGCCGCGGACCGCCAGCCGGCCCGGTTCGACCGCGACCACCCTGCCCAATTCCTCGACAATGCCGGTGAACACCAGTCACACCTCCGTGGTCCGTGGCATCGCGGTGATCCGTACGTCCGGGCCGACCTGCACCGCTTCGACGATCTCCAGCTCGATGGCGTCGGCGAGGGTGTCGACGCCGGCGTACCCGAGGGCGGCGATCCCGGCGCCGAGGAACATCGGCGACAGGTACGCCACGACCTTGTCCACCAGCCCGTCGCGCAGGAACGAGCCGGCCAGCGTCGGGCCACCCTCGAGCAGCGCGGAGCGCACGCCGCGCTCGTACAGCGCGATCATCAGCTTCGCCAGGTCCACCCGGCCGTCCTCGGCGGCGCCCACCTCGGCGGCGGTCGCGACCCAGGTCGGCGCGGCGACGTCGCGGACCCGGGCGTCGGCCGGGGTACGCCCGGAGCTGTCCACCACCACCCGCAGCGGCTGGCGGATCGCCAGCGTTCCGTCGCGCAGGTTGCGTACCGTGAGCCGCGGGTCGTCCGCGATCACCGTGCCGATGCCGGCGATCACCGCGTCTGTGGTTGCGCGGAGCTGGTGCACCTCGGTCCGGGCCTGCTCCGAGGTGATCCACATGCTCGTTCCGTCGGCCGCGGCGGACCGGCCGTCGAGGGTCGCGGCGAGCTTCCAGACCAGGTACGGCCGGCCCCGCCGGACCGCGGTCAGCCAGGCGATGTTGCCGGCGGCGGCCTCGGCCGCGCGTACCCCCATCTCGACCTGGACCCCGGCGGCGCGCAACGCGTCGGCGCCCCGCTGGGCGACCGGGTTGGGGTCGGCGACCCCGCCGACGACCCGGGTGATGCCGGCCGAGATCAGCGCGCGGGTACAGGGGCCGGTGCGGCCGGTGTGGTTGCACGGCTCCAGCGTGACGACGGCGGTACCGCCCCGGGCCCGCTCGCCGGCGTGGGCCAGCGCGACGATCTCCGCGTGCGGACCGCCGGCGTACGCGTGGAAGCCCTCCCCCACGACCTCGCCCTCGGTGTCGAGGATCACGCACCCGACGACCGGATTGGGGCTGGTGGTGCCGAGACCGCGGGCGGCCAGCGCGATCGCGCGCCGCATCGCCAGGTCCTCGCGTTCGGCACTGACGGCCATCTCGCCCCTCACGTCGCGGTCGACGCGCAGCGGGCCGGGACCAGTCGAGCGGCCCCTGGGCACGCGACGGCGCGCCCCATGGACCGCGCGCGCTGCCTCCCATCCGGACTGTCACCGTCGGCCCTGGAGTCTCACCAGGTCCACCGACCCCTGGATGGGGCCGGGTCGCGGGCTGCGCGCGGCTGTTACCGCGTCTCACCGCCGGTTCGGAATTGCACCGAGTCCCGCCAGCGCGTGGTGGGTACCACCCTGAAGTCTGTCACGAACCGGCGCCCGCGTAACCCGTGGGCGAGGTATGTCACGTTTCCCCGGCCGGCGCCAGCCGCTGCCGGAGTGCTCAACGGCTAGACCTTGCGGCGGTCCACGGCGACGTACGACCCGGGCTGGGTCTTCGCCACGTGCTTCATGTCGGAGGCGACCGCGACGACCTCGCGCGGGTCGCCGTAGGTCCGGTTCGTCGACAGCGCCACGCCGATCGAGATCGTCACGAGGTTGGCCCGCTGGACGTGTCCGCGGCGGTCGGCCAGCTCGAGGTACCCGCGCTGGGCGTCGACCGGGTCGTACAGCTCGTCCGCGCTCGCCTCGAAGTCCACCACGGCCTTCTCGGTCAGCGGCCGCACCTGCTCCGGCGTGCAGATCACCACGAAGTCGTCGCCGCCGATGTGGCCGAGGAACGCCGGTGGCAGGCCCACCCCGACCACGGCCCGGTGCAGCGCCCGGGCCAGCGCGCCGATGAAGTCGTCGCCGCGGGCGAAGCCGTACGCGTCATTGACGCTCTTGAACCGGTCGATGTCGATGTGGCAGACCGCGTAGTCGGTGCCGCCCCGGACCCGGTCGCTGATCTCGCGCAGGATCCGGCTGTTGCCGGGCAGCCCGGTCAGCGGCGAGACCTCCCGGAACTCCTGGTTGCGCCGCAGCGTCGAGCGGACCCGGGCGATCAGCTCGAGCGTGTCGAACGGCTTGACCAGGTAGTCGTCCGCCCCCGCGGAGAGCCCGACCACCTTGTCCACGGTCAGCCCCTTGGCGGTCAGCATGATGATCGGCAGCGCCGAGGTCATCGGGTCGGCGCGCAGCCGGCGGGTCAGCTCCAGCCCGTCGACGAGCGGCATCATCAGGTCCACCACGGCCAGGTCGGGCCGGTGCGCCTCGATCAGCGCGAGGGCCGCCTCGCCGTCGTGCGCGACGAGCACCTCGAACCCGTGCAGCTTGAGGTTGACCTCGACGAACCGGGCTATGTCCACGTCGTCGTCGACGACCAGGATGAGTTCCGGAGCCGCACCGTCCGTGCTCATCGGCCGGCCGCCGACCCGGCCGCCGGCCCGCTCGCCGACCCGGCCGCCGCGCGCAGCGCCCGGACCGCCGCCGCCGGGTCGTCGGCACGGTAGACCGCGGTACCGGCGACGAACGCGTCCGCCCCGGCCCGGGCCGACTCGACGATCGTCTGCTCGTCCACCCCGCCGTCGACCTCGATCCGCAGGTGCAGGTGGCCCGCGGCGACGTGGCGGCGGGCGGTGCGGACCTTGTCCAGCAGTGCCGGGATGAACTCCTGCCCGCCGAAACCGGCCTTGATCGTCATGATCAGCAGGGTGTCGAAGTGCGGGAGCAGCTCCAGGTACGGCTCGACCGGCGTGTCCCGGTCGATCGCCAGGCCGGCCTGGGTGCCGGCCGCGCGCAGGTCCCGGGCGAGCGCCACCGGATCGGCCGCCGCCTCCGCGTGGAAGCTCACGTTGACCGCGCCCGCCTCGGCGTACCCGGTGGCCCAGCGCTCGGGCGCCTCGATCATCAGATGGCAGTCGAGCGGGATCGCCGTGGCCTTGCGCAGGCTCTGCACGACCGGCAGGCCGATCGTCAGGTTGGGCACGAAGTGGTTGTCCATGACGTCCACGTGCAACCAGTCCGCCGCGCCCTCGACCGACCGCGCCTCGTCGGCGAGGTGCGCGTAGTCCGCGGCGAGCAGGCTCGGAGCGACGATCAGCGACGGCTCGGTCACCGGCTCAGTCTACGAACCTCGGTCCCGTTACGGCGTACGGCGGACAGGTACATCGCGTCGGTGCCGTGGCGGTGCGGCCACAGCTGGACGTCCGGCCCGTCGCCGAGGCCGGGCATACCGGCCGGCAGGAGCGCCCGGACGTCGAGCTGCTCGGCGCCGCGGACCGCGGCCTTCGTCTCGGCCAGGTGCGGCGAGCAGGTCGCGTAGACCACCACACCGCCGGGCCGGACCACCCGGCGCGCGGCGGCCAGCAGCTCGCGCTGCAGCCGGGTCAGCGGCGGGAGATCGCTCGGCTGGCGCCGCCAGCGCGCCTCCGGCCGGCGGCGCAGCGCGCCGAGACCGGTGCACGGCGCGTCCACGAGCACCCGGTCGTACTCCCCCTCGACCTCCCGGCCGTCGCCGTGCACCACGGTCACCGGCAGGCCGCGGGTCGCCCGGGCCACCAGCTGCGCCCGGTGCTCGGCGACCTCGACGGCGGTGACCCGCGCGCCGCGCTGGGCGGCCAGCGCACCCAGCAGGCCCGCCTTGCCACCCGGCCCGGCGCACAGGTCCAGCCACCGCTCGTCGCGGTCGCCGTCCAGCGGCGCACCGACCAGCGCCAGCGCGACGAGCTGGGACCCCTCGTCCTGGACGTGCGCCCGGCCGCCGGACAGGTCCGGTACGCCGCCGCCGTCCAGCACCACGGCGTACCGGGACCAGGTGCCGGGCCGGCCGCCCACCTGCTCGGCCAGCTCCGCCGGGCTGATCCGCCCGGGCCGGGCGCAGAGGTGCACCGGCGGCCGCTCGTTGTCCGCCGCCAGCGCGGCCGCGGTCTCGCCCAGGTCGCCGCCGAGCGCGTCGGCGAAGGCCCGGACGATCCACTGTGGATGGCTGTGCACGAGCGCGAGGTGGCCGACCGGGTCGTCCGGGTACGGCGGCGCCAGGTCGGCGAGCCACTCGTCCAGCTCCTGGGCGGCGATCCGGCGCATCACCGCGTTGGCGAAGCCGGCCGCGCCCGGCGTGACCGCCCGCACGAGGTCCACAGTGGACGACACCGCGGCGTGCGGCGGCACCCGGGTGTGCAGCACCTGGTACGCGCCGAGGCGCAGCGCGTCGCGGACCGGTGGGTCGATCCGGGCCATGTCCCGGTCCGCGGCGGCGGCGACGATCGCGTCGAGCGTGCCGGTCGCGCGCAGGGTGCCGTACGCGAGCTCGGTCGCGAACGCCGCGTCCCGGCCGGAGAGGGCCAGCTCACGCAGCACATTCGGCAGAACCAGGTTCGCGTACGCGTCGTCCCGGTGCACGGCGGCGATCACCTCGTACGCGGCCTGCCGGGCCGGATCCGAGGGTGGGCGGCCGGCCTTCGGCGCGCGCGGCGCCCGGCGCGGCTGCACCGGCCCTCGCGACGGTCGCCTCACGGTTCCTCCCGGGTGGCTCCGCTCACGAGAACCGGTCACCTGACCCCGGGCGGACCCCGCGGGCCCAGTCCGGCGCCGGCATCGGCCGCTTGCCGGGCGCCTGGACGTCACTGAGCTCGACCGGCTGGCTGGCCGTACCGACCAGCACCCGGGCCCGCTCGACGAGCAGGTCGCCGGGTTCCAGCGCCGGCCCGTTCGCGATCACCGTCACCGGGCCGAGCTTGACCCGGTCCTCGCGGAACGTGGTCCACGCCCCGGGCGCCGGCGTGCAGGCCCGGATCCGCCGCTCGACCGAGAACGCCGGCTCGGCCCAGCGGACCTGCGCGTCGGCCACGGTGACCTTCGGCGCCAGCGAGACGCCGTCCTCGGGCTGCGGTACCGGTTCGAGCGTGCCCGCCGCGATCCCGTCGAGGACCGAGACGAGCAGGCCGGCACCGGCGGTGGCGAGCCGGTCGAGCAGGGCCCCCGAGGTGTCGGCGGGCCGGATCGACTCGGTCAGCGCGCCGTACACCGGCCCGGTGTCCAGCCCTTCCTCCAGCTGGAACACGGACGCGCCGGTGATCTCGTCGCCGTGCAGGATGGCGTGCTGCACCGGTGCCGCGCCGCGCCACGCGGGCAGCAGCGAGAAGTGCAGGTTCACCCAGCCGTACCGGGGGATCTCCAGCGCGGCGGGCGGGACGAGCGCGCCGTACGCGACCACCGGGACACAGTCCGGGGCCAGCCCGCGCAGCGTCTCCAGGAACTCCGGCTCGCGCGGCTTCGCCGGGGTGAGCACCGGCAGCCCGCGCTCGTCTGCCCACGCGCCGACCGGCGAGCGGACCTGGTGCCGGCCGCGCCCGGCCGGGGCGTCCGGCCGGGTGACGACGGCGACCAGCTCGTGGCCGGAGGACTCGATCGCGGCGAGCGAGGGCAGCGCGACGGCGGGGGTACCCGCGAAGACCAGGCGCACCGCGGATCAGCCTCCGAACCCGAACGGGCTGGTCAGGTGCGGGCTGGTCTTGACCATCGGCGGGTTCGCCGTGTCGTACCAGTCCGCGGCCCGGATCGCCCGCATCGCCTCCTTGCGGCCGGCCGCGTCCAACCGGTCCAGGAAGAGCACCCCGTCCAGGTGGTCGGTCTCGTGCTGGACGCACCGCGCCATCACACCGGTGCCGACGAGCTGGACCGGGTCGCCGTACCCGTTGACGCCGCGCGCGACCACGTGGCGGCGCCGCCGGGTGTCCAGGTAGACGCCGGGGACCGACAGGCAGCCCTCCGGGCCCAGCTCCTCCTCCTCGTCCGGGAACTCCAGCACCGGGTTGACCAGGTGGCCGACCACGTCGTCCACGTCGAACGCGAAGACCCGCAGCCCGACGCCGAGCTGGGGTGCGGCGAGCCCCAGGCCGCTGGCGTCGCGCATGGTCTCGGTCAGGTCCTCGATCAGCCGGCGCAGCTCCCGGTCGAAGTCGACGACCGGCTCGGCGGGGGTACGCAGCACCGGGTCGCCGAAGAGGCGGATCGGCTGGACGGTCACGTCGCTCAGGCTCCTCGTGGTACGCGGGAAGTCCCAGTCTACGGAAGGCACCATGACGGGATGCTGCCAGCCGAGCGCAGCCGGACGTCCACCCTCACCCCGATCCGCGCTCCCGCGCCGAAAGACCCGCCGTCTCCGGGGTCGCTACAGCAGCTCGCGCGGGTCGACCTGGATCCGGACCGGGTCCCGGGACTTGCGCGCGCTGCGCACACCGGCCGCGGCGTGCAGCGCGGCGGCCAGCTCCGGCCCGGCCGAGCGGGACACCCGCAGGAGCGCGCGCTCGACCTGCGGATCCCCGCCGGGCAGCGCGACCGGTCCGAGCACGGCGGTGCCGGGCGGCAGCGACGCGAGGGCCAGCAGCTCGGCCACCGCCTCGGCCGGCCCGGTGACGCTGGCCATCCGGACCGCGGGCGGGAACCCGAGGGTGGTCCGGTCGGCCAGCTCGCGGCCGGCGTACCACCCCGGGTCCCAGCGCAGCAGCGCCTGTACGGGCGCGAGCGCGCCGTCGGCGACGACCACCACCCGGCCCCCGGCACCGGCCGGGCGGGCCAGGGCGGCAGCGGCCAGCCAGCGGCGCAGCGCCTCCTCGCCGGCCCGAAGGTCGGCCCGGGTCAGCAGGGCCCAGGTGTCGAGCAGCAGGACGGCGCCGTAGCCGCCCGCCGCGACCGGCTCGGCGCCGGGCGTCGCGACGACCAGGGCCGGCTCGGCCGGTACCGTCGCCAGCACCCCGTCCCGGCCGGAGGTCTGTACCGGCGTGTCCGGGAACGCCCGGCCCAGCTCCTCCGCCGTGCGGCGGGCGCCGGTGACCGCGGCGCGGAGCTTCCGGCCACCGCACTCCGGGCACGCGTACGCCGCGGCCGCCCGCCCGCACCAGCGGCACGAGGCGACCGCGTGCGAGGAGCGCAGTGCGAGCGGTCCGCCGCAGTGCCCGCACCGGGCGGGGCTACGGCAGTCCACACAGGACACCGCGGGCAGGTACCCGCGCCGGGGCACCTGCACCAGCACCGGCGCGCCGGCCTGCAGCGCGTCCCGGGACGCGTGCCAGGCGAGGGTCGGCAGCCGGGCGGCGGCCGCGCCCGGGTCGCGGGCCAGCTGGGCGTCGTCCCCGGTCGGCGCGACCGCAGGCGCGCTGGCCCGGACCGTCTCCCGGGTCGCCGCGACCTCGCGCGCCCAGCCGGTGTCCAGCAGCAGCTGTCCCTCGGCGGTGCGGGCGTGGCCGCCGACCAGCGCGGCGGCGCCGGTGAGCTGTGCCCGGGTGAGCAGCACCTCGCGGGCGTGCGGGTAGGGCGCCCTCGGCTCGGCGTGCAGGTCGTCCCCGTCGTCCCAGATCGCCACCAGGCCGAGATCGGCCACCGGGGCGAACATCGCGGCCCGGGTACCGGCGACGACCCGCCGCTCGCCCCGGGCCGCGCGGAGGAAGCGGCGGTACCGCTCGGCCGGCCCCAGCGCGGCGGAGAGCGCAACGTGGTGATCGGGCCCGTGCAACGCGGCGGTCAACGCGGCGTCGACGCGGTCGAGGTCCCGCGCGTCGGCGACGACCAGCAACGCGCCGCGGCCGCCGCCGGCCGTCGCGGCGGCCGCCTCGGCGAGCCGGGCCGGCCAGTCCTCGCCGGGCAGCGCCCCCCAGACCGCCCGCGGCGCCCGCCCCTCGGCCAGCCCCGTCAGCAACGCCCGCCCGGCCGGATAGGCGTCCCACCCGGTGACGGGGGAAGGCGGCACCCCGGTGGCCCCGCGGTCCGCGCGGGCGCAGGCGGGCGCCAGTGACTCGGCTCGGGCGTGGCGGGGCGGTACGGCCAGCCGGAGCACGTCGGCGAGCGTGCCCGCGTACCGGTCGGCGACCGCCCGGGCCAGCCGGGCCACCTCGGCGGTGAGCACGACCTCGGGCGAGACGACCCGCTCCAGGTAGGCGAGCTTCGGGTGCGCCGACTCCGGCACCCGGTCGAGCACGAACCCGTCGACGAGCTGCCCGGCGAAGCGGACCCGGACCCGGACCCCGGGCGCGGCGGTCGCGGCGAGCGACTCCGGGACGAGGTAGTCGAACGGCCGGTCCAGGTGCGGCAGCGGTACGTCCACGCACACCTGCGCGACCGGCAACCGCTCGGCCGGCCTGCGCTCGGCGGAGGCGCGACGCGAACGGACCGGCGGCGCGGTGGCCGGCAGGTTCAGGCTCCGGCGGCTGATTTGAGGTCGGCGACCCGGTCGGTGCGCTCCCAGGTCAACTCCGGCAACTCGCGGCCGAAATGCCCGTACGCCGCGGTCTGCTGATAGATCGGCCGCAACAGATCCAGATC
>Ga0114129_10000724_pt1 | contig 41885 bp, 15 predicted proteins | sample RhiMetdeltSRZDD1_FD_80071 | JGI IMG/M metagenome (GOLD analysis project Ga0114129, IMG submission 80071) | Populus rhizosphere microbial communities from Tennessee, USA - Rhizosphere MetaG P. deltoides SRZDD1 (version 2) (version 2) | ecosystem: Host-associated > Plants > Roots > Rhizosphere >...
CATTTAGCAATTATATCAATGAGAGTGCAGTATTTGGCCGTGAAGTCACTCCCTTCTCGGAGGTTTGGAGTTCATTGAATATTTACTCTAACGGCACCTCGTATGCGGTTCAGCGAGCTCAATCAGCAGGAAACGGATACTGGTATAAAAGCGATAATAAAATACTTTTTGTAGCGGGAAGTGATAATGATCCGGTTCCCTACAGTTTTCCATTCAGTTTAGTGCCTGCAGGAACTGTTCCCATAAGCCTGACCGCTGCAGCGGCCGATGGTAAAAACATCCTGGAATGGGACCCTCTCTATGATTTTACTTACAACGTAAAACGTTCAACCACACCAGGCGGACCTTATACCACAATCGCCACCGTGAGCACAGCCGGGTTCACCGACACTGCTGTGAATAATGGAACATCTTATTATTACATAGTCACCTCGCCGGATAGTGTTGCATCCAGTGCGGAGGTATTGGCATCCCGGAGTGTTGGATTGATTTATCTTAAGTTTGACGAAACCAGCGGAACGCGCTGTGTTAGTAGCTGGGGAACAACTTACGGCACCATGGCCGCTACGGCAACACGTGATACCGGAAAAGCAGGAAATGCACTTAAACTCGATGGTACGGCCAACGCTTATGCTACGCTGCCCACGGGAATAATGAGTACTGTATCTGATTTTACCATTTCAACCTGGGTAAAAATGGATACGCTTGCAAACTTTATGAGAGTGTTTGATTTTGGGAACAGTACGACACAATACATGTTCCTTACGGTTCAGGCAGGAAGTACAACGGTAAATGGCGTAAAGTTATCAACCGTTCGTTATGCCATTAAAAACGGAAGTCCGGCAGAGTTAAACCTAAGTTACAATTATGCCTTCCCGGTAAATGCCTGGGTACACCTGGCGGTTACCCAATCGCGGGATACAGTGAAACTGTATATCAACGGAGCGTTGGTTGGTACGAAACTCAACGTCACTATTAATCCTTCGCAACTTACCGCTACGGGCACTACTACGGGCACTACTAAAAACTACCTGGGTAAATCTCAATTTAATGATCCCATGTTTAAAGGTTCAATTGAGGAGTTTAAGATTTACAAGCGGGCTTTAAGTGCTTCGGAAATTGCAGAAAGTATGATGGTAGGCCAAACGATTACGTTCAACGCCCTTACTCCCAAATTTATGGGTGATGAGGATTTTGATTTGGAGGCTACTGCTTCTTCAGGCCTTCCGGTAAGTTTCACCAGTTCCGATACCACAGTTGCAACAATAGAAGACAGAACGGTCCATATCTTATCTGGCGGAACTACCATCATTACCGCTTCACAGGCAGGGAATGAGGTGTATGGCGCAGCATCACAGGCAAGAACGTTGCTGGTGGCTATTACCAATAATACGCAGCTCACTACTTTATTGGGCAGGCCATTTAGCTATACCATTACTAACAGGCCATACAGCAATTTTACGGCAACAGGATTGCCCTCCGGCTTAAGCGTAAATGCGACTACCGGTGTAATATCAGGTACACCTGCGGAATACGGCACTTTTTCTGTAGTTATAGGCGCCACCAATGGCAGTATCTCCGGTACACAAACCATTACGTTAACGGTACAGAATAGTGTGGTAAGCAATGTTCTTGTTGCCACCGGAGATGCCAGGATCGTTTTGGAATGGGATCCTGTTCAGAGCTTAAATTATAAGATCAGGCGTTCTACTTCGCAATCTGGTCCGTTTAATTTAATGGGCACTGTCGATACGCCAAAATTCACCGACTCACTCCTCACCAATGGCACTACTTACTACTATGTTATAGCGGGTGCGGATAGTGCAGCAGAATATCCCGGAACTGCTCCCATAGCCGCCACTCCGGTATTGGGTCAATGGGATTATTATAAGTTTAATGACAGCACCGGAACAAGAGCAATTGATTCATGGGGAGCCCGCCATGGTGTGCTTACCGGCAGCGCTACCTGGGCAAGTGGTGTTCAGGGCAGCGGTGTTAAGTTAAGCGGCAGCAATGGATATGTTGCTCTTCCATCAGGATTAATGAGTGCCGTAAATGATTTCACTATTGCCAGTTGGATAAAAATTGATGCCAGTGCAGCATGGGCAAGATTATTTGATTTCGGCACAGGCTCTACCAACTATATGTACTTATCTCCGTTGAGCAGCAGCAACACCATTCGTTATGCTATCAAAGTAAACGGCAGCAGTGAACAACAGCTCAATTACGCTACACCGCTTTCAACAGGTGAATGGCATCATGTAGCCGTTACCTTATCAGGCGCAGTAGGTACGCTTTATGTTGATGGTGTGGCGGTAAATACCAATACCAATATGACTTATAAACCATCAGGTCTTGGCATCACTTCACAAAACTATATTGGTAAATCGCAGTTCAATGATCCTTATTTGAATGGCGTTGTAGACGAGTTCAGAATTTATAACAGGGCATTGAGTGCATCTGAAATTACAACAGTATATACTCAGTATGCACCTCCGCTGGCGCCAACAAATCTTGTGGTGGCTTTAAACAATAGCCAACCAGGTTTAACCTGGACCGGATCGGTTAATGCTGCAAGCTATAATGTAAAGCGGGCAACCAATCTGGCAGGTCCTTACACCACTATTGCCACAGTACCTTCTGCAAGCTATACAGATACATCTGCGGCAAGTTGTGGTACTTACTTCTACGTAGTGTCGGCCAACAGCAGCATCAGCAATCTGGAAAGCGCCAACTCCGGTATGGCAACTTTAGCGGCAACTAAAAAGCTAACCGGTACGGTCATTGGAACAGCAGGTTCGTGGAATAATAGCACCAACACGAAGGAAAAAGCAGTGGATGGCAGCTTAAGCACTTATTTTGACGGTCCCACGGCAAACGGTGTATGGGTAGGATATGATTTAGGAGCAGACAGTACACAAGCGGTTTTCAAAATCCGTTATTCACCCCGTTCAGGCAATGCTTCACGTATGCTGGGTGGTGTGTTTCAGGGTTCTACTGTTGCCGATTTCAGTATGGCAAAAACGCTGTACACCATTAAAACAACACCTGCAGTAGGCGTTTATACGGAACAAATAATAATGAGTCCTGTTCCTTACCGTTATATTCGTTACCTCTCTCCAAATAATGGATTTGGAAACGTTGCTGAAATTGAATTCTATGGAATGACAGGCAGCACACCGCAAATAACAAGCAAAGCAGGAACACAAAACCTCTCCTATGGGGCAGCATTCAGCTATGCTATCCAGGCTTCGAATACGCCAAACAATTACAGTGCATCAGGTCTTCCAAATGGATTAAGCCTGAATGCCTGCACCGGCGTGGTTTCGGGAACATTGAATGCAGCGGGAACATTCCCTGTTGTTCTTACAGCGTCCAACACATTAGGTTCAGCAAATGATACCATGTTGTTGATCGTTAAAAAATATCAAACCATTACGTTCAACGCGTTGCAGCAAAAGAAAGTAGGTGATGATGATTTCAATGCAGGGGCAATTACTTCGTCGGGCCTCGCAGTAAAATACAGCAGCTCAGATACAACTGTAGCAATGATTGTTAATGGTCTTATTCGAATTGTGGGAATAGGTACTGCTACCATTACTGCCTCACAAAGCGGAGATTCTATTTACAAAGCTGCAACGGCAGTATCGCAGCAGCTCTCAGTATATCAACTGCCCACTGTAAAAACAAAGAACATTCAAATAGCTGTTGATGCAAATGGTAATGCATTTATCACGCCACAACAGGTGGATGATGGTTCAGTGAGCTATTCAGGTGCATTGACATTGACGTTGGATAGAACTGATTTCACCTGCTCAGCTATTGGTTCACCGGTGATCGTAACGCTTACTGCAACAGATGCAGAGGAACACACAGCTTCCGCTACTGCAGAAGTAACCGTTATCGATGATGAGAAACCAACAGTGGCAGCACCTTCAGCACAATTCTTGTGTTACGGCAATAATGGTTCTTATACCATTCCTGCATTGACTGCTTCAGACAATTGTGGTATTGCTTCAATAACCTACAGTGTAAGCGGAGCTACTTCAGGGAATGCAACGGGAACAGATGCCAGTGGTTCATTCAATGTTGGTCAATCAACAATCATCTGGACAGTAACCGATATTCATGGTAATGTAAGTACAGCAACAACCACCGTAACAGTGAATGCAGCATTGAGTGCAAACATTCCTGATGTATATGCAATGAACCCTGCAGTAGATGCTAAGAATACCATTTACCTTGGCTACGGTCCAACATCGCTTACTGTAGCTGCTAATGCCACTGGCGGCACTGCACCTTACGCATATTCATGGAGCAATGGAGCAACCACTCAATCCATCAGTGTAAGTGCAGCAGGTGCTTATTCAGTAACCGTAACAGATAGTAGAGGATGTACAACCACAGCAACCATTGTTATGAGTACACTCGATGTAAGATGCGGCAACAATGACGACAAGGTGAAGTTATGTCATAACAACAATGCCATTTGTGTTGCATCTGCTGCTGTACAGGATCATTTAAACCATGGCGATCACCTCGGTGATTGTACGGCTGCAAGATTGAACATTGAATCAGCAGAAGTGCCCGGCAATGCTGTGCTTGTTTATCCCAATCCTGCAAATGACTGGGTTACTATTAAGGTAGCTAAACTGCAAACAGGAGCGCTGGTGCAGGTGTATAATTCAAATGGCGTGTTAGTGATAACACAACGATTAACCGGCAATACAAAAACGCTTACAGTAAATGGTCTTGCAGCAGGACTGTACTTTGTAAAAGTGAAGAATGGAAGCAGCACGATCATACAGAAAATTGTGAAGCTATAATGCAATTGCAGAATAAAGTTTTCTCTTAAAGTTGAATACGAATCATTCCAGTAAGGACGGTAGCATTCCTGCTACTGTCCCTGACCTGGAAAATTTTTAAAGAAAACACCGTGATCTTATCTTTAATCTTTTAAAAATGAAACGCAGAACATTAATTAAAGGAATGGCGGCCACATTGCCTTCCCTATGGTTATCCAATGCATTAGGCAATGATTTATTCCAAACAGAATATTCGGGTGAATCCATTGCAAAAGGTCCATTTAAACCTACATGGGATTCATTACAGAATTATACCACACCCGATTGGTTCCGTGATGCAAAATTTGGTATGTGGGCACACTGGGGGCCGCAGTGTGAGCCTGAAGCCGGCGATTGGTATGCAAGAGCAATGTATCAGGAAGGTTCGCGACAATACAAAATACATCTGGAAAAATATGGTCATCCTTCCAGGTTTGGATTCAAGGATGTGATCAATAAGTGGAAGGCGGAGAACTGGAATCCCGAAGAATTGGTGAGTTTATACAAGAATGCCGGTGCGCAGTATTTTATGGCGATGGCCAACCACCACGACAATTTTGATTTGTATAATAGTAAGTATCAAAAGAATTGGAACGCTACTAAAATTGGCCCTAAGAAAGATTTGATCGCTGGCTGGGCGAAGGCGGCAAAAAATAATGGACTTCCATTTGGTGTAAGTGTGCATGCATCACATGCATGGCGCTGGTATGAAACGGCGCAACGTTCCGACAAAACCGGTCAATATGCAGGTATTCCTTATGATGGGAATTTGACCAAAGCAGATGGCAAAGGAAAATGGTGGGATGGTTTAGATCCTCAGGAACTGTATGCACAAAACCATCCTTTGAGTGAAAACAGTTGGAATGATAACTCCATTCACCGGCAGTGGGGATGGGGTAATGGCGTTTATCCACCGGGTAAAGCCTATATTGAAAAATTTTACAACCGCACAATTGACCTTATCAACAGGTACAATCCTGATGTAGTTTATTTCGATGATTCGCAACTTCCATTCTGGCCCATTAGCGACGCCGGTTTGCGCATTGCCGCTCACATGTATAACAAGAGCATTAAAGATCATGGGGAGCTTCGGGCGGTGATCAATGGAAAAATTTTGGATGAGCATCAGCGCAAGGCCATGGTATGGGATATTGAAAGGGGGCAGGCCAACGAGATCCAGCCGCTGCCCTGGCAAACCGATACCTGCATCGGAGGTTGGCACTATGAGCGTGGGATATACGAACGAAATGGTTACAAAACAGCAAAGATAGTTATTCAAACTTTGGTTGATATAGTAAGCAAGAATGGGAATTTAATGCTAAACATCCCTGTGCGGCGCGATGGCAGCATTGATGAAAAAGAAAGAAAGATCGTTGAAGATATAGGCGCATGGATGAAAGCAAACAGCGAGAGCATTTACGGTACAAGGCCATGGAAAATCTTTGGGGAAGGACCCGCACAGCAGGCTGCTGCGGCACTGAATGCACAAGGTTTTAATGAAGGAAAAGGAAAACCGTTTACCTGTGAAGACATTCGCTTTGCTGCAAAAGGCGATGCGCTTTATGCAACTGCAATGGGCTGGCCTCAGGATGCCCGTCCGAACGGTTCATCCGGGCGGGGAAAACTCGTTATAAAAACTCTTGCAAAGAACAGCGAATACTTTCCCGGAGAAGTCCAAAAAGTAGAATGGGTTCCAACAAAGCAATCTTTAACTTTTGAGAGAAATGAAAATGGATTAGTGGTTTCTTTGCCTGAAAAAACTACTGATGATTTGAATTATGTGAATGTGATGAAGATTCTTTCATAAGAACAACAGCTTGTTGTCAGAATAATCAACTTTAAATTAAGACAATAGGATCATAAATATGTTTTTGAGGAAGTTTATATATCTGTCATTTTTACTTCCGTTGTTAAGTATGGTTGCTGCAAATGGCCAAAACTTTGTTCACCCTGGCATTTTGCACAGCAAAGAAGACTTGCAAAGGATGAAAGAGGCTGTTGTAAACAAACAGGAACCCATTTATTCAGGCTACGGGCTCTTCATTCAAAATCCTGCATCGCAGTTCACTTACAAAATGCAAGGGCCATTGGTAATGGTAGGAAGAAATCCGACCGTGGGGCAAAGCGCTTACGACAACGATGCAAACGCTGCACATCAAAATGCAGTGATGTGGGCAATCACCGGCGATCAGCGTTATGCCGATAAAGCAATTGAAATTGTGAATGCATGGTCTTCAACATTAAAATCAATTACAGGAAAAGATGCTGTGCTTATGGCGGGACTTGGTTCATTTAAAATGATCAATGCTGCGGAGATTCTCCGGCACACTATTTCCGGATGGGAAGAAGAAGATATCAAACAAACGGAAAAACATTTTAAAGAAGTTGTCTATCCTGTTATAAAAGATTTCGCACCCTTTGCTAATGGCAATTGGGATGCAGCAGCCATAAAAACAATGATGGCGATTGCTGTTTTTTGCAATGACAGACCAATGTTTGAGAGAGCTCTGCGATATTATGTAAATGGGCATGGCAATGGAAGTTTAACCCACTATATTATCAATGAAGATGGCCAGGTGCAGGAGAGCGGTAGAGACCAGGCACATACTCAACTGGGAATTGGAATGTTAGCCGAATGTTGCGCTATTGCATCGAACCAGGGACTCAATTTATATGCTTATGACAATAATCGTTTGCTGAGGGGATTTGAATACACTGCAAAATTTAATTTAGGAAATGATGATGTGCCTTTTATGGAGTGGTTAGATAGAACAGGAAAATATCATCACACAATAATATCGCAAAAGGCACGCGGTGCACTTCGTGCTGTGTATGAACAAGTGTATAATCATTATGTTGTTCAGATGGGATTAGATGCTCCGAATATTCAACAGGCTGCGGAAAAACTTCGTCCTGAAGGTCCAGGCAAACCAGGTGCAGATCATCCGGGATATGGGACACTTTATTTTACTTCAACAAAACAAAATCCTGCAACTCATTTGTCTTCACCCGCTGGAGTAACTGCTGTTAGCGCTGATAAAGAAGTTAAGTTGAGTTGGATTGAATCAGTCGGAGCAAATTCATACACAATAAAAAGAGTAACAAAAAGTGGCGGACAATATTTGATTATTGCAAAGAACATTAAGCAATCAGATTATACTGACAAGCAAGTGAAGGCAGGAGCAATTTATTATTATACAATCACTGCGTCAAACGAAAAAGGTGAAAGCGCAAACTCTTATGAAACCTCTATAGCAGCAGGATTGCCTTCACCGTGGAAACAACAGGACATTGGTAATGCACCATTAAAAGGAACAACATCTTTTGATGGAAAAACATTTACTATTGAAAGTGCAGGAAAAAATTTAGACAGCACTCATGATGAATTTCATTTTACCTATCAGCAGCTATCAGGCAACGCAGAAATTATTGCACGATTTGTTCCGCAACCAGGTTCTCAATTTTCTGAAATGAGTTTGATGATGCGACAGGGGTTGAATGATAATTCTCCTTTTGTTTCATTGATCATTTATCCTGCAAAAACGGGGCAAATCGAATTACCGGATTGGCGTGTAAAAATGATAGCAAGGTTTGCTGCAGATGTAAACATAGATACCAGTGCAATTTCTTTTTCTATCGCTGAACCTGCTGTTACATGGGGACGGCTAACCGGCAATCTTTGGTTGCGTATGCAACGTAAGAGAGACTATTTTATGGGCTTCATGTCTTATGACGGAAAAAGATGGAAGCCGGTGTTCGTTGTTGTTTTGCCATGGAATAAAAATTTATTTGCCGGACTCTCTGTTTTATCTGGCATGCCTAATTCAACCACGGCATTTTTTGATAACGTTTCTATTAAAAAATTACAAAGATGAAAGTTAAACAAGTCCTCAATATTGCCTCCTTTTCTTTGTTCATTTTATTTACGGCAAGCGGACAGGTTAACTCCATTTCAAATGCAATGGCTGGCGGTTTCTACCAAAACAAAATAGATACAAATGCTAAACAATTCTTTCTCTTTTCTTATTTCACCGGGCAGGCAGGAGGAGCGCATTTGGCTCTGAGCACCGATGGCGTGCATTGGCAGCAACTCAATGGTGGGCAACCTGTTATCATACCGCAGGTGGGATCGGAAAAACTGATGCGTGATCCCGGCATCAATCGTGGTAAGGATGGCGTTTATCGCATGGTGTGGACTTCCGGTTGGAATGGAAAAGACATCGGTTATGCAGAATCGACGGATCTTATTCATTGGAGTCAGCAAAAAACTATTACTGTTGGTGAACATATTGACAGCACAAACAACTGCTGGGCCCCGGAAATTTTTTATGATGACATAAAAAAACAGTACATGATTTACTGGTCATCCAATATCGGGCCGTGGAAAAAAATGGGTTCTGAGGGGAGGATATATTACGTAACAACTAAAGATTTCAAAGTCTTCAGCGAACCCAAAATATTGTTCAGAAACGGATTTCCTGCAGGTGGCGCTCCCGGCAACAATGGGCCGATAGATGCATTTATTTATAAGGATGGGAAGAAATACATCATGTTTTATAAAAAAGATGATAACAGCCGTGTTCCAAATGTTTACTATCGCATTGGTAAAACACCTGAAGGTGACTGGGGAGAAGAATTCGGACCGATCAAACCATCAACAGGCGATGAAGGGCCTTCCGTTGTAAAAATTGGTGACAGGTATTGCATGTTTACCGATCCTTTTGAAAGTGACTATGCTTATGTTTTCGTGAGTAGGAATTTGAAAGATTGGCAAAGAGAAGTAACAGATCTGAAAATGTCTCACGGAACCGTAATAGAAATATCAAGGGAAACAGCCGTTGAGCTTATGAAGAATAACAACACTATGCATAAGCCAGGAAAAGATGATACAAATTCAAAGGATGAAGCGCAGCAACAAAACCCCTTTGGCAATGCACTGGTCCCCGATATGATCGCTGATGCCAGCATTCAGGAGATCGATGGCACGTTTTATTGTTATGCAACAACAGATGGATATGATCAGGGCTTGAAAACATCTGGTCCGCCGGTTGTTTGGAAGTCAAAAGATTTTGTGCACTGGAGTTTTTCCGGTTCTTATTTCCCATCTGCCGTTGGGCAAAAATACTGGGCGCCCAGCAAGGCTGTTGCTGCCAATGGCAAATACTATATTTATCCCACAGTGAATGGTTTTATGTATCCTGCTGTTGCCAATTCGCCTGACGGCCCATTTAAACTGGCAAAGGGTGTTGACAGTTTTTCTTTACCTTTTACTTCAGCAACCTTATTACAATCGAAAAATCCCAAAGGTCCTGCCGGCATAGATGCTGAAATTTTTATCGACGATGACGGGCATGCCTATGTTTTCTGGCAACGCAGGTTTGCAGCTAAACTGAATCCCGATATGATTTCTGTAGATACAGCCTCTATCATTCAAATTTCAACAAAGCGGCAAGGTTATTCTGAAGGTCCTGTCTTTTTTAAAAGAAAGGGAATCTATTACTACCTGTACACCCTTGGTGGTGATGAAAAATACCAGTATGCTTATGGAATGAGCAGGACATCGCCGCTGGGTCCATTCGAATTTCCTGAGAATGATATTATAGCCACTACCAATTATGAACGGCAGATCTTTGGTCCGGGTCATGGTAGTGTGTTCAATGTGCCAGGCACCGAAGATTACTATTTTGCTTACCTGGAATTTGGGCGCAGAAGTACCAACAGGCAAACCTATGTGAACAAGCTGGAGTTTAATGAAGATGGAACGATACGCCCTGTTGATTTAACGCTTAACGGCGTTGGTGCACTTCATGCTGTGCCACATGAAAAAATGATTAAGGTAGTCAGCTCAAAAGCGTCGGGTGTTCGCTCCGATTTGATCATTAAGCGTAATCAGGATTCTTTATTCAGAAGAACAGAATCCTTTTCATCGCAGTTTGCTTTCGATGATGCGAATGGATCAGGATGGATGGCTGCCGCTGAAGATTCAACGTCCTGGATCATGGCAGATTTAGGAAAGTCGCAACATATCAAACGCAGTGAAGTATATTTTGTTCGCCCAACAGCAGGGCATGCTTATGTGCTGGAGTATTCCGCAAACGGCCAAACATGGAAACCGTGTGGCGGGCATCCGGAGGTTGTGATTCAATCACCACACATAGATAATTTGAATGTAAAGGCTCGCTATTTAAGGGTCAGAATTTTAAATGGTGTCAATGGTATTTGGGAGTGGCATATTTATTAATAGATAATCGATCAAAATGAAGAAGGTTATTGCATTTGTTGTGTCATCTTTTCTTTCCATTACATGCTTTTCCCAAAACAAATTATCTCCTTTCCCTTTATCATCCGTTCAACTTTTAAACAGTCCTTTCAGAAATGCCCTGGAAACAGATCTGCAATATATGCTGCAACTCGATCCTGACCGTTTGCTTGCCCCATATCTTAAAGAAGCCGGTATACAACCAAAAAAAGAAAACTATGGCAATTGGGAGAGCTCGGGATTGGATGGACACGTCGGGGGACATTATTTATCCGCACTTTCAAACATGTATGCGGCAACCGGTAATAAAGAAGTGTTGCGCCGTTTGAATTACATGATCAGTTGGATTGATTCCTGTCAAAGAAAAAATGGGAATGGGTATGTGAGCGGAGTGCCAGGCGGCAAGGCCATGTGGCAGGAAATTGCTGAAGGTAAAATTACGGGTGGCAGTTATTCTCAGAAATGGGTGCCCCTTTACAATATTCATAAATTGTTTGCCGCACTTCGCGATGCTTATTTGATTGCAGGAAATGAAAAAGCAAAAGAAATTCTTATCAAACTTTCTGATTGGTTTATTGATCTTACCAAAGATCTTTCCGATGATCAGATTCAACAAATGCTGGGGAGTGAGCACGGTGGCATCAATGAAGTGTTTGCAGACGTGGCAGCAATCACCGGTGATCAGAAATATTTGATAATGGCCAGGAAGCTTTCGCACAAAGCCATATTATCACCGCTTCTTGAAAACAAAGATTCACTGAACGGTTTGCATGCCAATACCCAAATCCCAAAAGTGATCGGTTTCAAACGCATTTCAGAAATTGATGGAGATACATCATGGGCCAATGCGGCGGAATTTTTCTGGAATACAGTTGTGCAACACAGAACGGTTTCCATTGGCGGCAATAGCGTTCGTGAACATTTCAATCAAGCGACAGATTTTTCTTCGATGATTGATGATGTGCAGGGACCCGAAACGTGCAACACTTATAACATGCTTCGGCTGACGGAGAAATTATTTTTGTCTAATCCAAAAAGCTCTTACATCGATTACTACGAAAGGGCTGTGTTCAACCATATTTTATCTTCAGAAAATCCCAAAGGCGGTTTCGTTTATTTTACGCCAATGAGACCGCAACATTATCGTGTGTATTCCCAACCGCAGGAATCTTTTTGGTGTTGCGTGGGCACGGGCATGGAAAATCATGGCAAGTATGGGGAATTGATTTATGCTCACGATGCAAATGATCTTTTTGTCAACTTGTTTATTGCATCAAAACTGCAATGGAAAGAAAAAGGCGTTTCGTTAATTCAACAAACAAACTTTCCTTATCAACAAACATCATCGTTAAAGTTTACGATGGCTCGCTCAAAATCATTTGGAGTACATATTCGGTACCCTTCATGGGTGAAAGATGCACAATTGCAGGTAACAGTAAATGGTCAGAAGTTAAAAGCGTCAAAAAATGCGAATGGATTTGTAGTGATAAAAAGAACATGGAAAACTGGTGATATTGTCTCTATTCATTTACCGATGCAAGCTAAAATGGAGTATTTGCCCGATGGTTCACCCTGGGCTTCATTTGTTTATGGCCCGATTGTTTTAGCCGCAAAAACGGATACATCAAGCCTGATTGGATTGAAGGCTGATGGAAGCAGAATGGGTCATGTAGCAAGTGGTCCGCTCTATCCAATTGACAAAGCGCCGATGATCGTTTCCTCCGAAAGCAATCCTGCCTTGCAATTGAAACCTGTGAAAGATAAACCACTTCATTTTACTGCAGCTGATTTGATTTATCCATCATCATTTAAAGATATTGTTCTTCAACCTTTTTCAACCATCCATGATGCTCGCTACATGATTTACTGGAGAATGACAAATGAAAAAGGAAACTGGGGCGATCAGGGAAATGGAACCTATGTCAACCCTGTTCTTCCGGCAGATTACAGCGATCTTGATGCCATACGTGTAGGTGATGATTATTACGCTATATCTTCTACCATGCAATTTTCGCCGGGCATGGTAGTGATTCATTCTAAAGATCTCGTAAACTGGGAAATTACCGGTCATGTGGTGGATGATCTCACACGCATTAGTCCGCAATTGAACTGGGACCGGATGAATTGTTACGGCAAAGGCATTTGGGCTGGTTCCATAAGGTATTATAAAAATAAGTTTTGGGTATATTTTGGTACACCGGATGACGGTTTTTTTATGAGCTCTGCCACCAATCCTGAAGGGCCCTGGGAACCTGTTCATCAATTATGGAAAGTAAATGGATGGGACGACTGTTGTTCGTTTTGTGATGACGATGGACAGCTCTATTTTATTGCTACCAATTTTGCCCTTGACCCTAAAAACAAAAAAAAGTACAACATTCATTTATTTAAAATGACGCCTGATGGAAGAAGTCTAATCATGGAGTCTGATTCCATCATACATCAATCCAACGGTAGTGAGGCCAATAAGCTTTATAAGATCAATGGGCTTTATTACCACTATTTCAGCGAAGTAAAACCTGAAGGCCGGGTGATCATGATGGAACGTTCGAAAAACATGTACGGTCCCTGGGAGATCAGGCAATTGAATCATGTTGATCAAAAACATGATAGAGAACCCAATCAGGGTGGATTACTGCAAATACCAACAGGCAAATGGTATTTTTTTACCCATCATGGTAGTGGCGATTGGGAAGGACGTGCTGCCAGTCTTTTGCCTGTTCACTGGATCGATGGTTGGCCGGTCATTGGCGAGCCGGGTGCCGACACAATAGGCCGCATGGTTTGGAGCGGTGCAAAGCCTATATCCTCTAAACGAAAACTTTCCATTCAAAGCAGCGATGAGTTCAATGCCAAAAAACTAAATGTTCAATGGGAATGGAACTATCAACCACGGGCCGGCAAATGGTCTTTAACAGAGCGCAGCGGTTTTCTTCGGTTGTATGCTTTTACGCCCATTCAATCAAACAAACAAAGAAGCATTATACTTCGGGCAGGAAACACACTCACACAAAGAAGCATGCGTACGCCTGCCAATGTAGCAACCGTACAAATCGACATCAGCCATATGGCTGACGGCCAATTCGGCGGATTGACACATTTTTCAACCACCAGCCATAGCTTGTTTGGTATCAAACAGGAAAATGGAATACGCAGTTTGGTTTATTCCGTCAATGGAAAAGATACTACAGTTGTCGCCGTTACCGGAAAGTCCATCTGGCTTCGCTCGACCTGGGATGCCAACGGAATAAGTCGTTATGCTTTTGGTACCGACGGAAAAACTTATCAAACTCTTGAAAGTACTTATCAACTCACCTGGGGCAGCTATCGGGGCGACCGCATCGGCATCTTTAATTTCAATACTAAAGAAGATAAAGGATATGTGGATGTTGACTGGTTTCAATATCATTATAACAAGTGAAGCGGGAAAAGGTAAAGAAAGTCGGATTAAGGAAAAAGAAAGTCTGTTTTATACAATAGTAGTGGCATGATTTTGAGTTAGGTTTGACATTTTGAGCGCAATAACCAATACTTCATGTGGGAGGTGGTGCAATACGATTGGTGGCAACTCAATATGAGGTAAGAAATAATTTAATTAAGCAAAATTAAAACGTCTGTAATGATTAAATGGAGCACATTTTTGTTGTTGTTAACTGCTTTCTCCATTAGTAATAGAAGTAATGCACAATCCTATCAAAAAACAGATCTTGGAATTAAAGCAATAATCAATTCCAATGTGATCGAAATTCAATATTATAGTCCTTCAACTGTAAGAGTACTGAAATCTCCTGATGGTCGCCCTTTCACTAAAGTAAGTATTTCCGTTATCAGGAAGCCGCAAAAAACAGCATTCAATGTTAAGCAGCAGGGAGATGTAGTAAACTTAAAAACCACAACACTCAATGTTACGCTTAACCTGAAAACCGGTGACATAATTTATTCAACAGTAAATGGTGAATTACTTCTGAAAGAAAAACAAGACGGCGTAAAGTTCACACCATTCAATGATGCAGGCAATAATACTTTAACCGTTCAACAATTATTTGTATTGCACAACGATGAACCCATTTATGGCCTTGGTCAACAGCAGGAAGGCAGGATGAGTCAGCGTAATGTAACGCTGAACATGGTGCAGGGAAACCTGGATGATTACATCCCTTTCTTTCAATCGGTAAAAGGCTATGGTGTTTTTTGGGACAATTATTCTCCCACGGTGTTTACTGATAATTCGGAAGGTACTTCATTTAAGTCGGATGTTGGAGATTGCGTTGATTATTATTTCATGTACGGCGGCAATGCTGATGGTGTGATTGCACGCATGCGTGAACTGACGGGGCAGGCGCCAATGTTTCCATTGTGGACGTATGGCTATTGGCAAAGTAAAGAAAGGTATAAAGGCCAGGATGAATTAGTGGATGTAGTAAAGCAATACCGCAAGCTGGGTGTCCCTCTTGATGGTATTATACAAGACTGGCAATATTGGGGAAGTAACTATTTGTGGAATGCAATGGACTTTTTAAATCCTGAATTTCCCGACCCGCAAAAGATGGTGAGCGATGTTCACAATATGAATGCACACATGATCATTTCCATCTGGAATTCGTTTGGTCCTCAAACAAAGCAATACAAAGAACTGGATAAGATAGGGGCGTTGATGAATTTTACAACATGGCCGCAATCGGGTTCTGAAAAATGGCCACCAAGACGTGATTATCCTTCGGGTGTTCGTGTATATGATCCCTACAATCCTGCTGCCCGTGATATTTACTGGAAATATTTGAAAGTAATGTTTGCACTGGGGTTGGATGGCTGGTGGATGGATTCATCGGAACCGGACCATCTTGATGTTAAACAGTCAGATTTTGATGATAAAACTTATTTGGGATCATTCAGGAAAGTTCGCAATGCATTTCCTTTGATGACTGTGGGAGGGGTATCAACGCATCAACGTGCCGTTGATTCCGGCAAGAGAGTGTTTATTCTCACACGTTCAGCATTTGCCGGTCAGCAACGTTATGGAGCTAATACATGGTCGGGTGATGTGACTTCATCCTGGAATGCATTGAGGAGCCAGATTTCTGCAGGCTTGAATTTTTCACTTACTGGTATCCCTTATTGGAATGCTGATATCGGAGGATTCTTTCTTTCAAGGTTTAAAAGAAAATTAGAAGACCCGGAGTATCGTGAATTATATGTTCGCTGGTTGCAGTTTGGAGCTTTCACTCCCATGATGCGTTCGCATGGTGCAGATGCGCCAAGGGAAATTTATCAATTTGGACAGAGGGGAACTAAATATTACGATGCTATTGAAAAATACATCCACCTGCGCTATCATTTACTGCCTTATATCTATTCCACATCATGGGATGTAACAGCCAATCAATCGAGCATGATGCGTGCCCTGGTGATGGATTTTCCAAAAGACAAAAATGCTTTGGATATTAACGATGAATATATGTTTGGTAAATCCCTGTTGGTAAGCCCTGTTACCAACGCCATGTATGTGAAGCCAGATGTTAGCGAAAAAGAAACAATACAAATAGAAGACTTCAGCACGATCAGGTCAAAAGAAACATATTTGCCTGCAGGAGCCGACTGGTATGATTTCTGGACTGCTGAAAAATTTTCCGGAGGTAACAAGGTAAGCAGGCAGACTCCACTCGATATCATTCCGCTTTATGTGAAAGCAGGTTCTATTATTCCCGTCGGACCATCTGTTCAATATGCCGAAGAAAAAAAATGGGACAACCTTGAAGTAAGAGTTTATCCCGGCGCAAATGGAAAATTTGTTTTGTACGAAGACGAGAATGATAGTTACAATTATGAGAGAGGAGTTTATTCAACGATAACTTTCACCTGGGGTGATGCAAAAAAGACTTTAACCATCAGCGATAGAAATGGTTCGTTTCCGGGAATGCTTAATGAGAGAAAATTCAACATTGTAGTCGTTGGTGTGAACAAAGGTGTTGGAGAAAATTTAACAAGCCAGACAGATAAGGTAATCACCTATACAGGCAAAAAAGTGGTCGTAAAATTTTAAAAAGCAAACAAAAGGCAAGCATTAGTATGAAGAGTCAGTTAGTTCTTGTAATGCTGTTTTCGGCTTTCAGCAGCATAGTAGTTGGGCAAAAGACAGTATTTCAATCTCCGAATCAAAAGATTGTTGTAGAACTTTTTAACAGGCAAAGCAATGATATTGGCGAGTGGTACATCAAAGCATCTTACAATAACAATGGAAAAATTACAGAAGCTATCCCCGGCATAGATTTAGGTTTATCACGTAGCGACCACGATTTTTCAAAAGACTTAAAATTTTTGAAAGCAGGTAACCCAATTTTAATTAAGGAAGAATACACGTCGCTGCACGGCAAAAGATCTGTTTGCAAAAACGCTGCTAATGAGGTAGTAGTCTCTTTTGAAAATTCAACGAAAGCAAAACTGAATATCATCATCAGGGCTTATAATGACGGCATTGCTTTTCGCTATGAGTTTCCCGACAAGCAGGGAAGCTTTGTTGTAAAGGATGAATTAACATCTTACACCATTCCCTCAGCAACCACGCGGTGGCTGGAAAAATGGAATCCTGCGAACGAAGGTCTTTACGCTGCAATGAATAACGACAAAACACTTTCGGGGGAATGGGGTTATCCTGCGCTTTTTAGTACAAGTGATAAAGATTGCTGGTTCTTATTGCATGAAGCGGATGTGAACAGAAATTACTGTGGTACCAAATTGAGCAATGCCGCTGATATTTCGAAATACAAACTCACCTTTCCAAATCCAAAAGATGGAAGGGGACTTGGAGAATCCACACCTGCCATAACGCTTCCCTGGAAATCACCCTGGCGGGTGATCATCATGGGAACACTTGCCGATATAGTGGGATCTACTTTAGTAAATGATGTTGCTGAGCCATCGGTTATAAAAAATACAGGCTGGATCAAACCCGGAATAGCCTCATGGAATTATTGGTCGGGCAATCATGGGACCAAAGACTATAAAACTGTTTGCGAATTTGCAGATCTCGCTGCCGAAATGAGCTGGCCTTATACACTGCTCGATTGGGAGTGGGATGCAATGGGCAATGGGGGTAAGCTGGAAGATGCGGTAAAGTATATCCAATCAAAAGGCATAAAACCATTGATCTGGTACAATTCAGGCGGACCGCACACCTATGTTACCGCCACACCCCGTGACCGGATGCTTACGCATCAAAATCGGGTGGAAGAATTCTCCAGGCTGAAGAAATTAGGATTTGCAGGAGTGAAAGTTGACTTCTTTGAAAGTGAGAAGCAGGATATGATCAAATATTATCTGGACATTTTAGAAGATGCAGCTCAATTTGAAATGATGGTTTACTTTCACGGCTGCATTGTGCCGAGAGGGTGGGAAAGAACCTATCCGAACCTGATGACTCACGAAGCCGTGCGTGGTGCCGAGTGGTATAACAACACTCCCGACTTTACACTGCCTGCACCGGAGCATAATGCCACGCTTCCGTTTACACGCAATGTAGTTGGACCAATGGACTATACTCCGGTTACATTTACCAATTCGCAATACCCGCATATTACTTCGTATGCACATGAGTTAGCATTGAGTGTATTGTTTGAATCGGGCATACAACACATGGCCGACCGGCCCGAAGGTTACCATGAATTACCCGACGCAGCCAAAACATTTTTAAAGAATGTGCCCAATGCCTGGGACGATATAAAATTGCTCGATGGTTATCCCGGTAAGGAGGTGATCATTGCCCGCCATAAAGGAAACGATTGGTTTATTGGCGGCATCAATGCAGAGCAAAGAGAAAAAACCAAAACAGTGAAATTTGATTTTTTACCTGAAGGCGTGAAATATAAACTGACGTTGATTGCAGATGGTAAACACGATAAAGACTTTGCAACGCAATACATGGTGGTGGATAAATCAGGTTCTATTGATGTAAGGTTGCTTCGCAGGGGTGGTTTTGCTGCGTCGCTGATTCCAATGCAATAGGCAGTCTTAACACATCTTGAAGCATCGAATCCTCAGACAACTAAAAGCGATTTGGAAATATCTGATGCGATGGCTACTTACCGGACCAACTTTGCAAAGTATGGGGGCCCAATAATATAAAATCGAAACTATTACAAATTTAGCTTCACAATGATATCTGTTTTGTTTTCTTTATTGGCGATCCCGTTTAATTCAATTTCACCTTCACTTTGCCTGAAGCTTACCTTTATATTAGTTCCCAGATATTTTGCTGAAGCAATTTTTTTTGAAACAGATGGCACAATAATTTTTCCATCCGAAGGAACTTTTAAAACATGAACGTAGATCGCTTTTTCTGTAAAAGTTGTTCCGCCCCATTTTGCATCCCACACTCCTCCTTTTGTGCCGTATATACTTTCTCCATATTTGGAAAGAAAATCACCAATCTCTTTCAATCGTTGCACCTGTGCAGGCTCAATTTCTCCATCTGCTTTTGGACCAACGTTTAACAATAAATTTCCATTCTGACACACAACAGACACCAATAAACGGATGCAACTGTCAAGGGAAATCATACGATCTGCTGCGTCAGGCGTCCACCCCCACGCCGTTTGACTGAGATTTGTACACAATTCCCAGGGCCTGCTTTCTCTTCCTCTCAATCTTACTTCCTGTGTATTAAAATCACCCATCCATCCGCTGCGGGGATTGATCACAATCTTTGGTTGCAGTTCTCTTACCATTGAATTCAGCTTAATAGGCTCCCAGCTAAATTTTCCATTGTAAGGTTTTTCGAAACCACGTGTGTACCAACCTTTGCCGCCATCCCACATCAAACCTGCAAAACCAAGCCAGTTATCTTCCCCTCCGTCATACCATAAAATATCAATCCTGCCATAATTGCTTAACAACTCATGAACCTGTGTGTAGGTTTGCTTTTTCATTTCCAGGGCATTGGAATAATACAGGTCAGGAAAAAAGAAACCGGGATACCGCCAGTCGAGCGGAGAATAATAAATGCCGGCTTTCATTCCGGCATCATGAGCTGCATCAACATATTCTTTGATCAGATCTTTTTTTGCAGGACTGTTCATTGAATTGTAATTACCAAAACTGGTATTAAACAAACTAAAACCGTCGTGATGTCTTGAAGTTACCACCATGTACCTGCATCCGGCCTGCTTTGCAATAGCTACCCAATTTTTTCCTGAGAATTTTGAAACGGAGAACGAATCTTTTAGTTTTCCATATTCAGCCGTGTCCATCCGTTTATTGAACATAGCCCATTCGCCCTCGCCTTGAACAGCGTACAATCCAAAATGAATGAACAATCCAAACTTGGAATCTTTCCACCATTGCATGTCTTTTTCTGAAAGCAACAGGGAGGAATCTACAACTACCTGTCCAAAGGAATTGTGTGTGATGATAATTAGCGACAGAATTAAACAGAATCTTTTCATGGAATTTATAGATTGTTTCCGGAATAAGGAAAAGTTCAGTGGGGTAAGCGCCAGCGGTCGTATTTTCATAAAAAAGCAATCTTTCACCTGATTCATTGCTGTAAAATTACCCATATTTCTGTTGAACCAGGTTCTCAAATGTTACAATTAAGTGCTTAGAATGTTGCAGGCGACTGTTTTCCATCTCTTTTGGGCTGCAAGGCAGCTTTAGATCCGGGAATTATTTTCTAAATTGTGCCTCACTGCTATTCAATCTGTATGAAACTGCTTTTTAAGTTGATTGCAATTGCTTTTGTGTTGTGCTGTACCGGTCCATTACACGCTCAACAGCCTGATTATTATTTTCGCCATCTTGATTTTAGTAATGGTTTGTCGCACAACCAGGTTACTGCGATTTATAAAGACAGCCGCGGGTTTATGTGGTTTGGTACTATGAGCGGGCTAAACAGGTATGATGGCTATGTAATTAAAACTTTCCACCATTCAATAAAAGATTCCACTTCACTAAGCGACGATTATGTTTCAAAAATTGTAGGCGGCCCACTTAAAAAATTATGGGTCCGGCTAAGGACCGGATTCAATATTTACGACCCGGTTACAGAAAAATTCGAACGCCGTGCAGATAAATTCCTGCAGCAATTGGGGCTGCCCGGCGCCGGACTTACCGATATTGTTCAGGCAGGGGCCGGATACTGGTTTGTTTTTCCCGATAGCGGTCTCTATTATTATGAACATAATAAACCGGTGGTTTCTTTACTACGGAATAAATCGCTGCCACCCTTTACAATAGCTGATGTAAAAACTGACCCGAAGAATAATATCTGCATCGTTTATACCAACGCCCTTATTGAAAAGATAGACGCTGCATCAAAAAAAGTGATTGGCCGCACAACAGGGTTGCAACAAAAATTGAACGGCAGAAATAGTTTTTACCATCTTTTTATTGATTCGCAGAATGAATGCTGGATTTATGCAGGTGGGGTATCTAATGGGGTATACCGCGTCAATATGAAAAATAATATGGTTGAGCATATAGCCAAAGATGAAGGGACGGCAATATTGAGCAGTAGTATTATAATGAGTATGGCAGAAGACAATAAAGGGCTCTTGTGGATCGCCACCGATCATGGCGGATTGAATATTCTGGATAAAAGGAACATGAGGGTGCGCGTAGTGCTAAATAAAGAGGGCGACGACAACAGTTTAACGCAAAATAGTCTTACAGAAATATATAAAGACGATTTCGGTATTATGTGGGTTGGCACCTATAAGCAGGGCATTAGTTATTATCAGGAAGGGATCAACAAATTCCCCTTATATACACATCAGGAGTCGGATGCATCCAGTCTTCCCTTCAATGATGTAAACCGTTTTGCAGAAGATGCCAAAGGTAATATCTGGATAGGCACAAATGGCGGGGGACTCATTTACTTCAACCGCGCACAAAATACCTTTAAACAGTTCAGGCATGATCCGGCCAATGATAACAGCCTCTGTAATGACGTGATCGTGGGCCTTTGCGTTGACCATAATAATATATTATGGATCGGTACTTATTACGGCGGACTGGATAGTTATGATGGTAAGACCTTTAAACACTACCGCCACAATAACAAAGACACCAACAGCCTGGCCGATGACCGTGTGTGGGACATTTATGAAGATAAAAATAACAATCTCTGGGTTGGCACCTTTGAAGCGGGGCTTGAAAGATTTGATCCTCTTACCAAAAAGTTTATTCATTACAAGCCAGGTGCACCTAATTCTGTACATACAGGATTTATCTCTTCCATAACAGAAGACAGGCAGGGCAGTTTATGGGTAGCAACTTCTTATGGTATAGAAGTGAAATTCAGGGGCTCGCCATCCTTTACACTATTACTCTCAACAAGCACCGGGTTAAGTAATGATAATGTGAATACCGTTTTCCAGGATAGCCGGGATGTAATTTGGGCCGGAACCAGGGACGGCCTTAATATCTACAATGCCAGTAATAATAGTTTCCAGGTTTTCAGAAAAGAAGACGGGTTGCCGGATAACACCATTTTAGATATTGCAGAAGACAATGCCGGGCATTTATGGATCAGTACACCCAACGGCATCAGCAGGATGACTTACAAAGATTCAGGAAAAGGGTATATTATTAATTGCCTTAATTACAACCGGCTCGATGGCCTTCAGGAAAAGCAGTTCAATAAAAATGCAGTGCTTAAAACCAGCAGCGGTGAATTGATCTTTGGCGGCGCCAGGGGTTTTAATCTGTTTAATCCCGTTCAATTAAAGTTAAATGCCTATGCACCTGCGGTTGTATTGACCGGCCTTCAGGTCTTTAATCAGGATATAGCAGCGGGTGAAAAGATCGGAAATCACGTTGTGTTGCAAAAAGCGATCGCTGAAACAGATGAGATCAGGTTGAAATACGATCAGAATATTTTCTCTTTGGAATTTGCAGCACTCAGTTATATAAATACCCGCAAGAATAAATATGCTTACCGGCTGAAAGGATTTAACGACAATTGGCTTTACTCTGATGGTAGCTTGCGTAAAGTGACCTATACCAACCTTGACCCGGGAAAATACACCTTTTATGTAAAAGCATCGAATGAAGATGGCATATGGAATGAAAAGGGAATTGCCGTGAACATCATTATTTTGCCACCTTTCTGGAAAACGACGATGGCCTGGTTTTTATACGCATTGTTTGTTGTTTGTATCCTGATTGTTGCCAGGTGGATGGTGATTCGGCGCGCCCGCACCCGTTTTGCCCTTGAACAGGAACGAAAAGAAGCGCAACGCATGCATGAAGTAGATGTGATGAAGATCCGGTTCTTTACCAACATGAGCCATGAATTCAGAACCCCACTGTCGTTGATCATTACGCCACTCGAAAGAATAATCCGCTCTGCTACTGAGCCTTCCCTGCAGTCTCAATACCAGTTGATTCACCGGAATGCACGGCGCCTGCTTAACCTGGTAAACCAGCTGCTCGATTTTCGAAAGATGGAAGTGCACGAGCTGAAGCTGCATCCCGCCGAAGGAGATATTGTACATTTCCTTAGGGAAACGTGCTACTCCTTTACTGATATCGCTGAAAAAAAACAGATCCGCTTTTCTTATAATGGACCTTCAGAAAGCCTGGTTACCCGGTTCGACCACGACAAACTGGAACGGATCCTGTTTAACCTGCTTTCGAATGCTTTTAAATTTACCGCAGAAAACGGTGAAGTGGCCGTTGAAGCAACAATTGTAAAAAATGCAGTTGGCGCATTACTGGAAATTAAAATAAAAGATACCGGCATAGGAATACCTGCCGACAGACAGGATAAAATATTCGAACGTTTTTTTCAGCATAACGTTCCCGGCACCATGATCAACCAGGGAAGCGGAATTGGCCTGGCTATTACCAAAGAATTTGTACATCTCTTCAACGGTACTATCAGTGTAGAAAGCGAGGAGTTTAAAGGGGCCTGTTTTACCGTGCTGTTACCGCTTAAAGAATTGGCATCTGCGGTTACAATTACCGGCGAAAGTACTTCCCGTGAGGCTGTTGAAACTAACGAAAATGTGGCTGAAAATATAAGTGCGGCCCTGCAACCGGCATCACGGCGCAAAAAGTTTACCATGTTGTTGGTGGAGGATAGCGAGGATTTTCTTTTTTATCTGAAAGACAACCTGGGTGAGTATTATAATATTATTACGGCTGTGAATGGAAAGGAAGGCTGGCAGAAAACACTTTCCGGTCATCCTGATATAGTTGTGAGCGACATTATTATGCCCGGAGTTACGGGCATCGAGCTTTGCCATAAAATTAAAAGCGACAGGCGAACGAAACATATACCGGTAATTTTGTTAACCGCTTTGACCGGGGATGAACAGCAATTGCGCAGTATAGAAACCGGCGCAGCCGATTATCTTACCAAACCTTTCAATTTTGAGATATTGCTGAGCAAAATAAAAAACCTGTTATGGCAACAGGAGTCCATGCGCAAAACATTTACGAAGAAGGTAGAAATAAAGAATGTTGATATAGAGGTTATAGACGAAAGATCAGATGAAAAGTTTGTTCAGAACGCAATAGCGATCATTGAAAAAAATATTTCAAACCCCGATTTTTCGGTAGAAGACCTCAGCCGCGCCTTGCTCATGAGCCGCTCGGCTGTATACAAAAAAATGTTTGTACTAACCGGTAAAACGCCTATTGAATTTATCCGCACTATAAGGCTGGAGAGAGCAGCCCTGTTGCTGCAAAAAACGAATAAAACGGTGGCCGAAGTAGCCTATGAAACCGGCTTCAATAATCCCAAATATTTTTCCAGGAACTTCAAAATGCAGTTTGGCGTACTGCCTTCCACATACCATAATACAGCCAATGATTATGGCAAAGATGATAATGAGGATGAATGAGTTATGCGTATCAGCAGGCCCATTCATACACAAATAATATACCTGTAATATACCTGCCTGCAACATTTCGATACCACCGCACACAAAACTGGCAACATTTTGATACCCTGAATTGCACGCGCTGCTACCATGCCTATGGAGCAGGCCTTCTAATTTCATTCTGCCAAAATGATTGCTATGTCACCACAACGATCTCTCTTTTCATTCTGCATGAAACCAGATGATAATTCGAATCAAAGCCATTCTTTTCATTACTTATTACAGTTTACAGTCAATTGCCTGATACAAAGGCGCAAACAATAATTCTTACACTTTGAAAACGGGAAAAATGAAAATTACCAGTCGAGCCAATATAATCGGGCTTCTGCTTACTGTACTTTTTTTTACAAGCTGTCATAAAAAGGGCGACTCCGTCACTCCGGAACTATCCGCTTCTCCAACAGAGATCATCCTTCCCGCAGCAGGCGGAACAGCGGATTTGACAATCAGCTGTAATGCACAGTGGAAGCTTATGAACCCTGATTCCTGGCTGCAATTAAACAAAACATCAGGCGGTAGCGGCAGCACTACTATCCGGTTAACAGCAAGTTTTAATGGAACCGGCGGTTCCCGTTCTACCGTATTGACAATAAACGCTGAAAACGGACAGGCAAGAAGAGTAACGGTTTCACAAACTGCCGAATTATATCCATCTTATAACACATCACCCAAAGCGCCTGATTCTATAGGAATGAGTACCGCTGTGCAACTGGCTGCCAAATTCAAATTAGGATGGAACATTGGTAATACAATGGAAGCCACCGGCGGAGAAACAAGCTGGGGCAATCCCCTGATCACCGAGTCGTATGTAAAATATGTAAAGCAGTTGGGCTTTACTGCTATTCGTATACCCTGTGCATGGGATCTTCATGTCGACAACAAAGCCACCGCGCACATCGATCAAACCTGGATGAACAGGGTAAAAGAGGTTGTTGGTTATTGTGTTAATAATGGCATGTACGTTATGCTGAATATTCATTGGGATGGCGGCTGGCTCGAAAATAACATCACCAAACTAAAGCAGGATTCTGTTAATGCTAAACAAAAAGCATTATGGGAGCAGATCGCTACCGCCATGCGCGACTTTGATGAGCATCTGATGTTTGCCAGCGCTAATGAACCGGCTGCTGATAATGTGGAGGAGATGGCAGTCTTAGCATCATACCACCAGACGTGCATTAATGCTGTTCGTTCAACAGGCGGAAGAAACAGCTACCGCGTTGTTATTCTTCAGGGACCCAGTACATCGATGGGATTGTCAAATGATTTGATGAATACGCTTCCTAATGACCCGGCGGCCAATCGCCTGATGGTTGAAGTGCATAACTATACGCCATCACAGTTTTGCTTCCTGAATGAAGACGTGAGCTGGGGAAAAATGGTTTACTACTGGGGCAGCGGCAATCATTCAACCATTGAACCTGACCGTAACCCTACGTACGGAGAAGAGAACGACCACATTGCCGACTTCAATAAGATGAAAACCAAATTTGTTGATAAGGGAATCCCGGTTATCATGGGTGAGTATGGCGCTTACCGGCGCGATGGTTCAGCTCATGTTCCGAAAGAGCTGGCCTTGCATAACGCTTCAGTTGACTATTGGATAACCTTTGTTACCAAAGAAGCATTGGCCCGTGGAATAAAACCTTTTTGGTGGGATACCGGAGGTGCTTTGGACAGGCGAAACAATACGGTAAAAGATCAACGAACGATTGATGCTCTGATTGCCGGGGGGCAATAGAGATATTTTGATAAAAGATGCCCATGACCATCCGTGATAAACGGCGGCTGGTCATGGGTGTAACTACCCTTTTCAACTTGTCTTTTCGCTTTTATTTACTTAAACGATTGAACTTTATGAAAAAATTTCTTACACCATTAAAACAAAAGATTTCACTACTTTTTGTTTCCGGACTTTTTATGTCCATTAACGTATTCTCTCAAAGCTCCGGCTATGTCTTTAAGAATGCACCTATTGGCGGTGGCGGCTTTGTAACAGGCATCGTTACCCACAAAACATCGGGCGACAGGTATTGCCGCACCGATGTAGGCGGCGCTTACCGCTGGGATGCCGCGAACAATAAATGGGTTCAATTGCTCGACTGGCTTGGCGATTCACAAGCTGACCTTTATGGAGTTGAGGCCCTGGCGCTTGATCCGCAGAATGCAAATAATGTTTATATGCTCTGCGGAACCAATTATGTTGGCAACGGAAAGTCTGCTATATTAAAGTCCACCGATAAAGGAAATACTTTTACTTATACAGACCTTACCAATACGTTTAAAGTGCATGGAAATGGAAGTGGGCGCGGTAACGGTGAACGTTTGGCAGTTGACCCTAAAAATAGTAATATATTATTCTGTGGCACAAGGGCGAACGGATTGTGGAAGAGTACAGATGCCGGCGTAACCTGGAGCCAGACCTGGAGCGGTGTAACAACCACAACCAACGGCAATGGGATTTGTTTCGTGCTTTTCGATCCTTCAAGCAGCGTAGTGAATGGAGCAACTCAAACCATTTACATCGGTGTTTCCCGCACCGGAGGGGCGACTCTCTACAAGAGTACAAACGGTGGCGCCAGCTTTACCGATATTTCCCCGACCACCGATTTTATGCCGCACCGGGCTGCCCTGCAGGGAACTACTATGTATGTTACCTATTCAGAAGATGAAGGTCCGCAATCACCTAATGGAAATGGAAAGTTATATAAGCTCAACACGGCCACCGGTGTGTGGGCAAACGTTACCCCTGCTAGTTGGAAGGACCATTCATACGGAGGCGTAAGTATAGACCCAACTAATGTAAACCGGGTAATAGTTTCTTCCTGTGGCAGTTATACTAACAACCAGTTTGGTACCGGCTGGGGCGACTATATTTTCCTCACCACCGATGGAGGAACGACCTGGACGCTGAAGAATGGCACCAATGCCACCTATGATGCTAATGGCATGGGATGGTCTTGCTGTGGCGCAGTTAACTGGATGGACTGTATCGAGTTTGACCAGGCCAATCTTAATAAGGTGCGCGTAATAGGCGGAGGCGGCGTGTATACATGTCCTGATATTACAGCTACGAATACTTCCTGGAAATATGATGTGGTCGGCATTGAAGAAACCGCATTACTTGACGCGATAAGCATTCCCGGAGGGTCGGTTATCAGCTCTTTCGGCGACGTAACAGGCTTTGTGCATGAGCCGCTGACTGCTGTTCCGCAGGTAAAACTTTCACCTACAGACGGGAATAACCAGAGCATTGCTTATGCGGCCGGCAACACAAACAGGGTCGTAAGAGCTTCTAATGGTGGAAACGTTGTTTATTATTCCAACGATAAGGGCGCTACCTGGACGGGATGCTCCACCAATATGGGTAATGATGGAAAGGTTGGCATCAGCGCCGATGGAGGCACTATCCTGCACTGTCCCTACCGTTCAACAACAACCTACTATACCACCAACAACGGAGCAAGCTGGTCGGCTTGTTCGGGTGTTTCATTTGGAGATGCTATTCCTGTGGCCGACCAGGTAAATGCCAATACTTTTTATATCTACAATCCAACAAACGGACAGATGCTCCGGAGCACCAATAAAGGAGTTAGTTTTTCAGTAGCAGGTACGCCGGGCGCAACAACGGCGAATTATCCCTGGGAAACAACCTGGATCCGGTCAGTGCCGGGCTTTGAAGGGCATGTGTGGGTGCCTCTTGTCAACAATGGATTAAAATACTCTACCAACGGCGGGGTGGCTTATACAACTCTTGCCAACGTAACTTATTGCAAAACGGTTGGGATAGGAAAGGCAATGCCCGGGGCCAGCTATCCAACTGTTTTCATTTGGGGAACAGTGTCAGGCGTCACAGGCCTTTTCAGATCAACCGATCAGGGCGCTACCTGGCTCAAATTAAATGATGACGCCCATGGGTTCGCAGGCGCGCCATTGCTCATCGGTGACATGAACGTTGCCGGAAGGGTATTTATGAGCGCCGGCGGCGGAAGAGGTTTAGTTTATTGGGAGCCCGCTACCTGTACACCTACTGCCATCACACCGTACGTACAGCTTAATGGCGGAAGCTGGCAGCAGACAGCCAATGGTACTTTAGCCTCAGGTGGCAGCGTATTGTTTGGCCCTCAGCCTGTAACGGGAGGATCATGGAGCTGGACCGGTCCGAATAATTTTACTGCTACTACGCGTGAAGCAGGCATTTCAAATATCCAGGTAAGCCAGGCAGGGAACTATGTGGCTACCTACACCAATAGCAGCGGATGCCAAAGCACGCAGACCTTTACCGTTACCGTTACTGGTTCCATACTGCGAGAATACTGGAACGGTATTAGCGGAACTGCAATTAGTAACCTCACTTCGAATGCCAATTATCCAAACAATCCTTCGGGCAGCGGGCAGCTCACCAGCCTCGAAGCCCCCACCAACTGGGCCGATAACTATGGCACCAGGATCCGTGGCTATATACATCCTGCTACAAGCGGCAGCTACACATTCTGGGTAGCGGGCGACGACAATACGGAGTTATACCTGAGCACCAGCGACAACCCGGCTAGTGCAACAAGGATAGCTTACATAAATGGATGGACGAATTCGAGAGAATGGAACAAATACAGCACCCAGCAGTCCGCTGCCATTAACCTGGTTGCCGGTCAGAAATATTACATCGAAGTGCTGCACAAAGAAGGCAGTGGTGGCGATAATATAGCGGTAGCCTGGCAGGGTCCCGGCATTACACAACAGGTGATCCCTGGAAGCAATTTGTCTCCGTTCATTCCGGGCTCGGGCGCAAGAATAGCAACATCGCCAATCAACATTATTAATGAGGATGGTATCAGCCTGTATCCGAATCCCGCCAGTGGGGGAAGGTTTACGATCCTTCTTCCGCAAATTTCAGAAAATGCGGTCGTGAGAATTTTTGATAACCAGGGCAGAATGCTTTATAAAAAGATCGCTCTGAGCGGTAACCGGATAGAGATCGATTCGCGGTTGAAGGCAGGGCTCTATATGGTGAGCATTTATTCGAAAGGATCCAGCTTCACTAAGAAGCTCATTGTTAAATGACAAATTTGTAATTACCGGGAATGCTTCGCCGGAAGCATTCCCGGTTTCCTGTATAGAGGGTTTTAAATGTAAATTTTATGAAAAAAAATTTACTATCATTATTTAAACAAAGGGTTATACTACTTTTTGTTTCGGGACTTTTTATATCCTTCCATGTATTCCCGCAAACCACAAATTATGTGTGGAAGAACGCACCTATTGGCGGCGGCGGATTTGTAACGGGTATCGTCACCCATAAAACATCCGGCGACAGGTATTGCCGCACCGATGTAGGCGGCGCTTACCGATGGGATGAGGCGAACAACAAATGGATTCAGTTGATGGACTGGCTGAATGAATCGGAAAATGGATTTGTCGGCGTGGAGGCATTGGCGCTTGATCCGCAAAATGCGAATAATGTGTATATGCTCTGCGGCACCTCTTATATCAACAACGGAAGAACGGCCATATTGAGATCTACCGACAAAGGAAATACCTTCACCTATACGGATGTTACGAATAAATTTAAAGCGCATGGAAACGGGAACGGGCGCGGGAACGGAGAACGTTTGGCCGTGGATCCCAACAACAGTAACATATTATTGTGCGGAACCAGGGCTAACGGATTATGGAAGAGTACGGATGCCGGCGTTACCTGGAACCTTGCCTGGAACGGCGTAACTACGACCACCAATGAGAATGGAATTTGTTTTGTACTTTATGATCCTTCAGGCAGTGTGGTAAACGGAGCGAGTCAAACCATTTACATGGGCGTTTCCCGTACCGGAGGCGGGAACATTTACAAAAGTACAAACGGCGGCGCCACGTTTACCGACATTACCCCAACCACCGGTTTTATGCCTCACCGGGCAGCGTTGCAGGGAACCACGATGTATGTTACCTACGCGGATGGTGCAGGTCCGGCACTCAATGGAGATGGAAAGTTATATAAGCTCAACACGGCTACCGGTGTGTGGACAAACGTTACCCCCGTTCATTCGAAGGATTATTCATACGGAGGCGTAAGTATAGATCCTACCAATGTTAACAGAGTAATAGTTTCTACCTGTGGTATGTATTGGAACAACCAGTTCGGTACCGGCTGGGGCGACTTTATTTTCCTCTCTACCGATGGAGGGTCGAGCTGGACGCTTAAGAATGGCACCAACGCTACCTATGATGCTAACGGCATGGGATGGTCGGGCGGAGGGGCGGTCAACTGGATGGACTGTATCGAGTTTGACCAGGCCAATCTTTCAAAAGTGCGGGTGATCGGCGGCGGAGGCGTATATACCTGCACCGATATTACAGCCACCAACCCTTCCTGGAAATACGATGTGATAGGCATTGAAGAAACAGCATTGCTCGACGTAACAAGCATTCCCGGAGGCCCGGTTATTTCCTCTTTCGGCGACGTATCAGGCTTTGTGCATGAGCCGCTGACTGCTTATCCCTCAAAAAGACTTACCCCTGCAGGTGGTTATAATAATCATAGCATTGCTTATGCTGCTGCCAACCCAAACAAAGTAGTAAGAATTGCCAATGAAGGAAATATTGTTTACTATTCCACTGACATGGGTGCTTCATGGACAGGGGCCGCCACCAGTAAGGGTGCGTCGGGTAGGGTGGCCATCAGCGCAGATGGCGGCACTATCCTGCACTGTCCATGGGGGTCAACAACTACCTGGTACACGACCAACAACGGAGGAAGCTGGTCGGGTTGTTCGGGTGTATCATTGGGAGACGCAATTCCGGTGGCAGACCAGGTAAATTCCAACTACTTCTATATCTATAATCCCACCAACGGACAGATGCTCAGAAGCTCCAATAAAGGAGTCAGTTTTTCAGTAGCAGGTACACCTGGCGCCACGACGGCGTTCCACCCCTGGGTGCCAACCCTGATCCGGACAGTGCCGGGCTTTGAAGGGCATGTGTGGGTGCCGCTTGGCGGCAATGGATTAAAATATTCAACCAACGCCGGAGCGGCTTATACGACTGTATCCAATGTAACTTATTGCAAAACGGTTGGCATAGGAAAGGCGATGCCCGGAGCCAGCTATCCTACTATTTTCATTTGGGGAACAGTGTCAGGCGTCACAGGCCTTTTCAGATCAACGGATCAGGGTGCTACCTGGCTCAGGATAAATGATGATGCCCATCAGTTTGCAGGCGCGCCATTGCTCGTAGGAGACATGAACGTTGCCGGAAGGGTGTATATGAGCGCAGGCGGTGGAAGAGGTTTAATTTATTGGGAGCCTGCCGGCTGTACGCCAACAGCCATTACCCCGTACGTACAGGTTAATGGCGGAACCTGGCAACAGGCAGCCAATGCTACTGTAGCTGCAGGCGGAAGCGTGCAGTTTGGCCCTCAGCCCTTGCAGGGAGGATCGTGGAGCTGGAGCGGGCCGAATAATTTTAGTGCTACTACTCGTGAAGCCGGCATTTCAAATATCCAGGTTAACCAGGCAGGTAACTATGTGGCCACCCATACCGATAGCGGCGGATGCCAAAGCACGCAGACCTTTAACGTCACTGTGTCATCAGCCGATACGGGATCCATACAAGATCCTAACTTTCATATTTACCTGGTATTGGGACAATCTAACATGGAAGGCGCAGGTGCAATTGAAAGCCAGGATAGAGTAGGGATAGATGAACGTTTTAAGGTAATGGGCGCCCTTGATTGTACCGGCGGTCGCACACATCAATTGGGAAAATGGACAACAGCCACCCCTCCTTTGGTGCGTTGCTGGACGGGCCTTGGCATTTCGGACTACTTTGGGAGAACAATGGTGCAGGAACTTCCCTCGGGAATTAAAATTGGCATTGTGCCCGTGGCAGTTGGCGGGTGTGACATAGCCCTGTTTGATAAAGTCAACTACGCTTCATACGTAGCCTCAGCGCCATCATGGATGAAAGATGTTATCAACTCGTATGGTGGTAATCCTTATGGCCGGCTGGTAGAAGTTGCAAAATTGGCGAAAAAAGAAGGTGTAATTAAAGGAATTCTTTTTCACCAGGGCGAAACCAACACAAACAATACTGAGTGGAAAAATAAAGTGGCAGATGTGGTAAGGAACCTTAAGACAGATCTTCAATTAGGCGATGTGCCTTTTCTTGCAGGTGAGCTGCTGGCTTCAACGGGTGCATGTTGTGGTTCGCACAATGTGGAAGTAAATAAGCTTCCTTCTGTGATCCCAAATGCACATGTTATTTCATCTGCTGGTCTTGTGGGAGCTGATCCTGCACATTTTACTTCTGCCTCTTATAGAGAGTTTGGAAAGCGTTATGCAAAAAAAATGATCGAATTATTGGGGCTTACTACCTGTAAACCTACAACCCTCACACCCTACATTCAGAACAATGGAGGCACGTGGCAGCAAACAGCGACAGCTTCAGTTGCACACGGGGATTCGGTGAAATTCGGACCTCAACCTGCTGCAGGAGGATCGTGGTCATGGTCGGGCCCCAATAATTTTTCTGCAACTACAAGTGAAGTTACGATCAGCAATATTCAAAGCACGCAAGCAGGTAACTATGTGGCCACCTACACCAATAGCGGCGGATGCCAAAGCACGCAGACATTTAGCGTCACCGTTACATCGGCCGCTACCGGCGGCCTGTATCCGAATCCCGCCAATAAGGGAAGGTTTACGATCCTGCTGACGGAATATTCCGAAAATGCCGTCGTAAAAATTTATGATAACCTGGGCAGAATGCTTTACAAAAAGAACGCTCCGGGCGGTAACAGAATAGAGATCGATTCGCGGTTGAAGCCTGGGATCTACCATGTCAGGGTAAATTCGAAAGCGTTTAATTTCACTAAGAAGCTCATCGTTAAATAACAATTTTCTCACCAGTTATTGGGAATGCTTCGCTGGAAGCATTCCCAATTTATAAATCATGATAGTTTTGAAAATGAGTTTAAAAAATGTAATTCTTTTAGGTTGGCTCTTCATCGGAACATTTAATCAGTTACAGGCACAACAGGTTGCTCAATTACAAAGTCCCGACAGGTCCATTGCGCTACAGGTATCCTTATCAGCTTCAGGTGAAATTCAATACCGGATCCAAAGATCCGGCGTCAACGTCATTCGCCCTTCGGCTTTAGGGGTGATGATGAAGGGGCATGATTTTACACAAGGCATGAAACTGGTTAACACATCAAAGCCGGAACGTATAACGGATTGCTACCAAACGAAGAATGCAAAAAAAAGCAGCATTCTTTACCAGGCCAATCAACTGGTGATGACTTTTGCCAATGAAGAAGTGAAAAAAATGGATATCATTTTCCGCCTTTCCAACGACGGGGCGGCATTCCGGTATTCTTTTCCCTGGATAAAAAATAATGAAACGATCCTTGAAGAACATTCCTCATTTTCATTTGACGAAGAAGCAAAAGCCTGGCTGCAGCCTATGAGTGAAGCAAAAACAGGTTACGAGCATTGTCATCCGTCTTATGAAGAACATTACTTGCAGAACATTTCTGTTGGCACGGTATCGCCGTTAAAGTCAGGTTGGGTGTATCCTGCTTTGTTTAAAACAAACGATATATGGGTATTGATCACCGAAACAGCGCTTGACGGTACTTATTGCGGCACAAGATTGATCAATGACTCTGCCTCGTCTGTTTATTCAATCGGCTTTGCCGATCCGAGAGAAGTGTTCACAGGCGGTGGCTTTTTACCGAAAAACAATAAACCGTGGCTTACACCATGGCGTATTATAACGATCGGAAGTTTGAAAACAATTGCAGAATCAACATTGGGTACCGATCTGGCGCCTGCTGCCCTGTTAAAGGATGCCTCTTTTGTAAAACCGGGAAAGGCCAGTTGGAGTTGGATCAATAGCAAGGATGACAGCATCACTTTCAATGAACAAAAAAAATATATTGACTACGCCTGTGACATGCACTGGCAATATTGCCTCATAGATGCAGACTGGGATACCAAAATCGGATATGATAAAATCGCTGAACTGTCGGCATATGCAAAACAAAAAAATGTTGGATTGATCTTATGGTACAATTCTGCAGGTGACTGGAACACGATCAAATATCATCCTAAAGATATGTTGCTTACGAAGGAAGGAAGGGAAAAAGAATTCGGTCGGCTGCAGGCATTGGGCATTAAAGGCGTAAAGATCGATTTCTTCGGTGGAGACGGTCAGAGTATGATCCAATACTACATTGATATTTTGAATGATGCTGCAAAATATAAGCTGCTTGTAAACTTTCACGGCGCTACATTACCAAGAGGCTGGCAAAAAACATATCCTCATCTTATGACAACTGAGGCAATTTATGGAATGGAGATGGTGACATTTGAACAGAATGCAGCCGATCAGCAAGCCAACCATTGCGCTATGTTGCCGTTCACCCGAAACGCATTCGATCCGATGGATTTTACACCCATGAATCTTACGGGGCTTACATCGTCTAATTGTATCAGAAAAACTACGCCTGCTTTTGAACTGGCTCTTTCGGTCTTATTCTTATCCGGCATACAACATTATGCGCAGGCTCCCGAAGGAATGATGCGGGTACCCAATCAGGTGAAAGCGTTTTTAAAACAGCTTCCTGACAACTGGGACGATGTAAAATTTTTGGAAGGCTTTCCGGGCAAATACGCTGTCATTGCCAGACGCAGCGGTAACCGGTGGTACGTTACCGCTATTAATGGAGATAAAAGTGAAAGGAAAATTAACGTTGACCTTACTTCATTTAAGAAAAGCAAGGCAACGCTGTTCACAGATGGAACCGGAAGTGAATTGTTTTCGACAACCATACTAAACGCAGCAAAGCAAAAAAAATGTGATGTTACGTTGAATGCAAATAGTGGATTTGTAATGGTGCTTGAATGATTTTAAAACAAAAAACGAATAAACAATGAGATCGCGTGTACATATATTGCTCCCCTTTCTAACAATATTTCTTCTTCAAATATCATCTCAGGCTCAAATCACTTTGCCCAAAGTATTCGGCGATAGTATGGTGTTGCAAAGAGGCATCAAAATTCCGGTTTGGGGAAATTCAACGCCCGGCGCCCTTGTCGTTGCAAAATTGGGAAATGTTCAGGCTACAGCTAAAGCCGATCAGCAGGGAAAATGGCAAATTAAATTTCCAATCTTTAAAACAGGAGGACCCTATACGCTTGAAATTACCGAATTGGGCAAACCGGGTTCTAAAATTGAATTGAAAGGAATTCTTATCGGCGATGTGTGGCTGGCTTCGGGTCAGTCAAATATGGAATGGCAGGTGCAGCAGGCTAAGGATGCAAATAAAGAAATTGCAAACGCCAATTTTCCGAATATACGTTTTTTGGTTGTTGAACACAGTAAACAGGTAAAACCTCAAACCGATATTTTTGCCGGCAAATGGAAAGTTTGTGATTCCTCAAATGTGAAACCGTTTTCTGCAGTTGCTTACTTTTTTGCCCGTAAAATTCACCTCGACCAAAATGTTCCGGTTGGCATTATTCAAAGCACCTGGGGCGGCACTCCGGTAGAAGCATGGACAAGCAGAGAGATGCTGCTTACTTCGCCAATCACTAAAGCAAGAACCCTTAGCAATGATACGCTTGCACCGGACCGTGAAGATTTTGTGCAGGACAGTCTGAATCAGATACGCTTTTGGGATATGGTGTACAATCCGCAATACAATGCGGATAAGATAGTTCCGGCTATGGGATATGATGATGCCGGTTGGACAACAGTTCAAATGCCGAATGTAATAAAAGATTTTGAGGCAGGCTTTTATGAAGGAATAGTTTGGCTAAGAAAAAAAATCACGTTGCCGGAGTCATTTGATCAAAAAAATTTAACCATCAGCCTTGGCCATCCCGAGATGAACTATTCGCTTTACTTTAATGGTCAGGAAATTTGTAAGAATGTTTGGTATAGCAATCCAACGCACTCTTATACCATTCCTGCCAGCCTCGTGAAGAGCGGAGAGAATATCATTGCTGTGAGAATAGCTATGTTATGGGGCGGAGGCGGTTTGAGTGCCGCAGATGAAATTTATATTACAGATGGTTCCTCTAAAATTTCTTTAAGCGGGAAATGGTTATACAAAAAAGATCTTGAAACCGCTCTTCCTAAAATACTCAACTATCAGTATTACCCCACTGTGCTCTTTAATACCATGATAAACCCGGTTATTCCTTATGGTATTAAAGGATTTATCTGGTATCAGGGCGAAGCGAATTCGGGAGCGGCTTATGATTATCGAAGTTTATTTCCCATGCTGATCGCAGACTGGAGAAAACGCTGGCAGCAAGGCAATCTTCCGTTTTTATTTGCTCAATTGGCCAATTTCATGAAAACAAAACCGCTTCCATCAGAAAGTGAATGGGCCGAATTGCGGGAAGCGCAAACGCTTACACTTTCACAACCTAATACAGGTATGGCCTGCATTATCGATATAGGAGAAGCGAATGATATCCACCCGAAAAATAAGCAGGAAGTGGGCCGCCGGCTTGCTTTGATCGCCAGTAAACTGGTGTACAAACAAAATGTGCCCGCAGTTGGTCCGGTGTATAAAGATTTTCATAAAGAAGGGAACCGGATCCGCATCAATTTTACCAATACCGGTTCAGGGCTTTCAACAAAAGATGGAAAAGAGGTGACCGGTTTTTCCATTGCAGGCAAAGGCCATAAATTTTATTGGGCAAAAGCCAGTATCGAGGGCGATCATGTGATCGTATATGCCGATAATGTTGAAGAACCCGAAGCCGTGCGCTACGCCTGGGCAGACAACCCCGAATGTAACCTGATCAATTCAGAAAAGCTGCCTGCCATCCCTTTCAGAACAGATAAATGGAAAGGGATTACCCAAAAATAAATCACCCTCTTGCAACATTTGAGGGCTCTTTTTAAGACTGCATAGCAATAATTTTTCAACAAGAATCACTGAATTGCCCGATATGAAATTACGACTGCTGCTATTTTGTATGCTCGGTTCCTCGCTATTTAATGTCTTACTTGCAGGTTCCCCATCCTATACAACAACTCCTGAGGGAGTAATCGTTTTCACTGATCCGCTTATTACAGGCACTTCAATGGCAGTTAAGCTTGAAGTTATTACAGACAATATTATACGGGTGATGGCCGTGCCTGGAAAAGACATGCCGGCGAAGGAAAGCCTCGTCACCGTTTACAAAAAAAATCCCGGCGTTACCTGGACTGTCATTCCTTCTAAAGACAACATTACCTTAAAAACAGGCAGCCTTACTGCTGTTGTTGATGCAAAAACGGGCGCTGTTTCTTTCTTTGACCGCAACGGCAAAAAAATACTGAATGAAAAAGGACCGGTGGGCAGAAGTTTTCAACCGGCGGTATTCGACGGGAAACGCGCTTATAAACTTGTTCAAACCTTTCAAACCACGCCCGGAGATGCATGGTATGGCCTGGGCCAGCATCAGGATGGTATCTATAATTATAAAGGACAACAGGTACAGTTTTTTCAAAACAATACAGAAGTCGCCATTCCATTCCTGATCTCCAGCAAAAACTATGGGATCCTGTGGGATAACTATTCACTCACAACAGCCGGCGATATCAGGCCCTTACAACCTCTTACCTCGCTGCAACTGTTCTCAAAAACAGGTGAGGCCGGCTGGCTAACGGCATCGTATGCCAATAACAAACAAAAACCGCAGGAAGTAATTACTGAAAGAGCGGAGGATAATATTAATATGGAGTTCCTCGGCGACTCAAAAGGACAGTTGCCGGCAGCGTTTACGCCCGCAAGCGGCGTAGCAACGTGGGAAGGCAGCGTGGCCAGTTATCTATCCGGCAATCATCAGTTCAGATTCACCTTTGGCGGCTCATTGAAAGTGTGGTTGAATGGAAAATTGGTGCTTGACCATTGGCGGAAGGCCTGGAACCCGGCGCCGGCATTAGTTTCCTTCCTTTTTAAAAAAGGAGAAAAAATACCGGTGAAAATTGAATGGACGCCCGAAGGCGGCGAATCCTATATTTCCCTGAAATGGCAGGAACCATTGCCTTCGGAAGAACAAAACAGCTTCAGCTTTTCTTCTGAAGCCGGTCAACTGGTTGATTATTACTTTGTTTATGGCAGCAACATGGATGAGGTGATTGCCGGTTATCGTAACCTTACCGGCAAAGCGCCGATCGTTCCCAAATGGGCGCTGGGTTTTTGGCAAAGCCGTGAGCGGTATAAAACGCAGGCCGAAATGCTGACGACCATTGATGAATTCCGGAAAAGAAAGATCCCTATTGACAATATAGTGCTCGACTGGAGTTATTGGAAAGAAGCCGCGTGGGGTAGCCAGGAGTTTGATGAAACCCGCTTTCCTGCTCCCGACAGCCTGATCGATGTGCTGCATAAAAAATACAATGCGCAGATCATGATCTCTGTGTGGCCGAAATTTTATGAAGGCATATCAACCTACAATGAGTTTGAAAAGAACGGCTGGCTTTACAAAAGGAATATTGCCGACCGCCAAAGAGACTGGATTGGCAAAGGATATATTTCTACCTTCTACGATGCTTTTAATGAACAGGCACGAAAAGGCTTCTGGGATCTGATAAACAAAAAAATTTACACCAGGGGTATCGATGCCTGGTGGATGGATGCCAGCGAACCCGATATTCTTTCCAATGTAAGTCCTGAAAAAAGAAAACTGCAAATGTCGCCAACCGCATTGGGGAGCGCTGCCGAATATTTGAATGCTTATCCCTTACAAAATGCAAAAGGTATTTATGAAGGACAACGGTTAACGGATCCGGGTAAACGCGTGTTTCTTTTAACACGTTCCGGTTTTGCCGGCTCTCAACGCTATGCTGCAGCCATCTGGAGTGGCGATATCGGTTCAACGTGGAAGGATATGAAAAACCAGATCGCGGCCGGGGTTAATTTTTCCATGTCAGGACTTCCCTACTGGACAATGGATATCGGGGGATTTGTGGTGCCTGAAAAGTTTGAAAATCCCGCGGCTGATAATCTCGAAGAATGGCGGGAGCTGAATACCCGTTGGTACCAGTTTGGTACATTCGTTCCATTGTTCCGTTCGCATGGACAATTCCCTTACCGGGAGATCTTCAACATAGCTCCGGAAACACATCCTGCCTATAGCAGCTTCCTTTATTATGATAACCTTCGTTACCGTTTAATGCCATACATCTATTCACTGGCAGGCGCGGCTTATCATAATGATTATACCATCATGCGCGGACTGGCCATGGATTTTGCAACAGACACTGCAGTGTTGAACATTGGCGATCAATATATGTTCGGGTCTTCGCTGTTGATAAACCCGGTTTATCAATACAAACAAACGCAACGCGAATTGTATTTGCCCAAATGCGCCGGCTGGTACGATCTGTATTCCGGAAAATGGTATGCCGGCAAACAAACAATTACGGCCGAAGCACCCTATGAACGCATGCCGCTATTTGTAAAAGCAGGTTCTATTATTCCTTTCGGGCCTGAATTACAATACACCGCAGAAAAGCAGGCCGATACGATTACATTGAATGTATACACCGGTGCAGATGCTTCTTTCAATCTGTATGAAGATGAAGGTACCAATTACAATTACGAAAAAGGCGCTTTTGCCATCATTCCAATAAAGTATAATGAAGCAGCAAAAGCCATTACAATAGGCGACCGTAAAGGCTCTTATAATGGAATGCTGCAGAAAAGAAGGTTCCGCGTCAATGTCATAACACCCAATCAGGCAAAGCGTTTGGAGTTTGATGCCAAATGCGATAAAGAGGTGTTGTATGAGGGAAAGAAAACAATCATCAAATTGTAGTTAATCTAAACATTTAAATATGAAATCAACCAAAACGATTCGCTTGCGAACACTGCTGCTATGGGGAATATGCTTTGTATTCCTGGCAAACACGAATGCTTTTGCACAAACAGCAAAAGTTACCGGTACGATTATTAATCAACGAACATCTGTGCCGGTTCCGGGAGCAACGGTTACAGTAAAAAACAGTACCCGCTCCGCCATGGCCGATGATGCCGGAAGATTTATTATCGAGGCATCGACCGGCGAAACTCTTGTGATTACCGCAATTGATTTTGTTACACAACAAGTAAAAGTCGGTTCCGGCGTAGTAAACGTTCAGTTAAAGGAAGCCGACAATCAACTGGAAAATGTAATAGTGATCGGTTACGGTACCCAAAAGAAAAAATTAGTTACAGGCGCTACTTCCCAGGTAAAAGGTGAAGACCTTGCCAAATTAAACACAACAAATGCTTTACAGGCATTGCAGGGGCAGGCAGCCGGTGTTAACATTACCTCTACCTCAGGGCAACCCGGCGCCGGTTTTAAGGTAAATATCCGCGGTGTTGGAACAGTCGGAAATGCAACTCCCCTGTTTGTTGTAGATGGGGTTATCACCGGCGACATTACTTACTTAAACAATTCAGACATTGCTTCGATTGATATCCTGAAAGATGGTGCATCATGCGCCATCTATGGTATCAACGGTGCAAACGGTGTTGTATTAATTACTACCCGCAGTGGAAAATCAGGTAAAAAAGACGGGCAAATTTCAATTGATGCTTATTACGGTGTTCAAAAAATTGCCCGTAAACTGCCTTTGCTGAATGCTGAACAATATGCTACCATTCAAAATGAAGCAGCCATTAATAGTGGAAAAGCACCTCTGTTCACGCAGGCGCAAATTGACGATTTAGCCAAAGGGAGCAGTATTTTGCCGGCTCACGGAACCGATTGGTTAAACCAAATGCTTTCTTCCAATGTGCCGATTCAGAATATCACTGTAGCTGCTAATGGCGGATCTGACGTATCATCCTATTCATTGGGCGGGTCATTTACTGAACAGGGTGGAATGATTGGTGATTCAAAGCTTTCAGATTATAAA
>Ga0114129_10000725_pt1 | contig 41860 bp, 30 predicted proteins | sample RhiMetdeltSRZDD1_FD_80071 | JGI IMG/M metagenome (GOLD analysis project Ga0114129, IMG submission 80071) | Populus rhizosphere microbial communities from Tennessee, USA - Rhizosphere MetaG P. deltoides SRZDD1 (version 2) (version 2) | ecosystem: Host-associated > Plants > Roots > Rhizosphere >...
CGCGCTGCGCCGGCTTCAACTGCTGCAGGCAGCGATCGAGGGAATCGAGCCGTTGCTCCTCGATCGCAGCGCTCTCGTCCATCACGGGAGCCCGTCCAAGGGCTCTGACCGCCACGGGCGGGCGCAGCTCATCAAGGCGAGTGTGGCCCGGCTCTCGCCGGAAGTCTTCGAGCAGCACGAATCTCGCGACCACGTAGCAGTAGCGCGCCGGTGGCCTTATCGCGATCGCGCACGACTTTTCGAGCGTCCTGCCGATGCGATTGAGTGTCTCGTCCGCCAGCTCGTCTGCCCACTGCCGATTGCGCCGGTCGAAGTACGACACGAGACGACGCCGCATCTCGAGATAGTTTTCGCCTTGGGAATCCACGCCGTCGTCCAGCCATTGGAGCAACCGGTTGAACGCGAGCTGACTGAGTCCCCGTTCTTCCTGCAAGGTTCCAAGTGAAGCCACGTGGTTGCTACTTTCTCCGAGTGCGGTCCGACGGCGGATCGTAGACAGGAACGATCCGCCAGTGGAATGCAAACGCGCGACGAAATACGAAACGCGCGCGACGCGACGCGAAAAAGCGTTTCCGCAGAGCTAGGTCGCCGGACATCGTCAATCTGCATGTGGATGACGCGTCTGCAACAGTTTTGAGATTCACACCTGCTCTATCGAGCCGCTGAAAGACTTTCCGCGTGTGCAGCCTACGTACCAGAGAAGAGATGTCCGTTAATCGCTACGTCATTCTGTGGTGTGCGACGCTGTTGCTCGGCGGGTGCGCTCGCGGCGAGATGGCGCCGGAGGCGGCACCCGCGGCGCAGAGTCAGATGACGCGCGCAACGGCGACGCCAACGCTCGATGGCGTGCGGCGGAAAGGCTTCGTTCAGTGTGGCGTGAGCACCGGGATCGGCGGCTTCTCCGCCCCCGATGCGAAAGGACTGTGGCAGGGACTCGACGTCGACGTCTGTCGCGCTGTTGCGGCGGCGGTGTTGGGGGACGCGACCAAGGTCCGGTTCACGCCATTGACTGCGGCGCAGCGCTTCACCGCACTTCAGACCGGAGAGATCGACGTCCTTTCTCGTGTCACGTCGATTACGTTCCAGCGCGACATCCAGCTTGGCATCGAGTTTCCCGCGACCTACTGGTACGACGGCACGGGATTCATCGTCCCGAAAAAGCTTAACGTGAAGTCCGTCAAGGACCTCGATGGCGCCACGATCTGCATTCAACCGGGAACGACGAACGAGATCGACGTTGCCGATTACTTCCGCCGCCATCGCCTGAAGTTCACGCCAGTCGTCATCGAGCGCCTCGAAGAGGCGACGAATGCCTACTTCGCCGGTCGGTGCGACGCCCTCAGCCAGGACCAGTCCGCCCTCGCGGCCGTGCGCGCGCGTGCGCCGAATCCGGCTGACCACGTGGTGCTGTCCGAAGTGATCTCCAAGGCGCCATACGGGCCGGGCGTCATGCCGAACGACCTGCGCTGGATGGAGATCGTGCGCTGGTCGATCTTCGCCATGGTGGACGCCGAGGAGCTCGGTCTGAGCTCAAGGACGATCGACGAAGCGCTCGCCAGCGACGACCCGAGCGTGCAGCGTTTCGTCGGAAAGACCGACGGCTTCGGCGCGATGCTCGGGCTGGGCTCCGACTGGGCGTTCAGGATCGTGAAACAGGTTGGCAACTACGGCGAGAGCTTCGAGCGCAACATCAAGCCGCTGGGCATCGAGCGCGGTCTGAACCGACTCTGGAAGGACGGCGGTGTCCTGTACGTGCCGGACCTGCGGTGATTGTCAGAATTTTCCGACGAGACGATGTGGTTTCGGCGGGGGTGTGTCCCCGCCCGCTGCTTTCCTGGATTGACCGGCGGACGCGCGGCGATCGCGCGAGCCCTCTGCATGAGCCCGAAGATCATGTTGTTCGACGAGCCGACGTCCGCGCTCGACCCCGAGATGGTCAGCGAAGTGCTGGACATCATGGTCTCGCTCGCGGTGGACGGCATGACGATGTTGTGCGTGACGCACGAGATGGGCTTCGCGCGTCAAGTCGCGAACCGCGTGATCTTCATGGATGGCGGGCAAATCATCGAGGTCAACGAACCCGACGCGTTCTTCACGAGCCCGCAGCACAAGCGCGCAAGGCGGTTTCTCAGGGTTCAAGGTTCAGGGTTCAGGGTTCAGGGTTCGTGACCAACACGAGCAGCGGGCAGAGCTCATCGTCCGTGACAGTCGTCGAATGTGCATCGAAGAGACCTCCTCCAGTCTGCGCGTCGAAGTGAGCAACGCCCATCGCCACACCGGGCGCCTGCCTATGTGGGAGACTGGTCGTGGAAATCTTTCGGTAGCAAGCGGACGACCCCAATCGCGGCCGCAGTTCACCGATTCTCTGACGTCGCCTTCAGGGAACGCATTGTCCCGGGAGGCAGATCGTGTCGGAGCCCAAGACCTGCGGCCCTCCATTGCCGATGGCGGCAGTGATGAAGAGTCGCTTGTTGCCCAGCAGACCCGCCTGGTTGAGGTTGCTCGTGGCGAACCTCAGGCTGAGATCCGGGAAGCCGTCCCCGTTGACGTCCACGAGGCTCTTTTGGACGCTCGCGGGCGCGACGCCACCGCCCGGGATGCGATCGTCATCGATCTCGATGGTCGCGGTATCGATGGTGCGAACGTCGAAGCTTTCGCTCCCGAGAATAGCCACCGGGACCGCACCTGGGCTGGAAGGATTGATGGAGTTGGGGAAGCTGCCAGGCTTGATGTCCACAAAGCCCGACCTCACGTTCGTGTCACGCTGACCTGTCCCGATGAAGTCACACGCCGACACGTTGGCGAAGGTCAGAGTTGGATTGGCCTCGGCCTCAATCTGAGCGGTCCAGCCGATCTGTGGGAAGTCAGGGCTGATCGTGAGCTTCAGCAGCGTGGCATCGACCGCGGTCAGCGTCCATGGCCCTGTGGAGACCGTTGTGCCCCCGAGTTGGAATGCGAATCCAGCGCCGGAGAGCTCGATCGCCGGACCCTCAGTAAACTTGACCACCGGTGGAGTGACGATGGCCGTCGCGAAGAAGTTTCCCTGCACAGGCACACCGGGAACGACCTGCGGCGTTCCACCATCGACGATGACCGTGAACGTCAGCGTGCTGTTCGCAGGAGTCTCTCCCTCGAAGGTCACGAGCGTTCCGCCGTTCCCGTTCGGCGCAATGATTTGCTGGCCTGCGATCTGCAGCATCCCCTCCACGATGACTCTCAAGTTCGCCGCGAGCGGGCCATTGTCGGTCGCTACCTGACAGGACTGCCCATCCACCGTGAGACGGGCATTCGCAACCACCTGCAACCCGGCGGGAATCGCCTTGATGCTGATCGGCTGGGTCATGTCCAAAGCAACCTCGGTCGGGTTGGCGAGGGTGCCTGTTAGAAACTTCCAGGCGGTAATCTTCCCTGGGGTCCCGCCGCCCTCTGCAGGAAACTGCGGAGTTATTGTGATCGTCCACGCTTGCTTTTCGAGCGAACCACTGAGAGCGCCGCCGTCGGTGTTGATGTCGTTCCACCGCCACGTGACCGTGGCCGTGCCTCCGGGCAGGGCGATGTCGTAGGGGCCGTCTCCAGGATCGTCCTTGACCACGAACATGGTGCCGGCGGGAATCCCTGCGAAATCGAAGACCGCTTTGCCGCCGCTGCCGTCGTTCGCATCGTGAATCATCACCAGACTGACCCTCCCCAGTGCGTCCTCGTATAGGAAAAGAAGGCTGGTGTTCGACTGCTCCAAGCCCGTGTTCGATCTGGCTGCGCCTCCAGGGTAGCCATAGAAGGTTGCCACACCAGCGGCACCGACCATGGGGGTGACTCCCTGCGAAGCGCCACCGCCTTGCTGAATCGTGTAGACAAAGCCACGCGTGTGCCCGGCTTCAGCCGGCTGAAGGAACATGCCGGACAGAACTGCAACGGTCGCGGCGGCTGCGACTCTGACGAACAGGCAGGAGCAACGTCGATCGATCATCATGCTCTCCTCTTCGCGGCCAGCTGGCGGAGTCTCTAGGAGGTCGTATCAGCTGATTCAATAGTGTTCATTCTGTCGTTCGTTGTGAATTACGCGGCTGCGACAACGGAGCGGCCGACAGTGATTCGGGCGTTCCGCTCCATTAGGAGGTCAAGCGCGTGTGAGTCTAGCGTTCTCGATGCGGGCCGGCAAGGTCGGCAGGAAGAGAAGGTTCAGCTCAGCGATTGCATTGCCGCGCGATGGGACGATAGGAAGCATTAGAGGGCCCGTCTCGCGGTTAGACGATATGGAATGACCGGCTCTCCATCGTAACGTTGTAGTGCGTGCAGCACTCAACACGGTGGACAGAGCCACCAATTCGCGGGTTAGCGCCACGTGGCGCCAGAGCCGCATCGAAGGGAGCCGGTCATGAAGAACGTTACCACGTACGTCGGCATTGACGCGCACAAGAAGGACCTGTGTGTTGCGATGCTGATTGGGAACAGCCGAAGCCAGTGACGTGGCAGCTGGCGATCGAACCGAACGCGGTGCAAACAATGCTCATTTGGAGCGCGAGCATGACGATCTGCTTGAAATCCATGTGGCGTCACCTCGCGCGGACCGCCGGGACACCTCGCGTACCACGCCGACATCATTGATCCAGCCGGTGGTGCCGCTCGGCAATGCTACTTGGGGTTGATCTTGCTGATTTTATTGCCCTGGATCCCGAGGCCAGCCATCAGCCCCTTCTGGTACCGCGCGGCATAGCGCACAAGAGCGCGAATGGGCCGGCGCAATTGTCGGACACTAGAAGCCATCTCATAAATTGCCGGCATCTGGCTCAACACTCTCGGCGCCGTTCTGGATTGGCCAACACCTGGGCGACTACTCAGGAGTGACTTCTACCTGAAGGACACACTCGGTCCCTACTCCGCGCGCAGGGCTTTCACGGGGTCGAGCCGTAAGGCACGGTACGCCGGCACTAGGCTTGCCATTAATGCAACAAAGGCCAACGTGGCCGCGACGGCAGCAAGCGTCAGCGGATCTGATGCGCTCACGCCAAAGACGAGCGTTTTCATGACCCGCGCAGACGCCAGCGCGACGGCCATTCCGGCCGCGACGCCGGCGAGCGCGGGCGACATGTTTCGACGATCACCAGACGAAGGACGTCGGATGGGCGGGCGCCAAGCGCTGTTCTGATCCCGATCTCGCGGCTGCGTCCGCGCACGATGAACGAGACCACGCTGTACATTCCGACGGCAGCGAGCAGCAGCGCGACTCCTGCAAAGATGCCGAGCAGCAGCGCGCTGAAGCGTTGCGATGTCAGTGTCCCGTCGAGCACCTGCACCATCGTCCGGATGTGTTCGACCGGTTGCTCAGGATCGATCGCGCGGATTGCTGCGACGGCGGGCTGTGCGAGCGTAGCGGGCGGCACCGCCGTCCGTATGGCAAACGTCGCCCTGCCATACTGCTCGCGGGTGTAGAAGTACACCGTCGGCGTGGAGCCTTCAATGAGGTTCCGCTGCTTGACGTCCGCCACGATTCCAACGACCTGACGAAGCACCGTCTTCGACAGGGCCGGTAAGGTGGCGCGGCGTCCAATCGCATCGTCGGCTCCCCAATACAGCTTCGCGGCGTCCTGGCTGACGAGCTGCACCTCCGCATCACTGTCGAGGATGTCGCGTCCACGCAGCACCGGAATCCCCATGGCACGCAGGTAGCCAGGCGTGACCTGCCGAACCTGCACGGCCACCGGATTCCGCTGAGGCGCATATCCCTCGAGCGCGAGAGTCTGTGAGGATCCATCTCCGAAGGGCAGGTCGTCGATCGTTCCCGCAGCCTCAACGCCCGGCAGTGCGCGAATGCGCTGCAACGCCTCCTCGAAGAATGCCGACCGCTGCCCCGCCCTCGGATACCGCGCCTCTACCGGCCTCACGCGCATCGTGAGCACATTGTTTGGATCGAAGCCGGTGTCGCCGTCGAGACGTAACACACCGAGAAGCACGAGCTGTTCGAAATCGCCGAGGACCGGTGTCTTGCTTCTAAACCACATTGTGGGGGATATTACCACGGGTATTACCTGCGGTCTCCTGCGCCATCGCAGTGAGCGGCGCCACGAACATGACGGCAAGGATCACCTGTGTAGCCCGGGCAATGGGGGTCTGCATGGGTCCTCCTCGGGTATTAGCGGCTCTCATCGAAAAGCGTTCCGCGGTCGCGATCTCCACGCGGCATACGCCCCGGTCAGGCCTCAACCTCGATGAGAATCGACGTTTCGATGGTCACGTAGCATAGGCCTATCACAATACGCGTCACTACGTAGCAGCGAAGGTTTTCAGGCCAGTTGAATCGAGCGGTCAGGAGGGCTCCCGATGAAGCAGTACCTCCTCAGCATCTACCAGCCCGACGGAGATCCCCCGCCGTCACTCGATCTCCGACGCGTGATGCAGGACGTCAACACGGTACGCGACGAGCTCAAGGCGGCGGGGCGCGAGGTGGCGACGTACGTCTACAAGCACAATTTGAGAAAGATGAACGGTCGCGACTAGCTTGGCCCGTGAATCGGCGGTGCTTGCCGTAGGCGGGGTCTGAAGACCCCGCCCCACATCAACACAATGAACGGCTTCTCATCGTTGGCCGAGCTGCCGGCGTAGTCGCGACGAGAGACCAGCCCTGGAGAGCCCGCGCTTCACGTTCAGCCGCCCGGCGCGCGCGGTGCGGCCGCGCGCGGGCGTGAGCGCCCGCAGGAGACGCGGTTGCATGACCAGCTGGAATGCGAGCTCGTCGCCGTAGTCCTGCAGGATCAATGGCAGGTCGCGATCCGGCACGTGCAAGAGCTCGGCGATTGTCTCCTCCACGCGTGTGCGCGGTACGTCGGGGAACAGGTGCACGATGGTCTCGAGTCCGGTCGTGTCGGTTGCCACAGCGGCCCGTCTGCTGTCGCGCAGCTTGCGCGCGGGCACGGCGTCCGGAAGTGGGGTCTCCAAGAGGTTGTTCGCATCTGCGATGCCGGGGCCGTATTCGTCGGTGTTCCATCCGCGCGGCGTGCGGCAGGTGCTCTGCAGCATCTCTCGAAACACTCTTGCGATGTTGGCCGCGCCGTACTTCCGCACGAGCGAGGGCCAGCCGTGAAACGATACCCAGAGCGCCGCGATGCCGGCCGTCGTTGCGACCGCGAACGACGTGCCGCTGTCGCGCTCGACGAGGAACGACATGCGACCGTTCTGATCGCGCACCGTCCGCGCCCGCCACACCGACTCGCCGGGCGCGGTGATATCGACCGCCGGGCCGTGGCTCGATCCCGTCCACGGCTCGTCGCGGATGTTCGAAGCGGCCACGGCAACCACTTCCTCGAATGCCGCGGGAAAAACCACGAACCCCACTTCATTCCCGGCAGCCGCGAGGACGATCGTGCCGCCTTCAACGGCTCGCTGTATGGCGCGGCGCAAGCCGAAACCAGGAAACGGACCACCAAGGCTGATCGACACGACCTGCGCACCATGCGTGGATGCGTGATCGATCGCTCTCCGCAAGCCGCGCATCGAGAAGAGCACCACGGACTCAGTGGTGCGGATCGGGATGAGCAGCGCGTGCGGCGCGACCCCCGACACGTACGGTCCAGGGCCGCCGCTGGGGGCGCCCACACCGCTCAGGATCACGCTTCCCGTTCCGGTTCCGTGGCTGGGATTGTCGAGAAAGCCGTCGTTCATGTCGTCCATCGGGTCCGGATCGTCATCGTCGTAGTCGTACCCCGCGCTGATCAGGAGCCGTGACGAATCGGCGAGCTCGGGATGGAGCGTGTAGCCGGTATCGGGATGTCCGACCTGGACACCAGCGCCCGGTGGGCTCGAGCCAAACAGCCGCCACGCGTCGAAGACCGCCGTCTTGCGCAGGCTCCAGTCGAATTCAGTGTCAGTCGCCGGATCGTCGGCGCGGGCGGCCACCGCCCTGCGCAGCTGCGGCGGCGCGTTTTCGGGGACGAGATATCGAAACATCGGCTCGGCATGCACGACCTCGGGCTGATCGCGCAGCGCATACGTGATATCCCACGCGCGAGCGGCGCCAACACTGCGCGCGCGCGGAACGATTTCCACCTCGGTCCCCGCTTCGACGACCGGCTCGACGCGCCAGCCCGCCAGACCCACACGTCGCGCGATGTCCCGCGCGACAGCGAGCGCGTCGCGTCCCGGCGCCGGCTGCAATACAACCGAGAAGGCCTCGACAACCGGCTGCCGGCCACCGCCTGCGCGAGGCAACGTTCTGCGTGTCCGTCCGCGTCGCGTCTTTGCCACAATGACCTCCCGGATCTCTCGTCGCCTGGTGTCGTGTCGTGATGTGCTGCCGCTGAGTCGAGGTCAGTTTGAGACGGGACCGTTACAGAGTCCGCACTCGAGCGGTTGGCGGCGGCACGACGACGTCTTCGTAAGGGAATCGGCTGGGGATAATCCCGTTGAACATGAACACGTCGAGCGCGACTTCGTACTGGTCCTTTGTAATCGCGGCATCTCGACGCCAGGTTCCGAGCTTCTGATATCGGGCAATCGCGGCGACGAGCGCTTCACTCGCAACGCCGGGAAAGAACGATGACTGCGCCGCTGCTACCACCCCGGCCGGCGATTCGATCACGTAATCCAATGAACGCCGATACGCGTTCATGAAGGCTGCAGCCGTCGAGGTCTCGAGAAAATCGCGGTTCGCCATCAGGCTGCTGAACGCAACTGGTGGATTGGCATCGCCGACGGCAGCAGCGATTTCACCGAAGCCTTCGACCTCGAGTTGCTGGGCAGCAGGTCCCTGAAGATGGACGTAGTCTCCCGTTCCGTTTCGAAATGCGTCCATCATTTTTTCAGGTACGCCGGCATCAATGATCTCAATACTCTTCCAGTCGACGTGCTGCCGCCACAACGCATACTTCAGCATCGCCAGCGGCTGCTGGCCATGGTCAGCGAGAAGTGTGGCGCCTTCCAAATCCTTCCACGAAAACGATCCGCCAAACGACCTCCGCACGAGAAAGAAGCCGTCGCGCTGATTGATTTGCGCGAAGTGGACCGGGATGTCGCGAACGCCCTTCGAAAGCGCATCCCAGCTGGTGGACACCGCGGCCTGCATGACGTCGACCTCGCGTCGCCGAAACATGTCGTACAGGTCACGCTCCTTGGGCTTGACACGGTACTCGGGCTCGAGGCCTTCCTGTTTCAGAAAGCCGGCCGCAACAGCCGAAATGAGCGGGCTGTAGAACGCCGAGTGCCTGTAAACCATGATTCTGATGTGGCTGGTCATTCTCTCGTCGACTCAGCGAATCATGTTACAAGGCCGCGTGCCGGCTCGAACCGTATAAGGCGATCGGAGCAGATGTGCAGTACACAGACCCGGAGTGGCGCATAACGCATGGGACCCGGCGTACGACCGTGCAGATCTGTTCGATTGGCTGTTCAAGCAAAGACGACGTTGAACATCGCTCCCATCGCTGTTCCTCAGCGTGTTCACTTGGCGCCAGCAGACCCGTATATCTGGTCCTTCGTATGGAATCTATCGTTGATGAGGATAGGAATCTGGTCCTTGTCGATGACGGTGGGAGTCCACAGGAGTGCCGGCACCTGCTTGAGGCCGTTATCGACCGTTGACGTGCCTTCGACCTTTTCACCCTTCGCCATCTGCACCGCCGCGTTCGCGGCCCACAGCGCAATCGGCCTGAGCGGCTTGTAGACCGTCATGGTCTGCATGCCGTTGACAAGTCGGCGCACGGCTTCCAGATTGGCATCCTGACCCGACACGAGGACCTTTCCGGCGAGGCCGTGTTTTTCGAGCGCCTGGATGGCGCCGCCGGCCGTCACGTCGTTCGATGCCACCACAGCGACGACTTTGTTGTTGGCTTTCTTGAGTGCCTCCTCGGTCAGCTGCATGGCGGCCTCGGCGCGCCAGTCAGGGACCCACGGGTCTGCGACAATCTTGATGTCGCTGCGCTTGACGGCGTCCTCGAGCACGCCCATCTGTCCCTCGCGAACGAGCTTGGCATTGTGATCCGTCGGTGCACCGCCAAGGAGGATGTAGTTGCCCTTTGGCGCGCGATTGCGCAGGTACTGCGCCTGCTGCTCGCCGACCATCCGATTGTCGTAAGACAAGTAGAGATCGATGTCGGCCTTCAGGATCAGCCGGTCGTAGCTGATCACGGGAACCGAGCGCTTCTTGGCCGCTTCGACGATTTTCGCTGCCGCTTCGGCGCTGTGGGGAACGACAACGAGGGCGCGAACGCCACGCTCCAGCAGCGATTCCGCCAGCTGGAGCTGCTTCGCATCATCGCGTTCGCCGGACTCCACCATCACTTCGGCGCCGAGCCTGTCGGCGCGTTCGACGAACAGGTCGCGGTCGCGCGTCCAGCGTTCCTCCTTCGCCAGCGTGTCCATCAACAGACCGACTCTGGGTCTTTTTGCCAACTCCTTTTGAATGGCCGGCGATGGGCCGCAGGCCGAGACGACTGCTGAAAGAATGCCGATGACGACGGCGAAACAGTGCCTGGTCATGGGAACACCTTTCTGTGTGGAGATCGACAGGACGTGATCACTATCGCTGCCATGTCAGCGGGCTTCATCGGTGACGGCGTCCGCATCGTGATCGGAAGTCGATTTGTCCCGGCAGCTCGCCGCGATCACGACTGGGTGGCGGCCGGCCGCCTGAAAATCGCCCCAAATGTATCACCGATAGCGGGGTCAGGGCCTGTGACGGTCGCTGGCTCGGTCGCTCCGGTCGGTATTCGGCGGCCAGGCGCGATATGATCCGGGCCCGGCCGCGGCATGTCAGCGGCCCAACGCGGAGGCTGCATGACCCATTCGCGAGTGCTCGTCGTCGGCGCTACGGGTCAGCTTGGCGGCGTCATCACGCGCAAGCTTGTTGCGACCGGCGCCAGAGTTCGCGCGCTCGCCCGCAACCAGCACGCACTCGCCCAACTCGCGCCCGCGGCGGAAACCGCAGCCGTCGACCTCCGGGATGTGCCGAAGCTCACCGAGGCATGCCGCGGTGTCGAGCAGATCGTCGCCACGGCGAACAACAACATGGGCAAGGGCCCCACCAGCCCATCGCGCGTCGACCTCTCTGCTTACCAGAATCTCTGTGCGGCGGCGCGCAACACAGGCGTGCGCCGTTTGATCTTCGTCTCGTTCCGGGGCGTCGCACAGGATGCCCCTGTCGACATCTTCCGAATCAAGTGGTATATCGAGGATGCCATCCGCAGGAGTGGTGTGCCATACGTAATGCTCCGGCCGACGGCGTTCATGGATGTTTGGATCGATCGAATTCTCGCGAAGGGCATCCGTGAAAGAGGCGTCGCGATGATCTTTGGCGACGGCAACCGGATCGCCAATTACATCGCGGTGGAAGACGTCGCTGACTTCGCTCTGAAGGTCTTGTCGCGCACCGAAGTCGTCAATGAGGCAGTCGAAGCCGGCGGACCGTCGAACGTCTCTCTGAACGATCTGGCAAGCCTCCTCGAGCGCCGCTTCAAGGCGTCAGGAAAGCGACGTCATATCCCGGTCGCCGCTCTCCGCCTGCTTCCTCCAGTCATCAAACCGTTCAACGAGGTCGCCGCCAGGATGATGTCGTTGGGCCTGTATGCGGCAACGCAGGCGGCGCCATTTCCGGGATGGAAGGTGTCGGCCGACCGGTTCGGCATCTCTCCCCGGACCGTCGAAACGTACGTCGAACAGATGGCGGCACGCTAAACGAAGTCCGCAAACACACCGTCTAAGGTCGTGATATGGCCCTCGACGATCTCTTCCAGGACTTGCGCTACACCGTTCGCACGCTGCGACGCGATGCGGGCTTTGCCACCTTTGCCATCCTCATCGCCGGGCTTGGCATCGGCGCCAGCGCCACCGTCTTCAGCGTCGTCAATACGTTGATCCTGCGACCGCTGCCATTCGTCAATCCCGAACAGCTCGTCTGGATCGCGAACCGCGACACGAGTGGGCTCTCCGGTCAGACGACGCAAGTGGGGCACATGCTGGACCTGCGGCAGCGTGCGCAATCGCTGTCGGCGATCGCAGGGTACTTCGCGTTTTACGGCGTCGGCGACAACCTGCTGAGCGGCAGAGGCGAACCGGAACGCCTCAGCGGCGTCCCGGTTTCCGAGAACTTCTTCGACGTGCTCGGCGTCAGGCCACAGCTGGGTCGCGTCTTCAACGCGGAGGAAAGCACGTGGAACGGTCCGAAGGCCGTGATGCTGGGCCACGGTTTGTGGCAGCGGCGCTTCAACTCCAACGCGGCGATCGTCGGCACGTCGCTTACGCTGAACGGCGAACCGCACACGGTGGTCGGCGTGCTGCCGGAATCCTTCGATTTCGCCACGGTGTTCGCGCCGGGCAGTCACTTCGATCTGTATTTCCCGTTCCCGTTGAGTACCGAGACGAATCGCTGGGGCAACACGATGGCGATGATTGGCCGACTGACGTCGGGCGTGTCGGCGGATCGCGCGCAGGCGGAAATCAGGGCGATCGCGGGTCAAATCACCGCAGAACATCCCGAACGCAACAGTTTTCAGGGCCATGTGAAGCCGCTTGCGGAGCACGTCGGTGGCCGCATGCGTCTCGCGGTCTGGGTGCTTGCCGGCGCAGTCGCGATGGTGATGCTGATCGTGTGCGCGAACCTCTCGAACCTGCTGCTGGCGCGGACCGCATCGCGGCAGAAGGAAATCGCGATTCGCACGGCGCTCGGCGCGGGACGTCGAAGGCTCCTCGCTCAGATGCTGACCGAAGGCATCGTGCTCTCGTCGAGTGGTGCCATTCTCGGATTCGTGCTGGCGATCGTCGGCACTCGCGCCCTCGCGCGACTCGACGCCGTCAGCATTCCGCTGCTCCGCGATGTGCGCACGGATGCTACTGCGCTCGCGTTCACGCTCGCCGTTGCGGTGGTGACGGGAATCGTGTTCGGTCTCGCGCCCGCGCTTCAAGCCGGGGTCCCCGGCGCGCGTTTTTTGCGCGGTGGGGCGGAGGCGCGCGGCGCGGGCTTCGCGCGCGCGCTGAAAGACTCGACGCGGGGTTCCAGCGAAGGACGGGGCCGGACCTGGATCAGGAACGCGCTGGTTGTCTCGGAAATCGCGTTCGCGTGCGTGCTGCTGGTCGGCGCCGGCCTGCTCATTCGCAGTCTGGTTCGCGTGCTCGAGGTCGACATGGGCTTCCAGCCCGCGCGCTCGGCCACGATTCGGGTCGATCCCGACAACCGGTCGATGACGCGTGAACAGCGCAACGCGTACTTCGACGAGGTGCTGCGTCGCGTCAAAGAAGTGCACGGAGTTGAGAGCGCAGCGATCACCGACGCGCTGCCGCTCGGAAAGAACCGATCGTGGGGCGCACGCGCAAAGGGCGTCACCTACGAACGAGGGCGCGCCCCCAACGCGTTCGTGCGGGTGGTGAGCGATGGCTATCCGGCGGCCATGGGAATTCCGCTGCGCGCCGGCCGGGATATCGCCGCGAGCGACACAGCAACCACCGAGCCGGTCATCCTGGTCAACGAGACCATGGCGCGGACGCTGTGGCCTGCCGAGGATCCGATCGGCAAATACGTTCTCGGAACGTGCGCCAAGGAGCGGCGCGTCATCGGCGTCGTGGGAGACGTCCGCCATCTCGCGCTGGAGCAGTCGTCCGGCAACGAGATGTACATTCCGATGCGTCAATGCGGGGACCTGTCGTCTGCCGATCTGGTGGTTCGCACCGCGCTGCCCCCGTCGCAGCTCGCGGGCACGATTCGCGCCGCACTGCAGCCGATTGCCGCGAACCTGCCAGGGAACGATTTCCGTACGTTGCAGCAGCTCGTCGACAAGTCCGTGTCGCCTCGCCGCTTTCTGGTGCTGCTGCTCGGCGGCTTCGCCGCCTTCGCCCTCGTGCTGGCGTCGTTGGGAATTTACGCGTTGATTTCGTATTCGGTCAATCAACGCACTCAGGAGATCGGGATCCGCATGGCGCTGGGCGCGTCAGCGCGCGACGTCCAGTCGCGAATCATCCGCCAGACGCTCGGGCTTGCGGCGATCGGCATGACGCTCGGCACGCTCGCATCAGGCGCGATGGTCCAGAGCGCAAGTTCGTTGTTGTTCGGCGTCACGCCGCGAGACCCGGTGACGTTCGCCGGCATGTCGCTGATGTTGATCGTCGTGGCGCTGACCGCCGGGTATCTGCCAGCACGGCGCGCTTCGCAGATCGATCCGATGGTGGCGCTGAGAACCGAGTGAACCAGCAAGCGAAAGAGTTTCATTCCCGCGAAGGCAACAGGTCTTCTTACCGCCGCAGTTCATCATCGTCCTCAGCAACGTCCTGATCGCTGAAGTTCTAAGGCGCCTTCGTGCGGCAACCAGATGAATCAGCCCGCGGGGTTTCAGGACGGGGACGCACAAAACTCATCTGTCTGCCGACACGTTCCACCGGCCTCGTGGCATTCATTCGGAATATTCGAGCCGGCGCGGAGATTACGTGGATTGTCGTTCGAAATGCTGGGACCTGCCGCGCCAGGACGTTCGGTCGCACTTCGCAGTCCCGATCGCGATGCGCTGCGCTTTTTCGAGGAACAAAGGCCGTGAAGCTTGTGAGAAACAGTCGTAGCGGATTGCCTCGGATCGTGACGTTTGCTGAACATGCCGGCCGATTTGGCATCGTCGGGCAGAGCCGCGCGGTCGCCGATCTGATTCGGCGCATCGAGCTGGTCTCGGCGACCCGCAGCACCGTCTTGATCACGGGGGAAACCGGCACCGGCAAGGAGCTCGTGGCCCGCGCCGTCCACCATCACGGTGCGCAGAAGCACATGCCGTTCGTCAATGTCAACTGCGCGGCTATTCCGGACGCCCTGCTGGAATCGGAGCTCTTCGGACATGTGAGGGGCGCGTTCACCGGCGCAGAGAGCACGAGAAGGGGCAAGTTCTCGCTTGCCAATCGTGGCTCCATCCTTCTCGACGAGATCGGAACCATGAGCATCGGGCTCCAAGCCAAGCTCTTGCGGGTCCTGCAGGAGCGCGAAATCGAGCCGCTGGGCGGGGAACGATCGGAACACGTAGACGTTCGTGTCATTGCAGCGACCAACCGCAACCTGCGTCAGCTGGTGGACGAGGGTCGTTTCCTGGCCGATTTGTACTATCGACTGCACGTAATCCCAATCGTCGTGCCCCCGCTTCGCGCACGCCTCGAGGACATTCCAATGCTGGTGGAGTTCTTCATTCACAAGCACGCGGCCCGCAACGGCAGGGCGATCGATGCACTCGAGGACGGCGTGATCTCGTCTTTACAGGCCTATCACTGGCCAGGCAACGTGCGAGAGCTCGAAAACACGATCGAGCGCGCCGTCGTGCTGACGAGTGGATCGACCATCGGTCGCGACGCGATCACCTTCGACGCCCCGGTGAGCACGCAGGCGGCGGCCGTCCGCTCGTTGAAGCTGCGCCAGAACGTCGCGTGGATCGAATGCGAAACGATTCGCCAGGCGCTTGCCGTGTCGACCGAGAAAGGAGAGGCCGCCAGGCTGATGGGCATCAGCCCTCGCGCGCTCTCATATTACCTGGCCAAGTACCCGTCGATTGACGCAAACAAGTTCCGAGGGGGCGAACGTGCGCCGGATCGGGCGCCGGCGAATGACGTCCGTCCACCGCTAGGGACCTCCGTTCCTCAGCGAGACATCTCTTCGCCGGAGCCAGGCGCGGGCGTGCCAGGTACTCGGTCCCTTGGTGGACGATGAGCCGCGAAGAAAGCCATCGCTGAAACCGTGACCGCCAGGGCGATCGTGACCTTTCAAATCCGCGGATCGCGTGTGGGTTCGCTGCGGCAGTCCGGCCGAGCGCGCTATCGATGTCTTTCCGCAACGAAACGATAGAGGTCCTGGGCCGAATCGATATAGGTTCTGCGTCCTGCTGCGTACGCCCGGGTCCACCGCTCCGGGCCGAGGCGTGCACGCGCCTCTCGTTCCGCCCGTTCTCGCAGGTCGCGCACCGGCGAATCGACAACCGTCACACCTGTGCGTTCAATGACGGCATCCCGCACGCCCAAAATCCGCGCCGCCCATGGGTCGTCGCCTTTGAGGACCGCCGCGGCGGCGAGCGGGATCAGCGCGTACACGAACGCGAACTTGTCATGGAGCTCTCGGATTCGAGTAACGTTCTCACGCACCAACGCGATCGCCTCGTCGGCATTCCCCCGCCTCACCGCCAGGATGGCGCGAACGTAGAGCACCGGCATGAGGAACCACGGACCGGTATCCCGAAGCACCGAAGTCGCCTGATCGAGCAGGCACTCCGCCTGGCCGGTGTCGCCGGTGGCCATGGCTATTCCCGCCAACCCGCTCAACGCGGTCCCCGCATGCCACGGCATTGACAGCGTCTGGAACCCGTCAACACTACGCGCAAGGAGAATTCGGGCCGCGCTCAGATTGCCAACAGCGTGTTCGACATGGCCGGAGAGATGCTCGGCCTGCACGATTACATCCACGTCGCCGATGCTGCGGGCGAGCGCGAGAGCACGTGTGAGCCCGGTGCGTGCGCGCTCCTGGTCTCTTTTGGCGTGCCGAATGAGAGCCGCTCCGAGGAGTGCTCTCGACTCGGCAGCTGGCGGCAGAGACGGCACGCTCAAAATCTTCTCGTACCACGCGAGGGCCTCGTCCGCATGCCCGCGAATGAGCCAATAGAAATACAGCCTCCACGCGATGTCGCACGCTTCGCTCGGCCGCCCGTGCTCGATGAGCCATGTCAACGCGGCGCGGTAGCTGTCGAGATCCTCACGCACGCGCTCCAACCAATCGACCTGCGCAGCTCCGACGAGCCCCTCCGCAGCGAGCGAGGCTTCACGGATGCAATACCCCGCCAGCCCTTCCAATGCGTCGTCGCGCTCGCCTGCTGCAGTGAGCTCGAGAGCCGCGTATGCACGCACGATCTCGAGCATGTAAAACAGCGGACGAGTCGCCACCGAGGTCTTGGCTCGCACGAGAAGGCTTTTGTCGATCAGGCCTCCTGCCGCGTCGAGCGTGGCGTCGCTCCAGGCCGACGCACCCTCACGACCGGCAAGGACCGCCGCGGCCGCGTCGATCGGAAACAGACCCGGCAGCGCGCCAAAGCGCCGGAAGGCGCGCTGCTCGTCCGGGTCGAGCAGGCGATAACTCCACGCGACGGTCGCATTCATCGTCTGTTGGCGTTCGGGGAGATCACGTGGGCCGACCGTGGCGAACAAGACGTCGTGCTCGAGGCGGCGGAGCAGATCCGTGACGGTGAGCACTTTGATCCACGGGGCTCCAAGCTCGAGAGCGAGCGGGAGTGCATCGAGCCGACGACAGATCGCCGCGACGGTGGAACCGTTCGCGGACGTTAAGCGAAAGTCAGGCTGCACATTGCGAACCCGTTCCAGGAACAGGCGCACCGCGGGCGAGCGTCCGAGAACAGCCGGCGACATCGTCTCTGAGCCCGCCTGCAGTTCGAGAGGTCCGACGGCATATTCCCGCTCTCCACGCAGATGCAGGGGCGCGCGGCTCGTGACCAGCAGTCGGAGCAGTGTCACCGCTGTCAGCAGATCCGCAACCACCGGCGCCGCATCCAACACGTGCTCGAAGTTATCGAGCACCATCAACGTCGGGTGATCCTCGCACGCGAGGCGTGCGCGCCTCGGCAGATCGAGCGCGGTGACGTCCACTAATCCGAGAGCCTCAGCGATGGCCGACGCGACGGACGCGGGATCCCTGATGGCGGCCAACGGTACGAACGTAACGTGAGTTGAGCCCTCTGCTGCAATCGCGCGGCCGAGCTCCAGCGCCAGGCGCGTCTTCCCCACGCCTCCTGGTCCGATCAGTGTGATGAGGCGTATGGCGGGATCGCTGAACCAGTGCCGCAGCGTCTGCACATCAGTGTCGCGGCCCAGAAGGGCCGTCAGAGGAAGAGGCAGCGAGACGTTCAGTGCATCGACGGGAATGCCGCGAGCAGACGCCCGCGCGCTCCCAATCAGCGCATCGCGCGTCGGACCGGTCAGATCGAGCGCCGCGGACAGCGCGCGGACCGTATCGACCTGAGGCCGCCTGCGGTGCCCGCGCTCCAACGCGCTCACGGCATGCACCGAGAGCCCGGCGACCGTTGCGAGCTCCTCTTGCGTAAAGCCCGCAGCCTCGCGGAGCGCCTTCAATTGCGCCCCAAATGCCCCTGGAGCGCCGACTTTCATCGCTCTTCATCTTACTGCCACCCGTACGGCCGTCGACGAGCAAACGTCCGTGGCACCGGAGCGATGACTACTATCTGTCGGCGACGGCGATGTCGAACTCGATCGTGACTTCGTCCTTCACCCTGACCATTCCTCCCGCAAAGCTGATTGGGGTTTTCGCGAAATCGGTCTGCCATAGTGCGGTGGAGGCCGACTCTGCAGCTTGCTGCGAGTCGTACGGGCGCCGTACGAGCGCCGTGCGAGTGTTGTCGCTGTTAGCCAACACGGTTGGGGGTCCACACTGCCACATGGCAGACGTCGTTGAACCGACCGCCTTGTCACCCAGCGCGGTGGGATTCATCGGCAGAGAGGTGATGAGGTCTCGTCCGGAGTCTTCAGATCTAGGTCTGCGACATAGCGTTAGAGATTGATTCACCTGTAAGGAGTAATTCGTATGAAGAACTGCAAGACAAACGAGCACCGGATCACCCGACGTATCCTGCGCATCGCGTCCGTCACTACCCTCGGCATGGCGTTCGCGTTTGTGCTGCCGCAACCAGCTCACGCCCAGAGTGTCACGCCGCCACCAGTGCCACCCGGGCTCGAGGTGCAACCGCCCAGCCAGCCTTTCCTCCTCGGTCGCGGTGTCGGCACACAGAACTACGTTTGCCAGCCCACGGGTCCTCTTGGCCGCGTTAACTGGGTGCTCTTCACACCACAGGCGACGCTATTCGATGACCAGCGAGAACAACTCACCACGCACTTCTCCAGTCCGAACCCTGACGAGGGCTTCGTCGTACGCGTCACATGGCAGGACTCTCGGGATACGAGCACCGTCTGGGCGCGCGCCATCGCTACCGCCACCGTCGATCCGAACGCGATCCCGTGGGTCTTGCTACAGGCCGTTGGAACCAGGCCGGGACCGACTGGCGGCGACACGTTGTCCGAAACGACATTCATCCAACGGTTGAATACCCGGGGAGGGTTGGCACCCGCGACCGGTTGTGACTCTCTCCCCGACGTCGGCCACAAGAAGTTCGTGCCTTACACCGCAGATTACTTTTTCTACAAAGACTAACCGCTCCGCGGAAGGAGCTGTGATCTCCCAGCTGAACTATTACAACGCATTCGAAACGTAACGGTAGTCACTCCCAACGTCACGAGAGCAATTTTCGCGATTCCGCGTGCGCAAATTGAAATCGGAAAGTTGGGAGTGACCTTCACACGGTTGAGGGCATCAGCCTTCAGCCGGAATCGAATGGTGCTCGTGCGTGACTACCCATTCCCCGTCGACCTTCTGCAAGCCGACGGTCAGTCGAAACTCCAGATCGACATCTTCGCCGCTGGACTCGCGGCCGGCACACCGCATGACCGCGGCAGCGAACGCGACCTCCACACCGGCGGTCACGTGCAGCTCGGAGATATCGAACTTCACGGGTTCGTGCGACCACGCGAAGAACACGTCCCATGTCCGGCGATACGCATCAATCCCCTTGCTCTGGAGTGGCGGCGGCACATCGAACATGAGGATGTCGGCGGAATGATCTCGAAGAATCCCCGTCAGATCCTTCCGTCGGACGGCTGCTGCCCATGTCTCGATCAGTTCACGGATTTGCGTTTCGTCGTCTCGCTTCTGCGCGATACCCAATTCAGACCTCCGTCATCGTGGATGAAGTGATTATCCGTGCGACGCGGCGCCGCGCTCATACCAACCCGATCTTAGCTCCTCTCGCCCCAGCGCTCAGGCGACCGCTTGCCACCGCAGGCGGATCAGGCAGGCAGCAACAACCACGGCGCCGACGCTCACGGCGGCCAGTCGCATGAGGAGGACGTAGAGGGGCCGCCCCAGAAGGTCGAAGATCGTGAAGCTCGTGAGCAGGAATCCCGCCAGGGCTGCCGCGCGCCAGGACGGCGAAAGCTCGCGCCACCGATCGACGAGGCACATGTAGGCAGGCAGCGCGAGGACGAGCACATAGTCCCAGCCTTGTGGCGACAGCAACGGTATGAGCACGACGAAGTAAGCGGATTCCAGGTAGTTGGGTTCCGCCACCTGATGCCGCTGCGACATCACGAAGAGTCCCGCTGTAACGGCACCGACGGCTGACGCGAGCGCGAGGCCCGCGGCGGCAGCGCCGGACCCGATCCACTTCGTCCACATCGAGGCGAACGAGATGTTCTCCGGTGACAGCAGGCTCGGTTCTGTCGTCGCGGTGACGGTACGATACCATTCGTGCAGTAGCGTCAGGTTGCCGTTCCAGCCGTATGATACGGCCGGCAGCAGCAGCCCGCCCGCCACCACCAGACCGAACGAGATGAACGGACGCCAGCCGAGCGTCCACGCCAGCCACGGCAATAGAACCAGGGTATACGGCTTGACGAACATACCCGCCGCAATGGAGGCGCCGGCCGCGTATCGCCGTCCCTGCTGCGCGGCGATCACGGCGCCGAGCAGGAGCAGCGCCACGGGCAGGTTGAATTGTCCCAGTGCGAGCTCCTTCACGAGGAACTTGCCCGTCAGCAGCAGCGTGAGCCACACGAGCGCGCGCGCCGACCGCCGCCGAGCGGGCAGGGCGGTGAGCGAGAGGCGCACGAATGCCCACGTCATTGTCATCGTCAACGCGAACCACGTGACCTCTGCGACCTCTTTCGGCACCCAGGTGAAGGGGATCATGAGCTGCGCAAACGTGGGCAGGTATTTGTATTGCCAGTGACCATCTTCCGGCCGGTACAGAGGCTCCTTCGAAAGGAAGCGCGCCGCGGCGGTGCGCGGCACGGCGAAATCGACAAGCTCACCCCGCCTGAAGCGAACGACCGCATAGGCGCAGGCGACAAGGAGGAGCGGAACCACAATGGGCCGCACGAGCGATCGCATCCGGGATGGCACGCGCTGAGCGTACCACTTCACGCTGATTGGCCGGTGATGATGCCACTCTCCCTGCGACGATCTACGTGGTGCCTGCTGCCGCCGAGGGGGGCGGGTTCGTTGCTCTTCTGATGTTCCGATGGTCCGCACACGAAATGAGGCGCGGTCAGTCCGATCCGATCGCAAGTTCGAGTGCCGATACTGACGCGGCCGGGAACTCCCAAGGGCCGCCGGCGAACGGTTTCGCAACCGTCTTCATGACATCCGCCGCGTTCAGATATGACACCTCCACGGCAGGGTCCTCCGTGATTTCAAACACACGACCGCTCGTGGGAGCATGGCCTCCGACCTTGATGGAGGCGGTCACCGATCTTGTGCGCTGAGTGTTCGCGACATGAAGGTACACCGTATCGCCGCGGCGGCTCGCGACGACATCGAGGCCGTCCGGCGCGCCAACGACTTCGATCGCGTGACTGCCGATGTGGTGGCGGTACAACTGCATCACGCGGGCGACGGGCTGAAGATACGCGCGGTTGTTGCCCTTCGGCGTCGGAATGATCACGGCATTGTTCTGCCAGCGAGTCCCGCAGAAGTCCGCGGCCGTCGCGATTCTCAGGGCGTCGCCGTGACGTTGATGCGTATTGAGGATCCGGGCATAGGAGACGCCCGCCGCCCACGAGGCGAGCACGTCGCCGCGATCGCGCCCCGGAATGACGAAGTGGCACTCCGTCATCGCAAGCGGAATCTTCCGGGGGCCCAGAGTCTCGCGAACGGACCGAATCTTGGCGTCGGCCAGCTGCCACGCCGCCATCAACTGCACCCAGGCCGCGTCCGGATCGCGCCGATATGCCTCGCCGCGCAGGACCGGCTGGCGCGGCGAGTCCGGATCGAACATGTGGTGGAACGCGAGATATTGCACGTACTCGCCGGCCATCTCCGCCATGCGCGCTGCCCATCCGCTGTCGCCCCACGCGATCAGCTGGATGGCTGGATCCGCTGCACGCATCGATCGGGCGAACTCGGCGGTCTTCCGCGCCGCGGTTTCGAGATCGAAGCCGTTCTTGTCGTAGGACGTCTCGTTGCCGATCTGCCAGTGGCGGACGCTCAGCGGGGCCGCATGGCCGTGTGCCTTCCGATCGCGATGGGCCGGATCGTTGCAATACGCCACCCAGGCCGACGCTTCTTTCGCGTCGGCCGTCCGCACGCGACCACGGACGTTCATGTACTGCCTGCGCCCGTCCGATTCGAAGTTGACGCAGATGAGGGGCTCCGCACCAACCCGCCGGCACAGGTCGACGAATTCGGACGTGCCGACCTGGTTCGACTCGATTCCGCCCCAGAGCAGGTTGAACATCGACGGTCGGCTTTCTCGCGGGCCGACGCCTTCCCGCCACCGATAGAAGTCCGCAAAGATTCCGCCCCAGCGCATCATCGTTGGGCCCAGGTCACGTGTGATCGCTTCGACATCCTCGCGCCAATCGTCGCGCAAATGATCCCAGGCTGCTTCGACCGAACCGTCGGTGGCACCCAGCGGCTCCATGAACTGCATGAACAGGTAAGGCGACAATTCGAACAGCGGCGTCGGATCGACGGCGATGGTGCTTCCGTCTTGCTTCTGGACGTCCATCGGCCCGGGGCCGGCGGCAAACCCGCCGGCCGTGGCGATGCCGGCCGCCGCGGTTGCGGATGTTGTGAGGAATGTCCTTCGGTTCATGAGTGGACGATGCGCGCGATGTCCGAGGCAGTCAAGATCGGTCTAGCGTTCGCGCTCCGCCGGCCAGACGGGTTCACGCACATGTCCGGGCGGGTATAATCCGTTGCCCACGCGCGCATGTCTCTCGCATCGGCAACGCATGTCGATCCGTACCGAATCGTGTCCGCTATCGGCTCTGGTGGTATGGGGGAGGTGTGGCTCGCCCAAGACACCCGGCTCGAACGCCACGTGGCGATCAAGGTCCTCCCTCTCGAGCTGACGACCAATCCAGCGCAGGTGAGACGGTTCGAGCAAGAAGCCCGCGCGGCGCCCGACGCGTCAGATCTCGACCGACCTTCCCAACGCGGAAATCGGTGTGTCGCCGGAGGGGCTGATCCTCACAATCATGGAACGGACGGGCAACATCTGGGTGTTGGACAATGTGGATCGATAGATCAGCGGTCAGTATCTGCGTCTTTGCTGCCGGAGAATATCGAATTGCGCCGTATCGGCGACGGCCATCACTGCCATGACACCGGCCTGCACTGGATCCGATACGACCAGATCCGCCGCATCGGGGACGCTGCCAGCCATGTTCAACGACATGACCCAGAGCCCCTTCTGCCGGACTTCTTCGACGGCCTTCGTGATCTCGCCGCCCATCAGAGCTCCAGCGAGCACCAGCAGCCGGACGCGCGGCAGGCGCGGCACCGCACGAACTGCTGCGGCGAGTTCGTGCTCGCCAACGAGCGGAATCGTATCGACCGAGATCCGCTCGCCGCGAATATTGTGGCGATCCGCCTCCGATATCGCACCCATGGCCACCTGGCCGACCTGAGCGCCGCCACCCATCACGACAATGCGCTTGCCGTAGACCTTCGAAAATGGTGGGGTCTCTTCGACGCCGTGGACGCCCTCGATTGCGCCCAGTTTGCGTACGAGGTCATCGGCAGGGCCCTCAATGGTGCATTCGATGTAAACCTGCGCCTCGTTGTCGGCGATGTGGATGTCGACGTAGCTGATGTTCGCCTGCTTCTCGGCAAAGACCTTGGTGAGACGAAACAACATGCCCGTCTCGTTCGCGAGCGTGGTCAGAATAGCGTGCGCCTGCACGCCACGACTGTACTACGCTCGATGCTAAAAGACGCATCCCGGTCAGATTGCGGACACTTCCTTCGCAGCTTCGTTGCTCGTTGTGCGAGCTCCTCCTTCATCGCAGTTCTGAGAGCGCGCTTCTCGGCCGGAGTCAGATCGGCCGCTCCGTCTTTGTCGTACACCCTTGACACGAATTCAATCTTTGCGTTGACGTGAGCGCCCGCCTGAGGGTAGGCTCCATCCGCACGAGCTTCCCCCGACATTTTGAGGTGTTATCGGCGCGGGCCGGTGCGCGGAAGATTGCGCTCGTCCAGCAGGTCCACGGCTGAACCAGAGCGTCCGAGGCTCCTCGTAACTTGCAAGGAGAAGGACAGATGAAACGATCTACGGTCGTCATCGGAGTGTTGATAGTCGCGGCGTGCGTGCTGACGGCGGGGCTGTCGGTCTATGCGCAGGTCACCCGTCCCTACCGGAACGGCTCAGTGTGGGAGATTTCGATGATCCGCATGAAGCCGGGAATGGAAACGGCCTATCTGAACTATGTGGCAAACGACTGGAAAAAGGTTCAGGAGAGCGCCAAGAAGGAGGGCCTGATTCTCTCCTATCGCGTACTCACAACCGAGGGACATGGACCGACCGATTGGAACCTCTTGCTGCTGACGGAGTACAAAGACCTTGCCACGATGGAGGCCAACGAGCAAAAGGGTGATGTGTTGTTCCAGAAGGTCATAGGCGACGATCAGAAACAGATGCAGGGATACAAGGATCGTCTGGAAATCCGTGAAGTGCTAGGCACGCGTCTCGCGCGGGAGATCGTTCTGGAGCCACGCATGACAAGCACCCGCTGATTGCATTCACGCGCTTGAATTAATTAAGGAGCAAACAGCTCGGTTTCGCAGCGTCCAAGATCCATCGAGCAGCCGCCGGCGGAAATACGCATCGATCTTCAATCGACGGCTGCTCCCCACTGCCGTAATTCGACGATCCTTCAGCGACTCCGAGGTCGTTAGACGGATCAGGGGCCGTCAGTAGGCCGATCGGGACTCGGCACTGTGCTGCTCCGATTCTGTAATTGTGATTGCAGAATTCGGACGACGCCGCTCACGAGCCCGTAGAGCGCGGCGCCAGATGGCTCAAACTCAGTGGTTGGGAAGCACTTACGCGAATCGGCTTTGTGGCCTCACTGGTGAACGTCTTGCAAGACGTGCTCCTCTCCCTTTCGAACACCAACTGGATCCCATGGACGACAGCGCTGAACGCGACCGGCTCATCCCCGACCGGCGACAATCTCCGCGTCACCCCGCGACGCGCCTCCCGTCACTTCGGGCAAGCATTCTGGCAGGTCCCGATGTCCAAGTAATCAACGTCTCACGCCGTGGTCTGCTGGTTGAATCCGATGTTCGACTCGTGCCCGGGGCCGGCGTCTGTCTGCACATCACCAGCGACGATCAGGTCTACACGGTTGGCGGCCGCATCGTCCGAGTCGACGCAGCGTTGGTTGGCGGAAGGCTGAAATACCGCGCCGGCTTGATGCTCGACAGAGATTTCGTGATCTTCGATTTGAGTTCGGAACAATCCGTCGTCGCGTCCGTGCTCGACACGTCTGGTGATACCGCCTCCTCCCCGGAACTGCAGCCTGAGATCGGGTCCGAACCCGGAGCTCCTACCGTGGCGACTCGCCCGGACGTGCCACCACCGCGCACCGAGGCGTCGCAGCATCCCGAAGCCTTCGCGAAGCTGCAGGAGGCGGTCGCGATCAGCGAGACGTATCAAAAGAGAACCGCTGAGAGCCACGCCGCAGAACGCGCACGGTGGGACGCAGAACGGCGGGCGCTCGAGACCCGGCTGCGGGATGCCGAACGGCAGGCGGACGAATCGTCCCGCCACCTGGCCGCCGCACGTGAGGCCGAGCAACGCCTCGCGCGAGAGCATCAGGAGGAGCGAACGAAGCTCGAGGCCGCGCTGCACGCACTGCAGCAGCAGCTGTCGGAGCTCGAAGGTCACCAGGCGGTGCTGATCGCGACGAGCACTCAACACCTGAAGACGTACGAGCAAGAGCGCGAGGACTGGGCAACGCGGACCAGCCGCCTCTCCACTCAACTGGAGAAAACGGAAGCATGGTGCACCGACCAGCAGGACCTTCTCTATAACATGCGGCAGGAGATGACCCGCGTGTTCGCCTTGATGACGCGGGTACGGCCGAGACCAACCCGGGAACCGGCGGAGTCGCCAGCGATCGAGACGAAGACATCTATCATTGATGCGTGACACGTCGGTGAAATCCTCTTCGCAGAATGGAGGACGTGTGTTGAACCGCCGTGAGTTCCTCGTCGCCGCTGCCGCCGTAGTTCCGGCGACCGGCCTATCACGCGCGGCGGCGTTACCGACAAGTGGCTCGGCGACTATCCCAATCTGCTGGCTGACCTGTCGGCCAATTCCGGGAACAACGCCATGTCACGCGATCCCGAGTTCACGGCCGACTTCCTGAAGCGTCATCAGGACAAGCTTCTCTTCGGCAGCGACTGCAGCTGCAGCGACGGCCACGGTGGGGGCGTCAGCCAGCGCAACAACCCGGCGGCGGCACGACTGGCGGGAAACTGTGTGGCACGCGCGACCTTGAACCTGCTGAAGCGGTCGACCTCGGCCGAGATCTTCCAGAAAATCGTCTGGGCAACGCGCACACGCGGCTGCGGATTCCGGCGTAGCGGGTCGCCGGCTCGAGACAGGTCGGCAATTGGCGGGCCGCCTATAACTCAGTGGCCGTTCATTTCAGCGGTGCACTCCTAAAGCCAGGCCTTGAACCGTGAACCGGTCTACGGGGTGGGACTAATCACGCTGCCGTATCCATGCTTCATTGAAGTGCGCATGCTTGATCGATTTGCGCAGTAAACGTCCTTCGCGGTCTTTTTGCGACTTTGCCTCCGGGAGGAAGTAGCTATAGGTTGCATGCAGTGTCCCGTCCGCCGCTTGAATAATCGACGGATAGTGATACTGCCCGAGCTGAATCAGATCGGCGGATTCGGCATCCCGCTCGAGATGACGCGTCCACCGCCACGTCCGCCCCTCGTCGTCGGACAGCGATACGGCAAGGCTGAAGCGTCCGCGCTCCAGGTCGTTGTAGATGAGAATCCAGTTGCCGCTCGCGAGGGCGCGGACTTCGGCGCCGCTCCCCGGGTTCGGAAGTTCGCTATCCTCCACCGCACTCCACGTCTCTCCGCGATCCTTGGATTGGCTGACCTGCAACCGCTTGGGAGGCGGCCCGTTGTCGCGCATGTACGCCACGAGCGTACCGTCTTTCTTGCGGACGAGCGAGGGTTGAATGTTGCCGAATCCGACGAGCGGCGTACTCGTCTTCCAGGTGTGGCCCCAATCGTCGCTGATGACCATGAGTGAGAAGCTGAACCCGTCGGAGTACAGCGGCACGATCAGTCGCGTGCCGTCGAGCACGTACGGATGGGCGCGCGTCATCCATCCGAGACGTCGAGTCAGCTTGTTCGCCGCCTGCTCGCGGAGTTGTGCGATCACGCGCGTCAGCCGTTCGTCAGTTGCGGCGTCGCGCCGGGCGGCCAATACGCGATCGAGCTCCCGGTCGACGGATGCCTTGAACTCGTCGCCCGGCGTGACGTGCAGCACTTCATTGATGTCCCAGCGGGGTACGCCGTCGCCTTGATAGTCCGACGAAACCTTGTATTTCATGAGCGCTGTGTGCCACTCATTCGCCAGGATGGTCGGCCACAGCAGCCACAGCCGCTTCCGCGGATCGATGAACATCGTGGGATTGGTATCGGGGTAGCCAGCGGTATCAGCCAAGAGAAATCGCTCGCTCCACTTGCGCGAGTCCTTGCGCAGTCTCGCGCCCTGAACGACCACATCGTCCGCCGTCCGTTCGCCGGAACCGTGAAACCAGCACGCGAGCAGATTGCCATCGGGCAGTTCCACGACCGTCGAGGCGTGATTGTGCCAGTGCTCGAGCGGGAACAGTAACTCGGAATCGAGGAACGCCGCGTCAGGCGCGGAGGGTTCAGTCCACGCCTGCGGCTGACTCGTCGTAACGGTGACGGCAGCGAGGAGACCGGCCAAGTACTTGAGCATGATTCGTAGATGCACGGCGCTCCTTACTTCTTCCCTTTCCCTTTTCCCTTCTTGCCGCGCAAGTTATCAAGGAGACCGGAAGAATGCCAACAAGTTTGGGCGACGGAACAAATTGACTTCCGGAATCCCGTTGCGATTTACTGACACCCTGTCCTGACGGTACGTCGATTTCATACTCGAGGTGCATGCATGCCACGCTCGGGTCAGTCAATTCGGCGGCTGTTTCCCGCGAGTTCCTTGGCAGGCCCAAAAGCCCAGAGCCTGAACTTCACGTCAGGCCTACCTCCAACCCGGAAAGAAATCAGGAGGCTGTATGAGGCGGAAATTGCTCGCGGTGTTCGCGACATGTCTGGCCTTCTCCGCGGCTGCGCCGGAAGCCCGCGCCCAGACCACGACGGGGAGCATCACCGGCGTGGTGCGGGACACAAATAGCGGTCTGATGCCGGGTGTGACCGTCAAAGCCATCCACGGCGCCACGAATGCAGAAATGACGACCGTTACGAACGACGCGGGCGTTTACGTGCTTCGAGGGCTGCCGGTGGGCCGTTACACGGTCGTGACGGAGTTATCCGGCTTTCAGACGGCAAAGAACACCGACGTGGTCGTTCGTGTGAACGAGGACGTGCGTCTCGACGTGACGATGAGGGTTGGTGCAGTGACCGAGACGGTGACGGTCAGTGGCGCGGCGACCACTGTGGAGACGGTCACGGGCACGCTCAAGACCATCGTCGATCAGGAACGCATCGAGAAACTGCCGCTCAACGGGCGCAATCCAACGCAGCTGATGACGCTGGTCGCCGGCGTCCTGCCCGACAGATCGGACCTCACGTCGGGTGCGACGTATCCAGGCGTGCGGCCGGTCGCGTCGAGCGGTGCGCGCGGCAATACCACGAACTACGTGCTCGACGGCGGGTCGAACAACGACCACTACAGCAACGCGCCCAACCCGATGCCAAACCCGGACGCGCTGCAGGAGTTCAGCGTCCAGACCAACAGCTTCAGCGCCGAGTACGGCCGCAACGTCGGCGCAATCGTCAACGCCGTGACGCGAGCCGGCACGAACAATTTCCGGGCCCTCGGCTTCGGCTACTTCCGCCATTACAAGTTCAACGCGAACAACTTCTTCACACCGGGCGTCGACGATGGGCTCAAACGCCAGCAGTACGGCGGGACCTTCGGTGGCCCCATCCGGCGCAATCGCGTGTTCTTCTTCGGCTCCTATCAGGGAACGAACCAGGACCGACGCCCGACGGACCTCACGGCGCTCGTCCCGAGCGCCGCGATGCGCGCTGGTGATTTTTCGGCGATCTCTCGACAGCTGCGCAATCCGTTCACCGGTGAGCCGTTCGCGAACAACCGGATTCCGACGCCCTTGTTCAGCCCGGCGGCGGTGAAGATCGTCAACGACTGGCTGCCGCTTCCGAACCCACTTCCTGCCGACAACGCCCTCACGCTTCGATACCAGCAACCGGTGTCCAACGACGACAGCCAGTACCTGTCTCGGGTCGACTACTCGTTCAACAGCCGGCACCGCGCGTACGGTCGCGTCTGGGTCTCGAAGGCGTCCACGCCTCCGGTGCTCGCGTCGGGGAACATTCTGACGAGCGCCTTCGGCCGCACCTGGCAGAACACGGTGGTCTCGGTGAACGACACGTACGTCCTCGCGCCAACCCTGCTGAACAACGTGGTGGTGACGTTCAACCGCACTAACAACAAGAACTTCCAGATCTATCCACCCGACTATTCGACGCTCGGCATCAACGTCTACAACGACGAGACGCCACAATGGTTCTTCAACGTGTCGGGCTATTTCGGGATCAACAGCGGCGACACGAACACGTTTCTCCGTGACGAGTTCCAGATCATTGACACGGTCCGCTGGACGAAGGGCCGTCACGAAATCGCGACGGGCATCGACTACAGCTACGGGAAAGGAGACATCGTCAACAATTTCCGTGCGAACGGGCGGTTCACGTATTCAGGCGCCGCGCCGTTCACCGGCGATGCGTTGGCGGACTTCTTCCTCGGCAAGTTCTCGAGCTTCGAGCAGGGCGTCGGCGAGTACAAGAACACGCGGATGCATTTCCTGGCGACGTTCATCCAGGACACGTTCCGCCTGAACACGAAGCTGACGCTGAACCTGGGTCTGCGCTGGGATCCGTTCTTCCCTTACACAGACGTCAACAATCGCCTGGCGTGCTACCGGCCAGGGCAGAAGTCGCAGGTGTATGTGAACGCGCCGAACGGCGCGCTGTATCCCGGAGACGCGGGCTGCCCCGACGGCGGATACGACCCCTCCTGGACTGACTTCGGACCGCGCGTCGGGTTCGCCTACGACCCGTTCGGGGACGGAAAGAGCAGCATCCGCGCCGGCTACGGAATTTTCTACGACCGGCCGAATACGATCTCGACAAACAGCCCGGCGAACCAGGGGCCCTTCGGAACGTTGGTCTCGTTCTCCGGCGACGCGACGAACGACGTTCTGAATCCGTATGCGGGACGCACGAACCCGTTCCCGCAGGATCCTTTCGATGTGCCGGCAACCGCAGCCTTCTTTCTGCCGCACACGATGTTCAGCTACGACGAGAATCTGGAGAACGGCCGGCTTCAGTCGTGGAACGTGACAGTCGAGCGGGAAATTGTTCCGACCTACCTGGTGCGCGTCGCGTACGCCGGGTCGGCGGGTGACCGCCTCGCGATACTCCGCGAACTGAACGCGGCAGTCTATGCTCCCGGCGCTACGACCGCGACCACGAACCAGCGGCGGCCGCTGTATCCCAATTTCAACAACATCACGACAGTCGAGGCGACTGGCGAGTCCCGATACCACTCGCTGCAGCTCACGCTCGACAAAAGACTCAGCAAAGGATTGTCAGTGCTGAGCAACTACACGCTGTCGAAAACGATGGACCACGCGTCGGAGAACAAGCAGACAGGCGTCACCCAGACGAACCCGTTCGATCTCGACTTCGATTGGGGGCCGGCAAATTCCGACAGGCTTCATCGCTGGGTGACCTCGTTCTTGTGGGAGATCCCCGGACGGGTCGGAAATCCTGCGCTCGACGCTGTGATCAGTGGTTGGTCGCTGACCGGCATCCTCGTGATGCAGAGCGGTGTCGGCCTCACGGCGACCAGCGGCGTTGACAATGCGCGCACCGGTACCGGCGGACAGCGAGCCGATCAGAGCGGCGATCCCGAGCTGCCTTCTGACCGGTCCAATCAGGAAAAAGTGCAGGCGTGGTTCAACACCAGCGTCTACGCGCCGAACGCATTGGGTACCTTCGGCACCGCAGGGCGAAACGCGCTGCGGGGGCCGGGCTCGAAAAATGTCGACGTCGGCTTGCACAAAACCTTCAGCGCGGGCCCGACAAAACTGCAGGTGCGCGTCGAGTCGTTCAACGTGTTCAACTGGGTCAACCTCGGGAACCCGAACACGAGTCAGAACTCCCAAAACTTCGGACGGATCCTGAGCGCTGACGATCCGCGCATCATGCAGTTCGCGGTCCGCGTGTGGTTCTAATCACTAATCACTAATCACTAATCACTAATCGCGAATCATTAATTGCGAATCATTAATTGCGAATCCTGGAAGATAAGTGATTCACGAACAGTGATTAGTGATTCAATACAGCGGCTTGGCAACCTGACCCGCTCCCCGTCCGAGAGGTGCGAGAAGCTCACGGGCCCCTGCCTCCATCAGGACGAGATCGGAGACGCTCTGTAAGAATCGGAATCCCTGCTCGATCCGCTGACGTGCTTCCGCGGCGCTGCCGATGACCGTACCAGCGACCTTGCCATGATGCCGCGCGGCGGTAACGACCGCCTCCGCCGCTGCCACGAGGCGCGCGTCGTCCTGCCGTCCGCGCAGGCCAAACGAGAAAGACAGATCGCCGGTGCCGAGGAACACGACGTCGACGCCTGGTGTCGCCGCAATTTGATCGACGTGCTCGAGCGCCGAGGCCTCTTCGATCATCACCACTACGGTCACGTTGCGGTCGGCAGAGTCGTGATAGCAGTCGGGCTCTGGCCAGCACGACGTTGCGAGGCCGGCTCCCGATCCGCGCCGGCCGATGGGCGGATACCTGCATGCCTGCGCCGCTTGTTGCGCGAGCGCAGGCGTACTCGTGAACGGAAAGATCACTCCATGCACGCCGGCGTCGAGCACGCGCTTCGCGACCCACAGCTCGTTGACCGGAACGCGCGCCAACGGGACCGCGGGCAGTCCACGGGTCGCAAGCACGATGTTCCTGAGAGTCTCGAGTGTAATGGGCGAGTGCTCCATCTCGATCCAGAGGAGGTCGAAACCGAGGGTCGCAAGGCGCGCAGCGACATCGAGGCTGGTCGTGCTAATCGTGACACCTACGACTGGCTCGCCCGCCATGAGACGGCGCCGCAGAGGGCTCTCCCAACATTGCTGGGTCATTGTGCAACCCGGTCGCTGCGCATCAGCCAGACCTCCGCGATCTGATTCCCACGGCCGGCGCCGCCCTGACCGGGGGTCTGAGTCCACGTGAGCGTCAGCTCGCCGCCGCGCGTCACCCCGGCAGGAATGTCGAACTCGAGGGGTCGGACGTCGCGGTCCTTCGTGATCGGCGGATGCACCTCGTACTGATCGTTCGCGACGAGACGAATCGCCGTGTTGGGACCGTAGACGTCGCCTGCGTAGACGACGCGAATGCGATAACGGCTGTTCGGGTCGAGGCCCGTATATCGCATCTTCAACGGCGCATCGTAGAACGATTCCGCGTGAGTCATCCACGATAGTCGCCAGTCGGGTCGATACGCGAAGCCCACCGACACCGACTGGAACGCGCCCGGATCCTCGAGGAACCCTGGTCCGCGCAGCAGATGTGGCTGGTTCGAGGGGTCACCGAGATCGTCGTAGAACCCACCGGGTCCCGGATTTGTCCAATCGACGATACGGGCAATCGCTGCGAGACGTTCCTCCTCAGTGAGCAGTTCGGCAATCTCGCCGAACCGCGCTTCGAACCAGCGACGATTGTTCAGTGGCCGCTCCGCGCTATCGAGCGACGCGCCACGTCCCACGGCGATCGCCCCGTACTTCGTCACGCTCAACTGCGCGTGGATGCTCTGGAAGAGTGCTTCCGCCAGCACGTATACCCGCTCCCGCCACTCTGCCGCCGCCTTCTCGCGATCCGCGCGCTGAAGGATCGCGGACGCGTCCGACATCGCAGACCTCGCACCAATCTGTCGCGCGTTGCGCAGGCGCTCGATCGCCTTTTCCTCGAGCTCGGTTTCGAACAGCTGTCGCGCGCGTTGGTACGCATCGTAGTAGGCGCGATAAAGTGCCTGCTGGAACCGCCAGTTCTGCAGATCGCGCGGCGCGGCCTCGCGCTCCAGCGCCCGGAACTGCTCCAGGGTCGTGTACACCGACGCGTTCGTCGCGAGCGGCCCGCGCCAGTTTCGCTCGAGCGAGAGCAGGCCCTGCGCGAATGTATCCGTGTAGCGATCGCCGATGAAGTATCGGCTGTACTCTCGGAGAATCTGCGGCACGTCAGCAGCCGGATCCCAGCCGAGGCCGCTCCACACGATCTTGTTCACGTCATCGTTGACGCCCTCCGAATAGGTGATGAAATCCGTGGCGTACGGCATCAACTGGCGGAAGATAACCGCCTGGTCAACCGGTCGCGGATTGATCGACTCACGCTCGGACGTCAACGCGTGCGCGATGTCCCAGTCAGGCACGGGGTACTGTGAGCGAAGTGAGTGGGTGATGTCGGGGTAGCGGCGGATCGGGTAGCGCTTCGGCAAACGCTCGCACAACGTCCGGAGGGGATCGCGGACCTGGGGGCCGAAGACGATACCCGATAGCCACGTCGGCTCTGCCTTGACGAGAGCGTAGAACTCCTCCATCCAGTCCTTCGTGAAGCCCTGCGGCGACATCCACATTTGCGCCTGCGGGTGGTACTTGCGCAGGTTCGCCGTTTGCTTCTCGAGCAGAGCGAACATGTGTTTCGGCTGCGTGTGGCCGGGGTCACCGCCGGGAACGAAGACGGCGTCAATCCGCGGCAGCTTCTTGAACACCTCGCCCCATTCGTTCAGCGCAAACGCCACTTGCTTTGAATCGCTGTAGTCCTTGTCCAACGCCGGATACCAGATCCAGACATCCAATCCGTACTCGTCGGCGATGCGCGACATTTCGACCATCATGTCGGTCTTCGATAGCGTAAAATGCGGGCTGTCGTCGGCATCGTCGGAACGCGGCGGAATCAGCTCGATTGCGTTCGTCCCGAACACAGAGAGGTCGCGGATGTACTGTTCCCACATCGCGACGTCCCACCCGTCGTACGAGTTCGTCTTCGGCCGATATCCGAGTTGGTGACCGCGCAATCCAACCTTCGGCGCTGTGTTGATCTTCAGGTCTGCGGCAAGCTGTACGCCACCGCGAGTCAGCCTCAGCTCGCGGAGCAAGCGGCCGACACCGAAGAGGACGCCACGTTCGTCATTGCCGAGCACGAAGACGGTTGGCGCGCGCCGGCTCTGTCGATCCACGATGAGGCAGTAGCCTTCGCGACCCGTTGCGGTCAGGTCACTCAGGCCCTTCACCGGCGCCCATGACTTCACCGAGTCCATCCGGCCCACGACGATGAGCGGCACGCTGTCTGCGGGTGTAGCAGTCGCAACCGGCAGCAGGACAAACGATCGCTTCCGGACTTCTTCGACCAGAACGCGCACGGCATTTCGATCGCGCGGCGTCGCCGACGGGGACGTGACGACCAGGGCGGTCGTGAGGTCGATGAACGGCGCATCCGCCGCTGCCGACTGCGTGTACCTGGCGGCTGGATTCGTGAGGTAGACGAGAATGCTCAGCACGCGGACGGCAACGGTCGACAGCCGGTTCATATGAGAAACCTCCACCAGAGGCGGTCGGAACGGACCGTGAGCTTTTGAAACGAGCGTTCCAATTTCTACTACATCGGTTTTGGGTTCTACAATGTGGACCCGTTTTGGGGTCTGACCCTGTTTGTACTGTCAGACGCCAAGTCGCGACCCAGTCGGTAGCGGGCTGCGCGTCAGGCGCGGTCGACGATTGGTCCGTATCGATTCAGGAATGAGGAGACCGCTGAACGTGTCCAAACTCACGCGGGAGCAACTCGAGGCACTGCGCCGCATCGACAGTCCGACGGTATCGAACGCCGTCGAGCACTTCGGCGTCCGCCGCAGGGTCGACGGTTTTGCGAGCTACGAAATCCGGTGCGCCTTCCCCGAGCTCGGCACGATGCTGGGATATGCGCTGACCTGCACAGCCGACAGCACCACTGAGGAGCGCACCGAACGAGGACTCTGGTCGCTGTGGGAGGCGCTCGAGGCGGCGCCGAAGCCGGCGGTGCTGGTCATCAAGGATATCGGACCCGAGCGTCAGCGTTCGTGCCACATGGGCGAGGTCATGGCAACGACGGCGCGGGCGCTCGGGGCAGTGGGCTGTGTGACCGACGGCGGTCTGCGCGATGTGAACGAAGTGCGTGCGCTCGGCGATTTTCATTACTTTTGCGCGGGGTTCGTGGTGTCCCACGGCAATCCTGCGATCTGCGAGCTGAACGTGACGGTCGCGGTTGGCGGCATGCCGATCAAACCGGGCGACCTGCTGCATGGCGACGTGAACGGCGTGCTCGTGATTCCCCACGACATCGCCGATCGACTGCCGGAGGAAGTTGAGCGGGTTCGGCAGGCGGAACGACGCGTCCTCGATTTGGTACGCGCGCCGGGCTTCTCAGTGGCGAAGCTCCGCGCGTTCAGCGAGCAGTTTCGGCACTAATGCGCGAGCCAGATGTGTCTGCATGTAGGGGCGGGCCTTTCAGGCCCGCCCTGGTGGGGTCTGAAGACCCCGCCCCACAGCAACACAAGTGAACTCGCGGTGTGGTCCACGTGACGTGTCAGTCGACCGCATCGACGCGCACTTCGACTCGGAGGCTCGAATTCGAGGGAACGTCGAGGTCTCGTGGCCACGGCTCGGTTCTGGGTACGATATAACCGCGAGGGGCAGTCACGGTGACGCGCACGTGCGACACACCAGGACGAACGTCACACCGGAAGGATCCGTCGCGCGCAGTCATCCCGTCGAGCCGCCAATCACCCGCGAGATCGACCACTGTGATGTGCAGCGAGGCCACGAACGAGCCGTGGTCGTCGAACGCGACGAATACGATATTGGCACCAGCCACGCCTGTCGGATTGGTAGAAATTACGAGCAGGCAGGAGGACAGCGAGAGCAGCGCCGCGATCGGAACGCAGTACCTCCACGGGGCGATGCGCCCTGAGGCCCGCTTCAGCATGCTTCACTGTGCTCCTCCTCAGGCGCGAACGCAAGTGCCCCAGTCGCGCCCTCCGTCCCCGCACGATGACTCGGAACAACAAAGGACCGAGTACCGTCCACGTTCTCCCGTAGCCGAAGTATCGGCTCGCGAGTATGATCGTGCCGCTGGCGCGAGACGTCATGCGGGAGGCTCGCCGTCATGAATCAGAGCCGGCGTCAGTTCATCGCACGGTGCGCCACCGCGGTCGGCGCGTCGGCCGCCTCGGGCATGATCGATCGGATGTCTGCCTCTGCGCCTCCGGACCAGCCGCTGGCGAACTGGGCCGGGAACTATCGCTACAGCACCCAACGCATGACTCCTGCAACCTCGCTGGCGCAGGTCCAGGAGTTCGTCAGGAAGCACGAGCGTTTCAAGGTTCTCGGCACGCGTCACTGCTTCAACGGGATCGCCGACAGCGCCGAGAGTTTCCTGTCGCTTCGCGAGATGAAGCAGGTCGTCGAACTCGATCGCGCGGCGCGGACGGTCACGGTCGAGTCGGGAATGAGTTACGGGCAGTTGTGTCCGTATCTCGATCAGCAGGGATTCGCGCTCCACAATCTGGCGTCGCTGCCGCATATTTCAATCGCCGGTGCCTGCGCGACCGCAACGCACGGCTCGGGCCCGAAGAACGGGAATCTCTCGACCGCGGTCTCCGCACTCGAGATCGTGACTGCCAGCGGTCAGGTCCTCTCGATCTCGCGCACCAGAGATCTCGGTACGTTTCAGGCCGCTGTCGTCAACCTTGGTGCGATCGGCGTTGTCACCAAAGTCACGCTGGATCTCCAGCCGGCGTTCACGATGCGGCAGAACGTCTATCTCGACCTGCCGATGGCGCAGGTCAGAGAGCATTTCGAAGACATTGCCTCCGCTGGCTACAGCGTGAGCCTGTTTACCGATTGGCAAAAAGGACGGATCAACGAAGTCTGGGTAAAAAGCCGCGTCGAGAAGGAGGCTGCGCTCACGACGCCCAAGGACTTCTACGGCGCACGACCCGCAACCGCGAACATCCACCCGATCGCCGAGCTGTCAGCTGAAAACTGTACTGAGCAGATGGGCGTTGCCGGACCGTGGTACGAACGCCTCCCTCACTTCCGAATGGGGTTCACTCCGAGCAGCGGCAAGGAACTGCAGTCGGAATACTTCGTGCCGCGCAGGAACGCCGTCGAGGCGATCGCCGCCGTCGAGCGGTTACGCGATCACGTGAGCCCGCATCTGATGATCACGGAACTGCGCACCATCGATGCTGACGAGCTGTGGATGAGCCCCTGCTACAAGCGCCCCAGCCTCGCCATTCACTTCACGTGGAAGCAGGATTGGCCGTCGGTGAGCAACGTGCTGCCCATGATCGAACGGGAGCTGGCCCCCTTCGACGTGAGACCGCACTGGGGCAAGCTCTTCGCCATTCCGTCGGCGCAGCTCCAGCGACGATACGAGAAATGCGATGAGTTCAAGCGCGTTCTCGCTCAATACGACCCGCGCGGCAAGTTCCGCAACGAATTCTTGACGGTGAATCTGTACCGCTGAAAAGTGGTCCGAACCAACGGGCAGCGGCCGGCGCTCGCCGCCAAAGGAGAGGGTTACGTATGGCGATGCAAATGGATCGGCGGTCGCTGTTTGGCGGGGTCCTGGGTGCGGGCACCCTGTACAGCCTGGATGCGGGACTCACCGCCCGGCGCACGGATGCCGCTCAGGTCGGTCCAAAAGACAGAGTCAAGGTCACGAAGATCGAAACATTCGTCCTGACGAACTCGTGGGTCTTCGTCAAGATCTCGACCGATGCCGGCATCGTCGGCTGGGGCGAGATGCTCAAGGACGATGCGAAGGCGTGCGCCGCCGGAGCGCTGGAAGTTGGTGACTATCTGATCGGACAGGATCCCAGCCGCGTCGTCCATCACTGGCAGGCGATTCATCGTGGCGCGTTCTACAAAGGCGGGCCGATCAAGACCGCCATTACGAGTGGCATCGACATGGCCCTCTGGGACATCAAGGGCAAGATGCATGGCGTGCCGGTTTACGAGCTGCTCGGCGGCCCGACGCGGGACCGGACCCGCGTGTACGGCAGGCCCAATCCAGAGACCGGGGTCAACGCGATGAAGACCCAGCTCCGCGCGTTCGATCGCGGACCTGTCAAGTACGTCGAAGGCCAGAAGTACGTCGACGCCTGCGTCGAGTTCTTCAAAGAGCTCCGTACGAAGCAGGGGCCGGACGTGGACATCGGTGTCGAATTCCACGGAGAGGTCCAGCCGCCTACTGCGTTGCGGCTGATGAAGGCACTCGAGCCCTACAATCCCTGGTTCTACGAGGAGATCGTTCAACCACTCAACGTGGACATCATGGCCGAGCTCGCTCGCAAGACACACATTCCGATTGCCACGGGGGAACGAATCTTCACGAAGTGGGGCTTCCAGGAAATCCTCGAAAAACGAGCGGCGACGATCATCCAACCCGATGTCTGCTATGCAGGTGGGATCACCGAGTTGAAGATCATCGCCGGCATGGCGGAGGCGTACTACACGCCGCTCGCGCCCCACAATCCCCAAGGACCTTGCTCGCTCGCCGCGAGCATGCAGATCGCGGCATCGATTCCAAACTTCCTCATTCAGGAACGAGGCGACAACGAATACACCGATCTGCTCGCGAAGCCGCTGCCGCCGATCAAGAACGGCTATCGGCCCTTGCTGTCGGAACCAGGTTTGGGGATCACGATAGACGAGGACAAGCTCAGGGCGCAGGTCGGCGAGCCGAGGCCGTACCTGCCTCACTTCGATCCCGATGATGGCTCGGTGGTGGACTGGTAAAAGGGAAAAGCGCCTGCGGCTGCGGCGGGCCGCGAACGCGGTCCCGCCGCCGCGAGCGGGCCGGGGTCCCCGGCGCGCGTAGTTTGCGCGCTGGGGTGGAGGCGGTGGGGCCCCGCGAGCATTGAGAGAAGACAAGATAAAAGAGAAAGGGAGACGCCATGAACAGACGGCTGTCGCTGATGCTTGTAGGTTCTCTCTTTTTTCTCCTGCCGTCGCTTGCCCGTGCGCAGGTCACGACAGCTGACCTTGTCGGAACAATCCGGGACCCATCCGGTGCTGTCGTTCCTGGTGTCGCCGTGACGTTGACGAACGAAGCCACGGGTGTCTCTCGGTCAGTGACCACGGCAGAAGGAGGTACCTACGTTTTCACGGGACTGCCGCCAGGTTTGTACAGGCTGACCGCTGAACTCACTGGATTCCGAAAAGTCGAGCGGACCGGCGTGGAACTGCAAGTCAACCAGCGGGCGCAGATCGACATGGCTCTCGAAGTCGGGCTCCTCACCGAGTCCGTCAAGATCGAAGGCACCCCGCCGCTCCTCGAAAGCCAATCGTCCGTCCTGGGCACGGTGATTCAAGAGAAACAGGTGCAGGAGTTGCCACTGAACGGCCGGAACTTCGTGCAGTTGGCCACACTGACTCCCGGCGTTTCGGGCGCCGGCTCGGGCATGCGCGGCACGATCATGAGCGGAACGCGGCCCGACGACCTGCGCCCGGGCACTGAACTTTTCGTGAACGGAAACAGGGAGAACGCGAACAACTACCTGTACGACGGCATCGACAACAATACCAGGCTGACGCTCGTGATCGTGATGCGTCCGAACGTCGAGGCCATCAAGGAGTTCAAGGTCCAGACGAATCTCTACGCGGCGGAACAGGGACGCAACCCCGGCGGCCAGATCAACGTGGTCACGAAGTCTGGAAGCAACACGGTTCAGGGCGTGGTGTACGGGTTCTTTCGCGACGACCGTTTCGATGCGAATAACTTCTTTGCGAATCGCAGCGGGCAGGCGAAACCGCCGTTCTCGCAGGATCAGTTCGGTGGCGCCATCGGAGGACCCATCATCAGGAACAGGACGTTCTTCTTTGCGGATTACGACGGCTTTCGGCAGGACGTGGGGCGTGTCTTCGTCACGACGGTGCCGACGCTGAAGATGCGGCAGGGAGATTTCAGTGAGGTAGGGACGATTTACGATCCGCTGACGACGGAGGCCTTGCCAGGTGGGACCTTCACGCGTCAACCGTTCCAGGGGAACGTCATTCCGTCGAACCGTTGGGATCCCGTAGCCGCCAAGTTGATGAACGCCTACCCTCGTCCGACTTCCCCGGCGCTGGCCAACAATCTCGTGACGACGCCGACGCGAACGCAGGACTGGAACCAGTTCGACGTCCGCATCGATCACACGCAGAGCGTGCGCAACAATTTCCTCGGCCGCTATTCGCGCTCGAAGACCGCAACGGTGAACCCGTACACTTTTCCACAGGTGCAGCTTGCCGGGTTATCGAAGCCTGTGGGTCTGGGGAATGAAGACACGTTCGCCGGCCCGTCGGAGTTGCTGGCGGAGCACGCGGTGTTCGGGTGGGCACATGTGTTCTCCCCTCGGGTAGTTCTCGATTCACGGTTTGGCTACAACCACTTCAATCTCGAATTCACTCAAGCGGATGTCGAGCCCGGCGATCAACTGGGCGAGCAGCTCGGTGTTCCCAACGCCAATCAGCAGGAAGGTCAGGACGGGATTCCAATCTTCAGTCCGTCGGGGTACACCGGCATCGGTCACAGCCGCTCGCTCCCGATTTTCCGGCGCGAGCGTACGTTCCAGTACGTCTCGAACCTGACGTTTGCCGGCAACAACCACACCCTCAAGACAGGCTTCGACGTTCGCCGACGCCACATGGGCGAATTCCAGACGAATCGAGGGAATGGCCGGTTCAACTTCTCGTCGAACATTACCAACAACCCGGCGAACAACACCGGCGGGCATGTGATGGCGTCATTCCTGCTGGGCGCTCCGAGTCTGATCGAACAGGACTATCTTCTCGTCGATGCCGCCATTCGCTCGACCGAGTACGGTGCTTATGTGTCCGACGACTGGCGCGCCTCGTCCAAGCTGACGTTGAATCTGGGATTGCGCTACGAGCTCGATACGCCTCCCACCGAGACGTCGGACGCCTGGGCGAACTTCGACGCGACGACGGCGACAGTTCTGATCGCGGGCCGGAACGGCGTGAGCGACTCGGCCGGTGTCCGCACGTACAAGAAGATGTTTGCGCCTCGTCTTGGTCTTGCGTATCGGCTGGCGACACACACCGTGCTGCGCGGAGGAGCCGGCATCTTCTGGAACACGCCAGGGCACGGCGGCAACGCCTTTCGCTTGCACCGGCACGTACCGTTCGGCCCGATCTACAGCTTCAATCCCGGCAATCAGTTCGTGAGCCGGCGCGTCAGCGACGGCTTTCCAACGATTCCGAGCCTCGATCTGAGCCTCGCCGACAATCCGAGCGGAAGTGTGATCGGCGTCGATCCGAATTACCGTCCAGGTTACGCGCGCCAGTTCAATCTGACCGTCGAACGCGAGCTCCGGGGATCGCTGCTGCTGAAAACATCCTACGTCGGGAACATCGGTCGTCATCTCGACACGACCTACAACCTCAATCAGGCGGTGCCAGGACCTGGATCGGTCAACAGTCGACGGCCGTTCTTTGCGGTGCGACCCACGCTGGCGGATGTGACGTGGGCCGTCTCCGACGGGACCTCCTCGTACCATTCGCTGCAGTTCAGCGCCGAGAAGCGGCTCACGCACGGGCTCAGCGGACTGGTCTCGTACGCATGGGGTCATTCGATTGACACGGTGGGCCAAAGCTTCGGTGGCGGTGCGGATGGACCGCTCCCGCAAGACCCGCGCAATCGCGCTGCCGACCG
>Ga0114129_10000726_pt1 | contig 41775 bp, 40 predicted proteins | sample RhiMetdeltSRZDD1_FD_80071 | JGI IMG/M metagenome (GOLD analysis project Ga0114129, IMG submission 80071) | Populus rhizosphere microbial communities from Tennessee, USA - Rhizosphere MetaG P. deltoides SRZDD1 (version 2) (version 2) | ecosystem: Host-associated > Plants > Roots > Rhizosphere >...
ACGTCGAGGCCTCTCAGGATCGGCACGCGCCACTTCCACGCGAGCAGCACGCCGACGAGCGGTCCCACGATGAGCCCGCCGTGCATCGCCAGCCCGCCCTCCCACACCGCGGGGATCTTCAACGGGTGCTGCCCGTAGTAGTCCCAGTTGAAGATCACCTCGTACACGCGCGCGCCGAGGATGCCGGCGAGGATCGACCACTGGCCCACGCTGATGATATCGTCGGCGGGCAAGCCGTCGCGCCGCGCCTGGCGATGGCCCCACCACAGGCCCAACACGATCGACGTGGCCATGAGGATCCCGTACCAGCGCACGGGGAACGGCCCAAAGCCGAAGACCTGGGGAAGCTGGAAAGCGATGGCGCCCGGCGACGCGAACATGACGGATTACGATAAACCGCGCGGGGCCCTTAGTCCAAAGAACGTCGGGGCCCAGGTCGCGGTTGGTGCTGGTGGAGGGATTCGAACCCCCACTTGGTCCCTTTTAAGGGGATTGCCTCTGCCGATTGGGCTACACCAGCACCATCGGACGGTCACGCGATCATCGAGGACGCAGGCGCTCGGCCGGCGTCCGCATGAGATCGCTGCCGCAGTGTGGACACAGCCTCGCCTCGGGCTTGATGTCTTCGGCGCAAAAGGGGCATGCGATGCGCACGCGATCATCGTCCTCGTCGGCGTAGGGCCCGAGCCCGAAGAGCAGCAAAAACACCGGAAGCGGCGAGACGATCAGCGCCAGGAGGCCCCAGGCGCCGCTGCGGTTGAGGCGGTTCGCATAGAAGCCGGCGGCGAGCGCGCCGAGGATCCAGACCAGCAGAACGATCGCCACGATGGCGAGCCCGACGGCGACGATGATGAGGTTCTGGGCGCCGATCCTGCTCACGAGGTCGTGGATCATGGTGAGCCGGATCATCTCAGTGAAAGGCCCCGCGGTCTAGCGGCTCCGGCGAGTCACCGACCGCGTCGAATGTCCTCCTCATAGCACCGACGGTGCACGGTGGTCTCGTGGACACGCAGCACCTTGTGGTCGGCCTCCACGACGCGGCCACACAGATAGCAGTGCACGTCCGAGCTCGGGGGCTGGCGCACCACCGGCGATGACTGACGTTTCCGTGGGGGGTGTGGTGGCCGGCGTCGACGCACAGCGCTCCTCTCGGCTACTCGGCTCGCGGCAGCCTGGCGATGATGTCCGTGACCAGACGATCGATATCGGGAAGGTTGAAGGGCTTCGCCAGATAGCTCGCGGCGCCGCTGCGCAGCGCTTCTTCCGCCAGCGCGGCATTGCCGGCTCCCGTCATGACGATGACCGCGATCGTCGCATCGATCCGCTTGATCTCCCTCAACAGATGAACCCCGCTGATGCCCGGGAGCATCAGATCGAGCAACACGACATCAGGACGGTGCCGACGCACGACGGCGAGCGCCTCGCCACCGTTCATCGCGATGTCGACGGTATAGGCGTTCTTGAAGCAGTCACTGAGCAGCTGCACGATCCGCTGGTCGTCGTCGACGATGAGAATGCGACTCATGCTCGCCTGCGCTCCCCCGGTGCCGATCCTAGACCGAATGCGGTGGCAGTCTCATCGGGTCTTTCCTGACCCGACCATCGGGGATGCTCCCATTGCGGCGGCGCCTCGCACGTCTCTACGTTGTGATGCATGGCCACCGCGAACACTCGGCCGACGCCCTCACCGCGGTGCACCGTCTGCGGCAAGCCGTTCAAGCGAGGCGAGGCGCGGATTCGTCGGGGTCTCACCGCGGTCCACGTGGAATGCGCCGAACGAGCCCCGGACAAGCGCGGCAGACGCGAGCAAGGCCGCTGAGGCGACGCCCATCCACCGCTCTAATACGTCACGCGGCGCGTTTTGGATTGTCGTGGCCGTACAACGACTCGACGATCGGAACAGCGGGAATGCGCCGAGATGCTAGGCGGAATAGTGGAGGCGGCGGCCGGATTCGAACCGGCGCATAACGGATTTGCAGTCCGCTCCCTTAACCACTTGGGTACGCCGCCGTACCGAGGCAGGACGCATACTTATACCACAGCAGCTGAACCCACCCTGCGTACCGTGCGTCGGGAACTGCCCGGCGGTGATTGGCACCGCGTTGGTCGCGGTCGCGCCCGTTCCGTCGTCGTGAGATTCGCTCGGTAGACGCACATAGGCCTTTCGTCCAGTAGGCTTCGACGCGACAAGACGATACCGTCCTCCATGACATATGAGAACGACGTCTGCTCGACATTCGCGAAGGGGGCACAGGTTGGCCCGTCCTAGAGTTTCGCCTGTCGTCACGTGTGGTCACTGCGACCTTGCCATCGAAGGCAGTGATGTCGTCGTCGAATTGGATGGCGCTGAAATGATCCATGTTCGCTGCTGGCCGGTCGACCGGACGCCGGGACGTCGAGCCCTACAGACGCGGCGCCGGACAGACGCGGCTGCCCTACCCTCTCGAGGGCGGGCCAGCGGATGAGACGCTCGGGCTGCCTCGGAGCCGATCGTAGGTCTTACATACACCGAGCTCTGGATCCGAGCTTCCGGTGCGTCTCGGCCTGGCGATGAGCAAGAACTTTTTCGCGCCTCGACTTCTGCGGGCAAACAACTACGATGTGACGATGATGTCGCGGGCGCAGGCGAACCTCCGGAACTTTCCCAATCTGGCCGGGCTGACGCTTCTCGCCGTAGACGACAACGATGACAACGCCGAGACACTCGCCGCCGTGCTCCGAGCGGGCAGCGCCGACGTTTTCCAGGCGCGCGCGTCTGCCGCTGCGCTGGCCTACCTCGACACCGCACCGAGGATCGACGCGATCGTGACCGACCTCGCGATGCGAATGTCCGGCGTTGAGCTGCTCAAAAAGGTGCGAGCCCATCCGCGACGCTGGCGGATGCCGGTGATCGTCACCGGCTATGACCAGGAGTATGTCGGGGTGACCGGTTTCGATGCGTTCTTCCATAAGCCCGTCAACTTCGACAGGCTCTGCGCCACGATCTGTGCACTCGTGAACCGGCGTCGCAACTCGATCTGACGACGGCGGCCGCGCGGACGACTGCGGCCGCGCGCCGGTCGGTCGATCCACTGCCGCACCCTCTGCGCTCTCATGATTTGCGATCAGCTTGTCCCAGCGATCTGCTCGACATGAGGCTTCGCATCCGCGTCGATGTCTCGCGAAACACAGACGTCGACGGATGGACGTGCGCGCAGGAGAGATTTCGCTGGAGCGGGAAACGGGATTCGAACCCGCGACCCCGACCTTGGCAAGGTCGTGCTCTACCACTGAGCTATTCCCGCGTGCCAGCGGAGACGGATTGTACCACGCCGCTCAGGGCGCGGCGGACCGCAGGGCCTCGGCGGCGTCCTCCGGCGGCGCCGGGTTGATGAAGAAGCCGCTCCCCCACTCGTACCCGGCCACGCGCGTGAGCTTGGGAATGATTTCCAGGTGCCAGTGGAAGTGGTCGAGCGCTCCGTCGCGCAGCGGGGCGGTGTGCAGCATGAAGTTGAAGGGCGGCGAGCCGAGCGTGGCGTTCATCGACCGCAAGAACGTCCCGACCATCAGCGCCAGCGCGCGCAGCTCCTCCACGCCCGACTCCTCGAAGGCCGAGCGGTGGCGCACGGGGAGGATCCACGTCTCGAACGGGAACCGCGGCGCGAACGGCTCGAGCGCGATGAAGCCACCCGTCTCGGCCACCACCCGCCGGCGGTCTCGGCGGTCTTGCCGGATGATGTCGCACCACACGCAGCGCTCCTTGCGCTGCCAGTACTCCTGCGAGCCGCCGAGCTCCTCGATCACCATGATCGGGATGATCGGCGTGGCGATGAGCTGGCTGTGCGGATGCTCGAGCGAGGCGCCGGCCGCCTCGCCGTGGTTCTTGAAGACGAGCACGTACTCGAAGCGCGGATCCTTTTTGAGATCGACGATCCGGTCGCGGAATGTGAGAAACACGTCGGCGACGGCGTCCACGGGCAACGTGGCGAGCGACGCGTAGTGATCCGGCGTCTCCACGACGACCTCGTGAGCTCCGACGCCGTTCATGCGATCGTACAGGCCCTCGCCCGACGGCTCGAGATCGCCTTCGATCCGTAGCGCGGGAAACTTGTTCGGCACCACGCGCAGCGACCACCCAGGCCCGTCGCGGCGCGTATCGGGCGGCCGTATGGCGATGATTTCCGGCGGCGTCTTGTCCTCGTTGCCGGTGCAGAACACGCAAGGCCCGCCACGCGTGCGCACCGGCTCCGTGTTGAAGTCCGTCGGGCGCCGCGCGCGCTCGGTCGAGATGATGACCCACCGGCCGACGACGGGGTCTTTGCGCAGCTCAGGCACGGCGGCCCTCGACCGCCGCATCCTCGCGGGTCGGCGTGCGACCGAGCAGCGACGACAGCGCATCCGCGGCAGGCTTGCCGTCGAACAGCACCGCCGCGACCTCGGCGCAGATCGGCAGCGACACCCCGTGGCGCGCGGCCAGCGCGAGCGCCGAGCGGACGGTCGGCACGCCCTCGGCGATCATGAGCGTCTTCCCGGAGGCGGCGCTGAGGCTGTCGCCGCGCGCCAGCGCCATGCCGAGCGAGCGATTGCGCGACAGCGTGCCCGTCGCGGTCAGCACGAGATCGCCCATACCCGCCAGCCCCGCGAGCGTCGCGGGCTCGCCGCCCAGCGCGACCGCGAGCCGCGTCATCTCCGCCAGGCCACGCGTGATGAGCGCGGCGCGCGCGTTTTCTCCCAGACCGAGACCGTCGGAGAGTCCGGTGGCGAGCGCGACGACGTTCTTCAAGGCGCCGCCCGCCTCGACGCCGACCACGTCCCGGTTGGCGTACAGGCGGAACGCCCGCGCGCCGAGCCGGCCCTGCAGCTGGGTCGCGAGCCCGTCGTCGGCGGCGGCGATCACGGCCGCCGTCGGCGTTCCCTGCGCAACTTCGCGGGCAAACGTCGGTCCAGACAGCGCGGCGACGCGCGCGTGCGGGACGCGCTCGCGCACGAGCTCGGTCATCCGCACGTGCCGGACGGGGTCGAAGCCTTTCGTGGCCGAGACGATCACCGCGTCCCGCGGCACCGGCACCGTGGCGAGCGTGGCGGCGAAGTATTCCGAGGGGACGACCATCACGATGACCTCGGCGCCCTCCACCGCGTGGATGTCCGCCGTCACCTCGGCGGCCGCCGGCACGTCGAAATCCGGCATGTAGAGCGGGTTGCGACGCCGAGCGCGGATGCCCTCCACGATCTCGGGCTCGCGGGCCCAGAGCCGGACTGGCGTCCCGGTGCGCGCCAGGTGGATGGCCAGCGCAGTGCCCCACGAGCCGGCGCCGACGACGGCGATCATGGCGCCGCCGCTTCGGCGCCGCCGCGCTCGCCGAACCGTCGCTCGGTGCCGGCGAGCAGCCGCGTGATGTTCTCGTGATGCCGCAGGATGACGATGGCGGCCGCTCCGAGCGCACCGAGCACGGCCGGCCGCGGCGCGCCGAGTGCCCAAGCCCCGAAAGGCACGCAGAGCGCCGCGAGCAGCGAGCCGAGCGACACGAACCGCGTCGTGACCACCACCACGATAAAAACGGGCAGCGCGGCGAGCGTGGGGAGCGGCACCAGCCGCAGCAGCGCGCCGAGCCCGGTGGCCGCGCCCTTGCCGCCGCGAAAGCCCAGGAAGATCGACCAGCAATTGCCGACGACCGCGGCCACGGCGCCGGCGGCCAGCACACTCGGCGCATCGCCGCCGATGCGCCCGGCCACGGCCACGGCGATCCACCCCTTGGCGGCGTCACCGAGCAGCGTGACCACACCCGGCACCCGGCCGGCGGTCCGGAGCACGTTGGTCGCGCCGATGTTGCCGCTGCCGTGGCGGCGGATGTCCGTCACTCCGAACAGTCGCGCGATGAGATATCCGACGGGAACGGCGCCGACGACGTACGCGGCGACGGCCGCGAGAACGATCACGACCAGCGTTCTTCGTCGGGCACGATGGCGCGGTAGTCCGCCTTTCGGAAGAATCGGTAGAAATAGTCGACCGCGGAGACGATCGTGAGCGCGACCGCGACCCAGAGCATGCCGACGGCGGCGCCGTGGAACGCGGGCGACACGATGCCCTTCTCGAGGATGAGCATCGTCACCGCCACGTACTGGCTCACCGTCTTCCACTTCGCCAGGCGCGAGGCCGGCACGATCACGCCGTGCCCGGCCGAGACGGCGCGCAGCCCCGTCACGGCCAGCTCGCGGCCGATGATGACGACGACGACCCACGCCGCGATCTTGTCGATCGTCAGCAGCGAGACGAGGGCGGCGGCCACCAGCAGCTTGTCGGCGATTGGGTCGAGCAGCGTGCCGAGCGTGGTCACCTGATTGCGGCGCCGCGCCAACACGCCGTCGAGCCAGTCGGTGAGCGCGGCCGCCGTGAAGATGCCGGCGGCGATGAGCGCGTGAACGCGAGAGCTCGAGATGAGGAACAGGATGAGCAGCGGGACCGCGACGATCCGCGTGAGAGTGAGCCCGATGGGTAAGTTCACGCTTCGCTCCCGCTCGCCCCGGTCTTGGGCTGCGACATTATCCGCGCGCCGCGACGACCTTGTCAACGTCGGGACGGTACACGGGGACGAGGCTTGCCGTGTCGAGGCTCAGGCACGCGGCCACGTCCGCCGACCGACCGCGCGAGGCCAGGTGCCGGGCCCACGAGGAGTCGTGCGCGAGACGGCCGACCTCCTTGCCATAGCGGCGGGCCATCGCCGCCGCCTCTTCAGCGGCCGGCGTCGCATGTGCGCGCGGCTCACCCGTCACCAGGCGCTCGGCCAGCAGACCGGCACACACGTGGTCTTCGAGCGACCGGGCGCCGCGCTCGCCCGAGCACAGCAGGAGCACGTCGCGACGCCCGCCCAGCGCCCAGGCCGCGGCCGCGGCGAGATTCACGAAGGCGGCGACTCCGATGGCGACGGCGCCGCGGGCGGCCAGCAGCGCCCGCGTGCCGTTGCTCGTCGTCATGATGACCACGCGGCCGCCGATCCGTTCGCGGGTGAACTCGAGCGGCGAGTTGCCGAGGTCGAAGCCTTCCAGCGGCTCGCCGCGCCGCTCCCCCGCCACCAACGCGTCAGGAACCCCGGCCAGCCGCAGGCGCGCCTCTTCGGGGCTGGCCACGGGCACGATGCCGGCGCAGCCGTTGGCGAGCGCGGTCACGATGCACGTCGAGGCGCGCAGGACGTCGATCACGAGCACACTGCACGTTGCGACGGCCGCGCGGTCCAGTCCGTCGGGGGTGACGGCGACGTCGACCCGCACGCCTCAGCCCCGGCGGTCGCGCAGCGAGCGGATCTTGAGGCGGAGCGCGTTCAGGTTGATGAACCCCTCGGCGTCGCGCTGGCGATAGACGGTGTCGGCCTCGAAGGTCGCGAAGTCCGTGCGGTACAGCGAGCGCGCCGAGCGGCGTCCCGTGACGGTGACGTTGCCCTTGTAGAGCTTGAGTCGTACCGTGCCGGTGACGTCCTGTGCGCACTCGTCCATGAGCGTCTGCAGCGCGCGCCTCTCCGGCGCGAACCAGAAGCCGTAATAGATCATCTCCGCATAGCGCGACACCAACCCATCGCGCAGGTGCAGCACCTCGCGATCGAGCGTGAGCGACTCGAGGGCCCGCCGCGCCACGTGCAGGATCGTTCCACCGGGCGTCTCGTAGACGCCGCGCGATTTCATGCCCACGTACCGGTTCTCGACGAGATCGACGCGGCCGATCCCGTGCTCGCCGCCGGTGCGGTTCAGGGTGCTCAGCAGCTCGACGGGCCCGAGCCGCCGGCCGTCGACGGCCACCGGGTCACCCCGTTCGAACTCGATCAGGACCTCGATCGGGATGTCGGGCGCGGCCTCGGGCGACTGCGTGAGCTGGAACATCTTGTCCGGCGGCGCGGCCCACGGGTCCTCGAGGATGCCGCCCTCGTAGGAGATGTGGAACAGGTTGCGGTCCGTGGAGTAGGGACGCTCGGCGCTCACGGGCACCGGAATGTCGTGGCGCCGCGCAAAGTCCATCAGCGCGGTGCGGGAGTTGAGATCCCACTCGCGCCAGGGCGCGATCACGGTGAGCTGCGGCGCGAGGGCCGCGTAGGTCAGCTCGAAGCGTACCTGGTCGTTGCCCTTGCCGGTCGCGCCGTGCGCGACCGCGTCGGCCCGCTCCTTCAGCGCGATCTCCACCTGCGCCTGCGCGATGAGCGGGCGCGCGATCGACGTGCCGAGCAGATAGGCGCCCTCGTAGACGGCGTTGGCGCGCAGCATCGGAAAGATGAAGTCGCGCACGAACGTCTCGCGCAGGTCGACGACGTGCACGCCGACGGCGCCCGTCTTGACCGCCTTGTCGCGGATGGGGATCAGCTCCTCGCCCTGCCCGAGATCGGCGCAGTAGGCGACCACGTCGCAACGGTACGTCTCGATGAGCCAGCGCAGGATGACGGAGGTGTCGAGCCCGCCGGAGTACGCGAGGACGACGCGCTTGACCTCAGGCATCGTCGGCCGAGCCTCCGAGCAGATCGAGGATCACGGCTTTCTGCGCGTGCAGCCGGTTCTCGGACTGATCCAGCACGATCGAGCGTGGCCCGTCGAGCACCGCGTCGGTGATCTCCTCGCCGCGGTGGGCGGGCAGACAGTGCATGACGACGGCACTCGGCTTGGCGAAGCCCACGATCGTCTCGTTGACCTGATAGCGGCTGAAGGCCTCCTGGCGCTTCACCTTCTCCGCCTCCTGGCCCATCGAGGTCCACACGTCGGTGTAGACCACGTCGGCGCCGGTGGCGGCGCGACGTGCGTCCTCCGTCACCTCGATCTGGCCACCGAGCCGGCGCGCCTGCTCCAGCACGCCCCGGTCGGGCTCGTAGCCCGGCGGGCACGCGATGATCATCGACGCGCCCAGGAGCGCGCCGACGAGGGCGACGGAATGGAAGACGTTGTTGCCGTCGCCGATCCACGCCAGCCGTGTCTTGGCCGGATCGAGGCCGCGCTGCCACAGCGTGAACCAGTCGGCGAGCGCCTGGCAGGGATGCTCGAAGTCCGAGAGCGCGTTGATGACCGGGATGCTCGCGTGGCGGGCGAGCCCGTCGACCGTGGCGTGCGCGAAGACGCGCGCCACGATGGCGTCCACCCAGCGCGAGAGGTTCCGTGCGACGTCCGGAACCGACTCGCGAGTCCCCAGGCCGATCTCCTGCCCCGACAGATAGACGGCGCGCGCGCCCAGCTGGACTGCGCCCACCTCGAACGTTACCCGCGTGCGGAGTGACGGCTTCTCGAAGATCAGCGCCAGCGAGCGCCCGGCCAGCGGCGCGCCGCGGCGGCCCTCCTTCCAGCGCTCCTTGAGGTCCGCCGCGAGCTCGAACAGTCCGAGCACCTGCTCGCGGCTGAGCTCACCGGCGGAGACGAGATGCCTCACGCCTTGGCCTTGGCGAGGACCGTCTTCAAGATCTCGACGGCCCGGCGGATGTCCGCCGAGTCGACGATCAGCGGCGGCACCAGCCGCACCACCTTTTCGCCGGCGCTGAGGACGAGCAGCCCTTGCTCGCGGCACGTGTCGAGCACGGGCGCCGCCGGCACCGACAGCTCGATGCCGATCAAGAGCCCGCGGCCCCGCACCTGCTTGATGACCGGGCAGGCCGGCTGGATCGCGCGCAGCGCGTCCATCAGCTCGCGGCCCATGCGCTCGGCGCGCTCGGGGAGCTTGTCGCCGATGACGGTGGTGAGCGTGGCGAGCGCAACCTGGGTGACGAACGGCGTGCCGCCGAACGTCGAGCCGTGCGAGCCCGCGGTCAGCACGCTCGCCGCCTCGTTGCGGCAGAGCATGGCGCCGATGGGCACGCCGTTGGCGAGCGCCTTGGCGAGCGTCATGACGTCGGGCTCGACGCCCGAGTGCTGGTACCCCCACAGCTTCCCGGTGCGGCCGATGCCGGTCTGGATCTCGTCGAACATCAAGAGCGCTCCGGACTCGTCACACAGCTTGCGGAGTCCCGGCAAGTAGTCGTCGTCGGGAACGTGGACACCGCCCTCGCCCTGGATCGGCTCGACGAGGATCGCGGCCGTGTGGCTGTCGATGGCGCGCTCCATGGCGCGCAGGTCGTTGTAGGGCACGTGCTTGAAGCCCGGCATGAGCGGCTCGAAGCCGTGCTGGTACTTCGGCTGTCCGGTCGCCGTCACCGTGGCGAGCGTGCGCCCGTGGAACGAGTTGTTCGTGGCGATGATCTCGTAGCGGTCGTCCGCCAGCTTGTCCTTGCCGTACTTGCGCGCCAGCTTCAGCGCCGCCTCGTTCGCCTCGGCGCCGGAGTTACAGAAGAAGACGCGGTCGGCGAAGGAGTGCTCGACGAGCAGCTTCGCCAGATGAATCTGCGGCGCGGCGTGGAAGATGTTCGACACGTGCAGCAGCGTCGCCGCCGCCTCGCGAATGGCGCCCGTCACCACGGGGTGGCAGTGGCCGAGGGCGGTCACCGCGATGCCGGTGGTGAAATCGAGGTACTCGCGTCCGTCCGAGTCCCACACGCGCATGCCCTCGCCGCGGACGATCAGGATCGGCGTGCGGCCGTAGTTGGGGGTGTGGTACTTCGCGGACCACTCGAGCAGCGTCTTGGTGTCGACCTTGTCGTCCTTCACAGTACGATCTCCGTCCCGATGCCTTCGCGCGTGAACAGCTCGAGGAGGATCGCGTGGGGCACGCGGCCGTCGATGATGTGCGCCTTGGCGGTGCCGCCCTCGAGCGCACGCAGCGACGATTCGACCTTCGGCAGCATGCCGCCGTCGATGACGCCCGCCTTCATCAGCCGCTCGGCGTCCTTGCGCGCGAGCGTGCTCACCAGCTTGCCGTCCTTGCCCTTGATCCCCTGCACGTCCGTGAGGTGGATCAGCTTCTCGGCGCCCAGCGCCGCCGCCACCTCACCCGCCACCAGGTCTGCGTTGATGTTGTACGTCTCGCCGCCGCCGCCCACACCCACGGGCGCGATCACCGGAATGAACCCCCGCTCCTCCAGCAGGCGGATCGGCTCGGCGTTGACCCGCTCCACTTCGCCCACCAGGCCGATGTCGACCGTCTCGCCGCTCGGCAGCCGGTGCAGCCGGCGACGCGCGAGCAGGAGCTGGCCGTCCTTACCGGACAGGCCGACGGCCTTGCCGCCGTGATGGTTGATCAGGCCGACGATCTCCTTGTTGATCTTCCCCACCAGGACCATCTCGACGATCTCGACCGTCTCCTCGTCGGTCACGCGCATACCGCCCACGAACGACGGCTCCTTGCCGAGCCGCTTCATGAGCGCGCCGATCTGCGGCCCGCCGCCGTGCACGATGATGGGGTTGATGCCGACCAGATGCAGGAGGATGACGTCGAGCGCGAAGGATTCCTTGAGATCGGTCTGGTCCATGGCGGCGCCGCCGTACTTGATGACCAGAGACTTGCCCCGGAACTCCCGGATGTACGGGAGCGCCTCCATGAGGATCTCGACCCGCTTGGCCGCGTTTTCCATGCTCACAGAATGTAACGAGAGAGATCCTGGTCGCGCCAGATGTCGGCGAGCCGCTGGCGCACGTACTCGGCGTCGATCGTCAGCTCCTTGCCCGGCATGTCCGGGGCGTTGAACGAGATGTCCTCCACCAGCTTCTCCATGACCGTGTACAGGCGGCGCGCGCCGATGTTCTCCGTGCTCTCGTTCACGCGCATGGCGATCTCGGCGATCGCATCGACCGCCTCGGGCAAGATGCGCAGCGTGACGCCTTCCGTCTTCAGCAACTCCACGTACTGGCGCACGAGCGCGTTCCGAGGCTCGGTCAGAATGCGGACGAAATCGTCCCGCGTCAAGGGCTCGAGCTCGACGCGGATCGGAAACCGCCCCTGCAGCTCCGGGATCAGGTCCGACGGCTTGGCGACGTGAAACGCGCCGGCGGCGATGAACAGCACGTGGTCCGTGCGGACGACGCCGTACTTGGTGGTGACCGCCGAGCCCTCGACGATCGGCAGCAGATCGCGCTGCACGCCCTCGCGCGAGACGTCGGGCCCGTGAGCCGTGCTCTGGCGGCCGGCCACCTTGTCGAGCTCGTCGAGGAAGACGATGCCGGAGTTTTCGACGCGCCGGATGGCCTGGGCGACGACCTCCTCCATGTCGACGAGCTTGGCCGCCTCCTCCTGGGCCAGGAGCTTCCTCGCCTCCGCCACACGGACGCGCCGGCGCTTGGTCTTGGTCGGCAGGATATTGCTCAGCATGTCCTTGAGATGGATCCCCATCTCCTCCATGCCCTGACCGGACAGGACCTCGATCATCGGCATCGCCTGCTGCTGCGTCTCCAGCTCCACGAGCCGCTCGTCAAGCTTGCCGGCGCGTAGCTGGGAGCGCAGCTTCTCGAGCGTCGCCTCGCGTGAGGCTCCGGGACTGACCTGCTCGAGCGACGCGCTGCCGAACGGCTCGCCCACGCGCGGCAGCAGGAGCTCGAGCAGCCGGTCCTCGGCGAGCCGCTCGGCCTTCTCCTGCACCTGGGCCATGAGCTCCGCCTTCACCATGTTGACGCCGAGCTCGGTCAGGTCGCGGATCATCGATTCGACGTCGCGGCCGACGTAGCCGACCTCGGTGTACTTCGACGCCTCGACCTTCACGAAGGGCGCCTGCGCGAGCCGCGACAGGCGCCGCGCGATCTCGGTCTTTCCCACGCCGGTGGGGCCGATCATGATGATGTTCTTCGGCGCCACCTCGTCGCGCAGCTCGGGCGGCAGGTTCTGCCGCCGCCAGCGGTTGCGCAGTGCGATCGCGACCGCGCGCTTGGCCTTGGCCTGGCCGACGATGTAGCGGTCGAGCTCGGTGACGATCTGCGCAGGCGTCAGCGAGTCAGGCATCGTGTCACAACGCCTCGACGGTGATCTGGTCGTTCGTATAGATGCAAATCGTCGCGGCGACGCGCATCGCCTCCGTGACGATGGCCTTGGCGTCGAGGTCGGAATGGGCCACGAGCGCCCGCGCCGCGGCAAGCGCGTACGGCCCGCCCGAGCCGATCCCGATCAGGCCGTCGTCGGGCTCGATGATGTCGCCGGTGCCCGACACGATGAGGGAATGCTCGCGATCGGCCACGGCCAGCAGCGCCTCCAGCCGGCGCAAGACGCGATCGGTGCGCCAGTCCTTGGCGAGCTCGACCGCGGCGCGCGGCAGGTTGCCGCGATGCTCCTCCAGCTTGGCCTCGAAGCGCGCGAACAGCGTGAAGGCGTCGGCGGCGGCGCCGGCAAAGCCTGCCAGCACCCGGTCGCCGTGGACCTTGCGCACCTTGCGCGCTCCCGCCTTGACCACCGTCTGGCCGATCGTCACCTGCCCGTCGCCGGCCATGGCGACGCTGCCGCGGTGGCGGGCGCAGAGCACCGTCGTCGCGTGAAACACGCGGTCATTGTATCGGGTTTATCGCGGCGAGGGTCGTGAGGCCGCGGCCCGAGGGTGGGCGGCCTCGTAGGTCTTCAAGAGCTGCGCCGTGCTGACGTGTGTGTAGCGCTGCGTGGTGGAGAGCCGGCTGTGGCCGAGCAGCTCCTGGATCACTCTGAGATCTGCGCCGCGATCGAGCAGATGGGTCGCAAAGGTGTGTCGCAGCGTGTGAGGACTCACGCGGCGCGTGACGCCGGCGGCGCGCGCCGCACGGCGGACGATCGTGTGAATCGAGCGGGGCGTCAGCCGCCCGCCGCGGTGATTGACGAAGACCGGCCCACGCGCGGTCCCGCGGCGGCCGAGATACGCCTCCAGCGCGCGGGCTGCGGGCGCTCCGTACGGCACCATGCGCTCCTTGCTGCCCTTGCCGAGCACGCGGACGGTTCGCGCCTCGCGGTCGACCGATTCGACGTCGAGGCTCGCGAGCTCCGACACGCGAAGCCCGGTCGCGTAGAGCATCTCGAGCACCGCCACGTCGCGCTCGCGCGCCTCACCCCCGAGCCCGCGCGCGTCGATCACCGCCTTCGCCTCGTCGGCGGGCAGGAAGGTAACGAGCTTCCGCGCCGGGCGCGGCGCCCGCACCTCGCGGCCGGGATTGCGCCGCATCGCGCCGCGCCGCACGAGGAACCGATAGAGGCTCCGAACGGCGGCCAGCTTGCGGGTGACGGACACGGGATCGAGACCGCGCGCGTGCAGCGCGGCCAGCCACGCTCGGACGTCGCGCGTCGTGGCCTCGAGCACGCGCCGCTCGTCGGGCGCGGCACCCGGCGGCACCGCGCCGGCTGGCGCGGTGAGGAACCGGACCCAGTGATCGAGGTCGCGCCCGTAGGCGCGAACCGTATGAGGGGAAGCGTGCTTCTCGACGTCGAGATGACGCAGGAACGCCGTTACCGGCGCCTTCATGCGACGGTGATCTCGGCCTCCTGCTTGTAGTCGCAGCCCTCGCGTGGGCACGTGCGGACCTGACGGCCCTTGGCCACCCGTTCGGTCAGGAACGGCGCCTCGCACTTCGGGCACGGCTCGTTGATCGGCCGCTGCCAGACGACGAACTTGCAGTTCGGATATGCGGAGCAGCCGAAGAACGTGCGGCCCTTCTTCGAGCGTCGCTCCACGAGCTCGCCCGCGCATCCGGGCTCCAGGCACTTGATGCCGAGCGTGACCGGCTTGGTCGTCTTGCAATCGGGATAGCCGGAGCACGCGATGAACTTCCCAAACCGGCCGTGCTTGATGACCATCGGCTTGCTGCAGGTCGGGCACGTCTCGTCGGTCGGCTGGTCTTCGGCGCGCTCGACGCCGTTGAGGTTGCGGGTGTAGCGGCAGTCCGGGTAGCCGGAGCAGCCGAGGAACTTGCCCATCCGCCCCCAGCGCTCGAGCAGCGGCTCGCCGCACTCCGGGCAGGCTTCCCCCGTCTCCTCGCCCTTCTTGACGTTGCGCATGTCCTTCTTGGCCGCCGCCAGGTCGCGCTTGAACGGCTCGTAGAAGTCCTTGACCGTCTCCACCCACGACATCTGGCCTTCCTCGACCTTGTCGAGCTCCTCCTCCATCTGGGCGGTGAACTCGACGTTCATGATGTCGGCGAAGAAGGGCTTCAGGAGATCGGTGACCTCCTTGCCCAGCTCCGTGGGAAACAGCGTGCGGCGCTCGCGACGCACATAGCCACGATCGTTGATGATCGTGCCGAGGATCGAGGCATACGTGGACGGCCGGCCGATGCCGAGCTCCTCCAGGGACTTGATGAGCGAGGCCTCCGTGAAGCGCGGCGGCGGCTGCGTGAAGTGCTGGCGCGGGTCGAGCGTGATGAGCCGCAGCGTCTCGCCCTCGGTCAGATCGGGCATCGGGCGCTCGGTCTCGTCCTCGACGGCCTCGTGGTCTTCGCGGCTCTCGACGTAGATCGCGGTGAAGCCCTTGAACTTCATCGTCTGGCCCTGCGCGCGGAACACGCAATCGCCGGCCTCGATGTCGGCGGACACGGTGTCGTACACGGCGGGCATGAGCTGGCTCGCCAGGAACCGCTCCCAGATCAGCCGATAGAGCGCTTGCTGGTCTTTCGTGAGGAAGCGCGCCATGGACTTGGGGTCGCGCGCGACGTCCGAGGGACGGATGGCCTCGTGCGCCTCCTGAGCGCTGCCGCGCGACTTGTACACGGGCGGTGTGTCGGGCAGGTACTCCGCGCCCAGGCGATCGGTCGCCCAACGCCGCGCCTCGGCCTGGGCCTCCTGCGCGATGCGCACCGAGTCCGTGCGCATGTACGTGATCAGACCGACCGCGCCCTCCTCGCCGATCTCCACGCCCTCGTAGAGCTGCTGGGCGACGGTCATCGTCTTCTTCGCCGAGAAGCCGAGCTTGCGACCGGCGTCCTGCTGCAGCGTCGAGGTGATGAACGGCGGCGCGGGATTGCGGCGCCGCTCGCCGCGCGTGACGGAGCGCACGACGAACGGTCGGCCCTCGAGCGCGGTCATCAGCGCGCGGGTGTCGGCCTCGTTGACCAGCGACGCCTTCTCGCCGTGCACCTCGCGCAGTGTGGCCTCGAACTGAGGCGGCTTCTTGCCGGCGAGGGTCGCATGCAGCGACCAGTACTCGACCGGCACGAACGCCTCGATCTCGCGCTCGCGGTCGACGATGAGGCGGACGGCAACCGACTGCACGCGGCCGGCGGACAGGCCGCGGCGCACCTTGTCCCAGAGCAGCGGCGACAGGCTGTAACCGACCAGCCGATCGAGCACGCGGCGCGCCTGCTGCGCGTCGACCTTGTGCATGTCGATCTTGCCCGGCTTGGTGAAGGCGGCCTTTACCGCGCGCTCGGTGATCTCGTTGAAGGTGATGCGGTAGACCTTTTTCTTATCGACCGGCAGCTCCTGCGCGAGGTGCCAGCCGATCGCCTCGCCCTCGCGGTCCGGGTCGGTGGCGACGTAGAGCGCGTCGGATTTCTCGGCGGCCTTCTTCAGCTCGTCGAGCACCTTCTTCTTGGTCGGCGAGATGACGTACTTCGGCTTGAAATTCTTCTTGGGATCCACGCCGAGCTGCGACTTGGGCAGGTCGCGTACGTGCCCCATCGACGCCTTGACGATGAATTTCGAGTCCAGGTACTTCTGGATCGTCTTCACCTTCGTCGGCGACTCCACCACCACGAGCGACTTCGCCACGGCTAGGCTCCCTCCGACCGCGCGCCGACGGCGATCCAGCGTTGGCCACCGAGCTGACGGGCCCACCCGCCGAGCTCCAGCCCCATGAGGATCGCGCCTGCACGCGCGGCGTTCATCCCCGCCCGAGCGATCAGCCGCTCGATGTGCTGCGCCTCATCTCGCATCAACAATTGCAACATCCGCTCCTCGTCAGTCCCTTTGGACGGCCGCGCCGCCTCGACGGTTGCTGCGCCGATGTCACGCACGTGACGGCGCCATTCATTCGGTAATTCTTGCACGACGTCGGACCAAGTCTCTACAAGTCTAGCACCGTCTCTCAGGAGTCTATGAACGCCGGCGCTGGTGGGTGACGTGATTTTGCCAGGCACGGCGTACACTTCGCGTCCGAGATCGGCGGCGAAACCAGCGGTGGACAAGCTTCCGCTTCGTTCGGCCGCCTCCACGACGACGACGCCGAGCACCAATGCGGCGAGCGTGCGGTTGCGCGTGGGAAAGTGATAGGGCAATGGCGCCATGCCGGGCGCGAATTGCGTGACGAGCGCCCCGCTCGCGACCACCGCGTCGGCCAGTCGGCGGTTCTCGGGCGGATACGCGACGTCGATGCCGCAGCCCAGCACCGCGACGGTGCGCCCTCCCGCGTCGAGCGCGGCGCGATGCGCCGCGGAATCGATTCCGCGCGCGAAGCCGCTGACGATCGTGACCCCGCGCGCGGCGAGATCGCGCGCGAGCTGCGCGGCGACCTCGAGACCGTAGGGCGTCGCGCGCCGCGACCCGACGATGGCGACCGCGAGGGCATCCGCCTCCTCCAGCGTGCCGCGAACCCACACCGGCGGCGCCGGCGCGAGGTCGCAGAGCCGTGCCGGATAGCGCGCATCGTCGGGCACAAGGCAATGAACCTCGGTCGTCATGGGTGGCGAGTGTGATGCTCTCCGCGAGGCGGGGTCAACGCCTCGCGGCGGATACGCTAAGGCCGGCGCGCCGCGTGCTCGCGCAGCAGCGCGCGAGCCTTGCCGGCCGACTCGGTGGCCGGGTAGTCCTGGACGACGCGCTGCCACACCTGTTGCGCGCGCGAATTCTCGCGCAGGTTCGTGTGCGCCAGGCCGATTTTCAACAGCGCATCGGCGGCCGTCGAGGACGAGGGCGCCATGTCGACGGCGCGCCCGAATTCGACCAGGGCCTGGCGATAGTCCCGTTGCACGAAATACGCCTCGCCGATCCAGTACTGTGCGCTCGGCGCGAGCGGATGCTGCGGATACTTGCCGATGAAGTCCATGAAGTCGAGCACGGCCTGCCCGTGCTCGCGCGCGCGGAAGTTGGCCATCCCGGCATCGTACTCGCGTCGGGCCTCATCGGGCTCGACCGCGTCCCGGCGTGGCGTCGCGGGGTTGGATGCTTGCACGGGCGCGGGCGCCGGCGCTTTCGCCTCACGCAGCTCTTGCTCCGTGGCGTCGAGCCGAGCCCGCAATCGCGCCGCCTCCGCCGACTGCTCGCGGAGTGTGGTCTGCAGCTCGGCGTTGCGCCCCTCGAGAGTCCGGAGCTCTGCGGCCAGCCGCGCGATCTCTCGCAGGTGTACCTCGTGGGAGTGCCGGAGCGCGGCGACCTCGGTGCGCAGACCGGTCACCTCGAGCTGCGTCTGCTTCAGTGAGGCGCGGGAGGCACAACCGGCGGCGAGCAACGCCACGGTGGCGATCGCGAGGAGCACCCGACTCATCGCACCGGGACCGTAGCACGCACTATTAAAGGATGTCAAAGGCCGGTGTCCCTGCTTCGAGCAGTCTCGAAGCACCTAGCGGCTAACCTCCCTCAATACAATGACTTCCACGTCGTCACCAGTTGCGACGGTCGTATCGCCGGCAAGAATCGCCAGGCCATCGGCCGAGACCATGGAGCGGAGGATGCCGGACCCCTGATCGCCGGTGAGCCGGGCCGTCCACCGGCCGTCGCGTGCCTCGAGCACGACCCTCAGATACCCTCGCCGAGAGCCCCGATTGACGATGGGTTGGAGCGCGGTCGCCGTGACGGTCGGCCGCGACGTCGCGCGCCGGCCCTGCATGGCGAGCAGCATCGGCCGCACGAACAGCTCGAACGTCACCATGGCGGACACCGGATTGCCCGGCAAGCCGAACACGGGCCGCTCGCCCAGGGTGCCGAAGGTGATCGGCTTGCCGGGTCGCATGTCCACCTTCCAGAGGTGCAGCTCCGCGCCGGCATTGACCAGGGCTTCGCGAACGAGGTCCAGCTCGCCGACCGACACGCCCGCTGAAGTCACGAGCGCGTCGGCTTCCATGCCTCGCTTGATCCGCTCGGCGATCGCCTCCAGCCGGTCGGGCGCCACGCCGAGGTTCATCGGAAGGCCGCCGGCTTCGGTGATCTGAGCCATGAGCGAATACGTGTTGGAGTTCGGGATCTGTGCGGGCGTCGGCTCCGTTCCGAGATCGGCCAGCTCGGTTCCCGTCGACAGCACCGCCACGCGGGGCCGGCGTCCCACCGTCACCTGGGTGCGGCCGAGCGTGGCGAGGATGCCGATCTCCGCCGCGCCGATCGGCCGGCCGGGCTCCAGCACCAGGTCACCCTCGCGCACGTCCTCGCCGGCAGGCCGCACGAACGCGCCGGACTCGACGGCGCCGCGCAGCGCAACCACTCCATTGCGCGCTTCGACGTCTTCCTGAGGGATCACAGCATCGGCGCCCGGCGGCATCGGCGCTCCGGTGAAGATGCGCACGGCTTCTCCGGCGCCCACTGCGCGCGTCGGCAGGCTGCCGGCGACGACACGATCGACCACGGTCAGCGTCGCCGTGGGGCGGGTGTCGCTCGCGCGCACCGCATACCCGTCCATCGAGGAGTTCGGCCACGGCGGAATGCGGCGCGTCGAGCGGATCGGTTCGGCGAGCACACGGCCGAGCGACGCGAGAATGTCGACACGCTCGGTGGGCAGCGATCGCGCACGTCCGAGGATTTCGGCCTGCGCCTCTTCGACGGACAGCATGCGCGAAAGTGTACTACGCGGCGTGAGGCCAGTGGCGGGGCCGCTTCCGAGCGTTGGGGGGTATGGGGGGCCATTTCGGGGCTCCCCATCACTATTAGTGACTCGGGTGCGGCAGGTTGAAGACCGGGCGCACGCGCTGCATGTACAGGCGACGGCTGAGGACGAACAGCGCCAGGAAGCCGAGCGTCACGAGCAGGTCGCGCACGCCGAAGGGCAGCCGGCTCTGCGGCGACACCGACGGGAAGACGACGAACACGCGCTCGAGGAAGATCGCCACGAGGCCCATGATGGCGACAACCACCAGCGGGCCGTGACGCTGCGGCGGACGGCCGGTCAGGCGCTTGACCAGGTACGAGAATGGGATGAGCCAGCCCACGGCGAAGATCACCCAGGCGAGCGTCTGCCACGGCTGCAGGAAGAACCGATGGACGAAGAAGCGCGTCTCTACCGGGACGTTGCCGTACCAGATGACGAGATACTGCGACCAGAAGAAGTACATCCACATGATCGACATCGCGAACTGCAGCTTCGCCACGTCTTGCACGGCCGAGGGCGGAATGGCCGCCAGCCCGCGCGCGTTGGCCCGCACGGCCAGGATCGCCAGCAAGCAAAACGCCGTGTACAGCGAGCTGACCGCGAAGTAGCCGCCGAACAGGCCGCTGTACCAGCGCGGGTCGAGCGACATCAGCAGATCGAACCCCCACAGCGACACCGTGACGACCCAGAGGAACAGCAGCAGCGTGGCCAGGCGGTTGCGGTACAGCCGCACGCGCTCGTCGCCGGGCGGAACGGTGTCGCGCAGGATCGCGGCCGCGAAGGCGAAGCAGACGAGGAAGAGCGCGGCGGCGAGCACGAGGGTGCGCCCGAAGAAGAACTTAGTGTTCAGCCACGCGGCCTTCACGGCGATCGGATGCGAGACCCAGGAGTAGAGCACGTCGCGGCCGACGAAGAGCACGATGAGCAGGACGAACGACACCGGGAGGAACCCAACGGTGGTGACCGCGATGCGCCGCACGCTCGGTGACCAGCGGGCCTCGGTCAGCTGCATCATCGCCGCGATCGCGGGGCCCGTGACGGCCAGCGCCGACCAGAACACGAGGTTGACGAGATAGATCGACCACGCGGCCGGCGCATCGGCCGAGCGCGCGCCGAGCAGGAACGCGACGGCACCGATCGCCGCGAGCACGCCCCAGATCGGCGTCACGGCTTGGTCGCCGTCCGGCCCGCGCCGCCGCCGGGCGCGAGCGAGCGCAGGTAATTCACGATGTGCCAGGCCTCTTGTGACGACACCGCCTCGCCGTACGCGGGCATGACGGCGCCGCCCACCACGATGTAACTGTGCCAGTAGCCGTCGGTCCGCTGGCGCTGCAGCTCCGCGTTGGTCAGATCCGGCGGCGGGATGAACTTCGTCGCGACGGGGCCGGTGACGCCGCCCTTCGCCTCGGGGCCGTGGCACGGCACGCAGAAGGTCGTGAAGCGATCACGGCCGACGGCGATCGAGTCCGGCGAAGACCTCACGGGGTTCGGCACCTTGGCCGCGACGTCGCGCTGCTCTTTCGGAATGATCGCCTCCCCGCCCCGCGCAACGACGCCGGTCGGCATGGTGAACAGGCGCTCGCCCGTCACGATCCGTGGCGTCTGCGTCATGTCGTTCAGCCACCGATAGCCGATGATCGCGCCCATCAACCCGGCGGCGGCGCCAATACAGCCGAGGACGAGGATGAAGACGTACTTCACGGCCGCACCTCGTCGGCGCCGGCGGCGCGCAGGATGTCGCGGACGGACCCGCCGCGCGCGGGTGCGCAGTGCACGGCCACGCCGAAGCGGTCGTTGGTGAAGCGCGGATCGAAGCTCGGCGAGCGTCGCAGGCGCGGCAACCGCCCGAGGACCACCATGCCGATGACCGTCGCGACGCCGCCGAACAAGACCATCATCTCGAACATGATGACCACGTAAGGCGGGCTCACGGGCAGGCCGATCGGCGGCTTGCCGCCGACGAAGAGGCCCCACTGCATCGACGTCCACTGCGTGAGCAGCCAGGCCGACGCGAGCCCCAGCAGGCCTCCGAGCAGCGCGAAGATCCGTACGCGGCTCACCGGACGGTCACGCTCGAGCACGTCCTCGATCTCGTGCACCGGCACCGGCGTGTAGACCGTCAGGTCGTGATACCCCTTCGCGCGCAGCTCTTCCAGCGCGCGCACCGTGGTGTCGACGTGGGCGAAGACGCCCACGACCGTCTCAGTGGTGGGCGGCATGCGCCGGGTCTTTCATCGGAGGCGGCAGCGTTTCCTTCACCTCGACGACGGACAGCGAAGGCATCAGTTTGATGAAGCCCAGGAACAGCAGGAAGAACCACGCGAAGCTGCCGATGATGATGGTCGAGTCCGTGACCGTCGGCACGTAGATGCCCCAGCTGTAGGGATAGAAGTCGTGGCCGAGGGACGGCACGATGATGTTGAAGCGCTCGAACCACATGCCGATCAACACGAGGATCGAGACGATGTACAGGATCACGGGGTTCGTGCGCGCGGGCTTCCAGAACAGGATGAGCGGCGCCACGCAGTTGCAGAAGTACATCGTGGCCAGCGCCCAGGCGTAGCTGCTGGTGAGCCGCCAGAACAGCGAGGCCTTCTCGATGTGATCGCCGCTGTACCACGAGGTGAACAGCTCGCAGACGTAGAAGTACGTGAGCACGAGGCCGGTCACCAGCACGAGCTTGGCCATCATGTCGAGATGCCGGTCGGTGACGTAGGCCTCGAGCCGGAAAAAGAACCGCATCGGGAGCACCAGCACGAGCACCATGGCGAAGCCCGAGAAGATGGCGCCGTCGACGAAGAACGGCGCGAACAGCGTCGAGTGCCAGCCGGGGACGAGCGCCATCGCGAAGTCCCACGACACGACGCTGTGCACGGAGAGCACGAGTGGTGTCGCAAAGGCGGCGAGCAGCCCATACGCGCGGCGGTAGTGCCGCCACTGGGTGTCCGAGCCTTCCCAGCCGAGCGCGAGCATCGCGTAGATGCGCCGCCGCCAGCCGACGGACCCGTCGCGCAGGGCGGCGATGTCGGGCACCAGACCGACGATGAAGAAGACGGTGCTGATCGACAGGTACGTCGAGATGGCGAAGACGTCCCACACCAGCGGCGACTTGAAGTTCGGCCAGAGATACCGCTGGTTCGGATACGGAAGCAGGAAGTACGCGAACCACATCCGTCCGGCGTGGATGAGCGGAAACAGGCCGGCGGTCATGACCGCGAAGATCGTCATGGCTTCGGCGGCGCGGTAGATCGACGTGCGCCAGCGCGCGCGGAACAGATAGAGGACGGCCGAGATCAGCGTGCCCGCGTGGCCGATGCCGATCCAGAACACGAACGTCGTGATGTACATCGCCCACATCTGCGGCGTCCGCTTGCCGGCGGCGCCCATGCCGACGTAGATCTGGTAGCCCCAGGCCAGGAAGAAGCACGTCAGCAGAAGTCCGACGATGCACATCCACGCGAAGTACAGGCTGCCCGGCGTCCGCAGCGTAGCCAGCACGTCGCGGTTGACGTCGCCGTAGCTCGGCGTGACCACGTGGACCTCGCGGCGCTCGCCGACGAGGCTCATGCGTGCCCCTTCGCGCGCGGCGCGGGCGTGCCGCCGGCCTGCTCGCGCACGACCTTCTTGAGATAGCTCACGCCCGGCCGCGTCCCCAGCTCGTCCAGCACCTGATAGGCGCGCGGCGAGTGGGTGAGCTTGGACACCGCGCTGCCGTCGTCCTTGAGATTGCCGAAGGTGATCGCCTGCGTCGGGCACGTCTGCTGGCACGCCGTCTGGATGTCGCCGTCGCGCACGGGGCGCTTGGCATCGCGATGGGCGTGGTCTTTGCCGGCCATGATGCGCTGCACGCACATCGTGCACTTCTCCATGACCCCGAGCTGGCGAACGGTCACATCGGGGTTCAGCTGCACGTCGAGCGGCTCGGGGAAGTCGTAGTTGTACCAGTTGAAGCGGCGCACGTGATACGGACAGTTGTTGCCGCAATACCGCGTGCCGACACACCGGTTGTAGACCTGGCCGTTCAACCCCTCCTCGGTTCGGTAGGCGGCAAAGACCGGACAGACGGGCTCACACGGGGCGACCTCGCAGTGCTGGCAGAACATCGGCATGAAGAAGTTCGGCGCCTCGGGCTTCTTCCCGTCCTCGAACCACCGCTCGACGCGCAGCCAGTGCAGCTGTCGTCCGTATGCGGCCTCGGCCTTGCCGACGACCGGGATGTTGTTCTCGGCCAGGCAGGCGACCACGCACGCGCCGCACCCCAGGCAGGCGTCGACGTCCACCGCCATGCCCCAGCGATAGCCCGGATACGCCTGGTTCGAATACATCGTGATCGTTTCGTGGGCCTCGGTCGTGCCGCGAAGCGCCTGCTCGCGCGCGGCGCCCAGCTCGACGTGGCGCGCGAGCTCCCGGTGATCCTGATCGAACGTCGCCTGCAGCACGGCGAGTGGACGTCGCGCGCCGGTCTTGGCGAGCGTGACGCGCACGCCGAGGTATTGCACGCCGCCACCCACCGCCTCGGGCGCACCCGACAGCAGGGCGACCGGATTCTGCGCCGTCGCGGGATTGCCGACGTAGCGCGGCGCGTGATAGCGCGCGTATCGATGGCCGATCGGAATGGCGACCGCCTTGGGGTGCAGCGTGGGCGTCGGATAGGCCGGCAGCTCGATGGCCCCGTGCGGCGAGGTCACCCGCACAACGTCACCGCGTGCGATGCCGAGCGTGTTCGCCGTCTCGGTGGCGAGCTCCACCCACGCGTCCCACGCCACGGAAGTGACCGGGTCGGGCGCTTCCTGCAGCCAGGCCCGCGAGGCTCCGCGACCGTCGTACATGCGCAGTGACGGAAAGGCGAGCAGCGCATAGCCGCTGGCGTCGCCCTCGAGCTTCGCCGGTGCCACGCTCACCGCCTGGGACTTGGCGGCGCCGACGGCGGCGGCGGGAACGTCGCGCCAGACGCCTCCCTGGCGCTGCGCGGCCGCGAGATCGCCCTTCACGAGCGGCTCCCACGCCGCCTTGAGATATGGCTCGAAGCCCGCCCACGGCAGCGGGCCCTTGCCCTGCTCGGTGCCGAGCACGGCGCGCGCCACGCCGAGCAGCACGTCGCCGATCGGACGTGAGTCGCGGATCGGCTTCATCGTCGGCTGCATGAGCCCGTTGATGCCTTCGCGCGGTGAATAATCCCCCCACGACTCGAGCCAGTGCGTGTCGGGCAAGACCAGGTGCGCGAGCGCCGTCGTCTCATCCGGCAGGTTGGCAAACGACACCACGAACGGCACCTTGCGTATCGCGTCCGCGGCTTTGAGTCCGCCGGGCAGCGTGAACGCGGGGTTGACGCCGGGGCCGAGCAGCAACACCTCGATCTCGCCGGCGCCCATGGCCTGCACCAGCCGGGTAACCTCGGCGTACGGCGTCGCCTTGCCGTAGGCCCAATCGGGGCCGAAGCGCACGGTCTTGCCGACGTTGCCGAGCGCGGCGTTCAGCAGCGAGACGACGTACTGCAGCGACGTCGCGTCGGGCCCGCTGCCCGCGGCGCCGCCGGCAATGACGAGGCTCGGCTTGGCGCGCGTGAGCGTGCTCGCGAGGCGAACGAGCGTCTCGTACGGCACCCCGGCGGCGTCGGCCACCTGCTTGGGATCGACCTGTCCGACGGCGCCGGCCGCCGCGCGGTCACCGCCCTCGCCGCTGATCAGTTTCAACAGCGCGGCGGCGAGCATGAGCTCGGTACCCGGCGCGTTACGGACCCACTCGTCGGCGTTCGACGCGGTCAGCGACTGGCGTGGCTCGACGTGGACATACGTCCCCGTGCGGCCTTCGCGGAATCCGTGCATGCGGACGTAGCCGGCGGGCAGCGCGACGTTGTTGATCCACGTCTCCACCCAATCCGCGCCAAAGTTCACGATGACTTGCGCGTCCTCGAACGCGTAGTAGGGCACCGCGTCCCGTCCGAACGCGGCGCGATTGGCCGCGCGGATGGCCTCGTGGCCGAACGGCTCGAAGGCCACGCGCGGACGCGCGCCGAGCGCCTGCGTGAAGCGGTCCATCAGGGCGCCGAGGCTGCCCGTCTCGAGCTGGCTGACGAGCGCCACGCCGCGCGCCTTGCCGGCGGCCCGCGCAGCCGTGAGTCGCTCGGCGAGCGCCTTGAGCGCGTCGTCCCAGCCGAGCGCCTTCAGCAGCGTGCCGTCACGCCGCTGCGGGCCCGCGAAGCGGTCCGGATGGTAGAGGCCCTGCAGCGCGGCCTGGCCGCGAATGCACAGGCCGCCGCGATTGACGGGATGATCGGGGTTGCCCTCGAGCTTCACGACGCGACCGTCCCGGTTGCGGGCGAGTACGCCGCATCCGGCCGGGCACTCCCGGCACACGGTCGCGAACCACGACGCCACGCCGGGCACGATCTGCTCGTTGGGCACGACGAGCGGTAGGATCGCCTCCGTCGCCTGCTGGCAGCCGCCCGCGGCGGCCGCGGCGCCGGTCGTGGCCACGATCTTGAAGAAGTCGCGTCGCTTCATGCGGTTGCTCTCACGCGGCCCACCTCAGTGATGACATGCGACGCAGTCGAGCGGCGCGTGCGCGTTGCGCGTGGCGTTCTGCTCGCGGTGGCACTCGACGCACCAGCCCATCGAGAGCGGCGGCGGCGCGGCCCGGAAACCCGCAACGTTCAGCAGATCGTTCACCAGCGTCGGGCCGGTGCGGGCCGAGACGGTCGTCATCGTCTCCACCGGACCGTGACACGTCTGGCAGCGCACGCCGAACTGCACGTGGGCCTTGTGCGGAAAGTACGTGAACTCCGGCACCTTGTAGATGCGCGTCCACGGAATCGGCGCGCCCTTGGCGCCGTATTCCGCGAGCTTCTTGATCTCCGGTTTGTCGGCGGCCACGATCTTGTGACAACCCAGGCACCGCTCCACCGAGGGGAGTCCGGCGTATTCCGACCGCCGTGCGTCGGCGTGACAGTACTGACAGTCGATCTTGTACGTCTGGACGTGGGTGTTGTGCGGAAAGTTGATCGGCTGCGACGAGGGCCGAGCAGCGGCGGCCGGCTGGCGACTCCACGACGACACCGCGAGGAAGATCAGGACGGCGAGGAGAACAACGCCCAGCGCCCCCACGCCTGCCTTTGCCGCCATCGACAGTCGCACGCCCTCCCGAGAAAGCGACCTGGATTGCTCGTGAATATATACACGAGCCGTTCGCGTTCGTCTAGCGGATTTGGCCGCTCACACCGCCGCGGCCATCGCGTCGGCGGCCGCGCGCGCCGCGTGATCGAGGTCGGCGTCGCCGTGCGCGAGCGAGACGAAGGCCGCCTCGAACTGCGAGGGCGCCAGGTACACGCCGCGGTCGAGCATGGCGTGGTAGAAGCGCGCATAGCGCGCCGTGTCGGCCGTCTTCGCGTCGGCATACTCGCGCACGGGACCGGCGCAGAAGAAGCCGGTGAGCATCGAGCCGACGCGGTTGACCGCGAACGGGACGCCGGCCTTGTCGGCCGCGTCGTGCAGGCCGCGCTCGAGCTGCGCGCCGAGCGCGTCGAGTCGCGCGTAGGCTTTGCGGTCTTCCAGCGCGCGCACCGTGGCGAGCCCCGCCGCGACCGCGAGCGGATTGCCGGACAGCGTGCCCGCCTGGTAGACGGCGCCGAGCGGGGCCACGTGATCCATCACGTCGCGCCGGCCGCCGTAGGCGCCGACCGGCAGCCCGCCGCCGATGATCTTGCCCAGGCACGTCAGGTCCGGTCGCACACCGTAGAGCTCCTGGGCGCCGCCGTACGCGACGCGGAAGCCGGTGATCACCTCGTCGAAGATCAGCAGCGCGCCGTGCTGCGTGGTCACCTCCCGCAGCGCCGCCAGGAAGCCGGGCGCCGGCGCGACCACGCCCATGTTGCCGGCCACCGGCTCGACGATGAGCGCGGCGATCTCCGGGCCGCGCGCGGCGAACAGCTCGCGCACCGCCGCGACGTCGTTGAACGGCAGGGTCAGGGTGAGCGCGGCGAGAGCCGCGGGCACGCCGCGGCTGTCGGGAATGCCGAACGTGGCCCCGCCCGACCCCGCCTTCACGAGCAGGCTGTCGGCGTGGCCGTGGTAGCAGCCGTCGAACTTCACGAGGAGGTCGCGGCCCGTCGCGCCGCGCGCGACGCGGATGGCGCTCATGGCGGCCTCGGTGCCGGAGGAGACCAGGCGGACCATCTCCATCGATGGGTACGCCGCGGCGATCGCCGCCGCGAGATCGCGCTCTCCCGCGGTGGGCGCTCCGTAGCTGGTGCCGCGCTGGGCCGCCGCGGTCACCGCGGTCACCACGGCCGAGGGCGCGTGACCCAGGATGAGCGGGCCCCACGAGCCGACGAAGTCCAGGTATGCGCGCCCGTCGGCGTCCCACAGCCGCGCCCCCTCGGCGCGCGCGATGAACCGCGGCTCGCCGCCGACCGAGCGGAAGGCGCGCACGGGGCTGTTCACGCCGCCCGGAATACGCCGCTCGGCCGCGGCCAACAGGCGCCGCGAGGCGGTCGGCTCCGCCGGGTCGAGGTCGCCCTCGTCGGCGCGCTCGAAGACGTGCCGCTCGGCGTTCCAGCGATACGCGGCGATCGCGCGCACCTCGGGCCCGACCACCGACACGACGACGTAGACCGCGCCGGGATACGCCGGCTCGCCCTTGATGAGCGCCTGGCCGCGGTCGGTCTCGGAAAAGTACGCGCCGGCGTTGGGATGGGAATGATAGATCACCGCGAACGCGTACCCCTCGTCCACGAGCCGGTTGAGCCGCAGCGCATCCAGCGGATCCATGTAGTAGGCGTTGCGCGCGGTGCGCGGGAACGTGAGCGGGTCGCGCGCGTGCATCTGGTCCTGCACGTTCCGGCACGGCATGTGCCGACGCTCGGCGCCGCGGACGAGGATGACGCCGCAGCACTCGTTGGGATACTCCGCGACGGCCTGCCGCTTGATCGCCGCGAGCTCGGCGGCGGTGATCAGCATGCGCCACCCGCGAGCGCGGGAATGATCGCGACCTCGTCGCCGTCCTTGAGCGGCGTGCCGAGCCCGTCGATGGCCTCGCTGTTCACGTAGATCGACACGTGCCGGTGCAGCTCGCCGCTGTCGCTGCGCACGAGGCCCTTGAGCCCCGTGTGAGCGGCCTCGAGCTCGTCCAGCATCGCGCGCACGTCCTTGGCGCGCACCTCGATGCGATCGCGGTTGCCCGTCGCACGGCGAAACGGCGTCGGAATGTATACGGTCACAGGCATGATCGACGCGGCCTCCTACCCGAGACTGAGGTAACGCTCGCCCGTGTCGGGCAGCACGGTGACGACGAGCTGCTCGGGCGCCATCGTGGCCGCCACGTCGCAGGCCGCCCAGACGGCGGCTCCGGCCGAGATGCCCGCGAGCAGCCCCTCCTCGCGTGTGAGTCGGCGCGCCCACGCCGTCGCGTCCTCGTCCTTCACGGCGACGATGCGGTCGATGATCGCGCGGTTCAAGACACCGGGCACGAACGAGGCGCCGATCCCCTGGATGCCATGTGGCCGCGGGGTGCCGCCGGCCAGGACGGGCGATTTTGCCGGCTCGACGGCGACGAGCACGACCCCGGGGATCTTTTCTTTCAACACCTCACCGACGCCCGTGAGCGTGCCGCCGGTGCCGACGCCGGCGACGAAGGCGTCGAGCCGGCCGGCGACGGCGGCCAGGATCTCGAGCGCGGTCGAGCGCCGATGCACGGCGGGATTCGCGGGGTTCTGGAACTGTTGGGGCATGAAATACCCCGGATGCTCGCGCACCAGCTCTTCGGCCGCGAATACTGCGCCCGACATACCTTCGATGGCCGGCGTCAGATGGATCTCCGCGCCGAACCGCGCGAGCAGCCGCTGGCGCTCGATGCTCATGTCCTCCGGCATGGTCAGGATGAGGCGATAGCCCTTGACCGCGGCCACCATGGCCAGCCCGATTCCCGTGTTGCCGCTCGTCGGCTCGACGATCGTGCCGCCGGGCTTGAGCACCCCCCGGCCCTCGGCGTCCTCGATCATCGCGAGCGCGATGCGGTCTTTCACGCTGCCGCCCGGATTGCGAGATTCCACCTTGGCCACGACCGCCGCGCCGCCGGGTCGCGGCAGCTTGCGCAGCCGCACCAGCGGAGTACCGCCGATCAGGTCCAGCACCGAGTCATGGATCGTCATGGGCTTTCCTGGGGCTCGCCATTCCATTAGATGTGATACATCGGTCGAGCGTGACTGCGCCGCTCGCGCGCTTGCGCGACGAGCTCCCCGAACGTGATGCGATCGACGACTTTCGAGACCGCTTCGGAGACTTCCAGCCAGAGGTCCGCGAGATCCGGCGACGCGCTGGCGACGAACGCCGCGCGCGTGCCCTCCACCGCACGCAGGACGGCGCCGACCGTGATCTCGCCCGGATCGCGCGTCAGATGATATCCCCCGGCGGAACCGCGCTTGGAGGTGAGGAATCCGGCGCGCTTGAGCGAGAGGAGCACCTGCTCCAGATAGCGCTGCGGGATCGACTGCCGCTCGGCGATTTCCTGGATCGGAATCAACCCGCGCTCGCGCTGCAGGGCAAGGTCGAGCATCGCCTTGATCGCGTACTCGCCCTTCGCCGAAATCCTCACCGCCGTCTCCTCACCGCGCGCCGAGCCCGCGCTCGAGCAGGCGCGCCGCCTGGCGGGCGAAGTAGGTGATGACGATGTCGGCCCCCGCCCGGCGGATCGACGTGAGGGCCTCGAGCATCGCGCGCTCCTCGTCGAGCCAGCCGAGCTGACCGGCGGCGCGGATCATCGCGTACTCGCCGGACACGGAGTACGCGGCCAGCGGCACCCCGAACTCGAGCTTGGCGCGCGAGATGACGTCGAGGTACGGCAGCGCCGGCTTGACCATCACGATGTCTGCACCCTCGTCCAGGTCCAGCGCGATCTCGCGCATCGCCTCCTGCGCATTGGCCGGGTCCATCTGGTACGAGCGCCGATCGCCGAACTGCGGCGTCGACTCGGCGGCGGCGCGGAACGGCTCGAAGAAGCACGAGGCGTACTTGGCCGAATACGCCATGATCGGCGTCTCGGTGAACGAGGCGTCGTCGAGCGCCTCGCGAATGGCGCCCACGCGTCCGTCCATCATGTCCGACGGCGCCACCATGTCGGCGCCGGCCTCGGCGTGCGAGGCGGCGGTGCGCGCGAGCAGCTCGAGCGTCGGATCGTTCTTGACCGTGCCGTCCTCGACGACGCCGCAATGGCCATGGCTCGTGTACTCGCACAAACACACGTCCGTGATGACGAGCAGGTCCGGCACCGTGTCCTTCACCGCCCGCACCGCCTGCTGCACGATCCCGTCGTCGGCATACGCTTCCGAGCCGCGCGGGTCTTTCTCCGAGGGGATGCCGAACAGCAGCACACCCGGGATGCCCATGCCGGCCGCGTCCTTGCACTCCTTGACGAGCTCATCGATCGAGAAGCGATGCTGGCCCGGCATCGGCGCAATCGGCTCGCGCACGCCGCGTCCGTGCACGACGAACAACGGGTAGATGAAGTCGTCGACCGACAGCGCCGTCTCGCGCACGAGCTTGCGGACGAGCGGCTTTTCGCGCAGGCGTCGAGGACGGAACATGCCGTGAGCCATCAGTCGCTCCTTCCGCCCCGGGGACTGGGGCGCTTGGGGATCCGCGCGAACCAGTCGACGATTGCGCGAGCCAGCGCGGGAATCGTGTACTCCGCGGGCATGATGTCGGTCGCCATCCCGTACTCGGCGGCGGTGGCGGCGGTGATGGGCCCGATGGACGCGATGGCGACGCGGCCGCGCCAGGCGCGCCGCTCCGGCTCGCTGAACATCTCGGCGAAGTTGCGCGCGGTGGACGAGGAGGTGAACGTTACCGCGTCGACGTCTCCCGCGCTCAGCGCCTCGCCGAGCCCCGCGCCGCTTCCCTCCGCGCGCCGCGTGGCATACGCCGGCACCTCGACGACGTCGACGCCGAGTGAGCGCAGCTCGGTGACCAGCACATCCCGGGTCTGCGCGGCACGCGGCAGCAGGACGCGATCGCCGTGGTTGAGGAGGCCGCGCAGACGCTCCACGAGGCCTTCGGCGCGGTACTCGGCGGGTACGACGTCGACCCGGACACCGTGCTCGCGTAGGGCATCGGCGGTGGCCGGGCCGATCGCAGCAACGCGACGCTCGGCGACCGTCGACCAGGTGAGGCCCAACGCGTTCAGTCGGCGATCCACCATCGTGACTCCGTTGACGCTCGTGAACACGAGCCAGCCGAAGGTGGGCAGGGCCCGCAGCGCGGTGTCCAGCGGCTCCCACGACGCCGGCGGCCCGATCACGATGGCGGGCGCCTCGATCACGCGGGCGCCGGCCGCCTCGAGCAGCTGCGTGAAGCGCTGGGCTTGCGCCGCCGCGCGTGTCACGACGATCGTCCGGCCGGCCAGGGCGCGCGCCGTCTCACGCTCCGCGGCGCGATGGCGCGCGGACGACGACCGGGCCGGCGCGCCGCGATCAGCGTCCACCGCTCACCTCCGCCGGGCGCAGCGCCGCCACCGTGGCGGCACCGCGAGCGAGCAGCGCTTCGGCCACGCGCCGTCCGATCGATTCCGCGGTCGTCACCGAACCCTCGCCGCGCTCGCGCAGCACCTCGCGGCCGTCCTCGCCGGCGACGATCGCGTCCATGACGACTCGTCCGCTCGCATGGCGCGCGTGGGCGCCCATGGGCGTGACGCACGAGCCGCCAAGACGCGTGAGAAACGCCCGTTCGGCCAGCGCGCACGCGCGCGTCGGCGCGTGATCGAGCGGCGCGAGAGCAGCGAGGGTCGCGGCGTCGTCGGCTCGCGCCTGCACGGCGAGCACCCCCTGACCGATTGCCGGAACGAAGACGTCCGGAGGCAGCGGCGTCGTATACCGCGGCGCCAGCCCCAGCCGCCGCAGCCCGGCCGCCGCCAGGAGCACGGCCGCCCACTCGCCGGTGGCGAGCTTGGCGAGCCGCGTGTCGACGTTTCCGCGGATCGGCGTCACGACGAGATCGGCTCGCAGCGAGAGCACGATGGCCCGCCGGCGGGGACTCGACGTGCCGACGACCGCTCCGCGGGGCAGATCTTCCAGGCCACCGGGCGCCCGCGTCACCAGGACGTCGCGCGGGTCCTCGCGCTCGGGGAACACCGCGAGCGTCAGACCGTCGGGCATCTCCGCCGGCAGGTCCTTGAGGCTGTGCACCGCGACGTCGGCCTCGCCGCGCAGCAGCGCGTGCTCGATCTCGCGCACGAACAGGCCCTTGCCGCCGATGGCGGCCAGCCGCGCGTCCGCGCGACGATCGCCCTCTGTACGAATCGTGAGCGTCTCGACGCGGGCGCCGCCGGCGACCAGCGCATCGGCCACCATCCGCGCCTGTGCCAGCGCGAGCGCACTGCCGCGCGTCGCCAGACGGATCACGGGCGCCGCCCCAGGCCGAACAGCTCGTTCACCACCTCCAGCCAGGACCGGTGCGAGCCGGCGCGCGACGACTCGCGCAGCTTGGTGATCGGCGCGTGCAGGATCTTGTTCACGATGGCCGTGGACATCGCCTCCAGCGCCGCGCGCGTCTCCGGCGAGGCGTCCGGGAGGCGGGCAAGCGCGCGCCGGAGCTCGCCGGCACGGATGTCCTCGAGCCGCTCGCGGAGCGACACGATCGTCGGAATCACTTCGACGTCGCCCAGTCGCGCCCGGAACTTGCCCACCTCGCGCTCGACCAGCGCCTCGGCGCGCTGCGCTTCGCGCAGCCGCTCGCGAATGTTCGCGTCCACGACCGACTTCAGATCGTCGATGTCGTAGCGATAGACGTCGCCGAGGGCTTCGACGCCCGGCTCGACGTCGCGCGGCACCGCGATGTCGATGAAGAACAGCGGTCGCGTGCCGCGGCCCCGCACGACGTCGGCGACCATGTCGCGGGTGACGATCGGCATCGGCGCCCCCGTCGACGTGATGACGATGTCGACCGCGGCCAGCACGGTGGCGAGCTCGGCAAACGGCACGGGCGTGCCCGACAGCGCGCGGGCCATTTCCTGCGCACGCGTCCACGTCCGGTTCACCACGTAGATCGGAAACGCGCCCTGCTCGACGAGGTGCTTGGCCGCGAGCTCGCTCATCTTGCCGGCGCCGACCAGCAGCACCGCGCGCCCGGTGAGCCCGGCGAAGATCTTCTTCGCGAGCTCGACGGCGGCGAAGGACACGGAGACGGCATGGCGCGCGATGTCGGTCTCGGTGCGAACGCGCTTGGCGACGGCAAAAGCCTGCGTGAACAGCGTGTGCAGCGCGGGGCCGACCGCCTCGCACGCCTGGGCGAGCGCGAAGGCGTCTTTCACCTGGCCGAGAATCTGCGGCTCGCCGACCATCATCGAGTCGAGGCTGGCGGCCACGCGGAACGCGTGGCGGATCGCGTCGTCTTCGGTGTGGGTGTAGAGCGCCGCCTCGACCGCCGAAGCCTCGACGCCACGCTGCCGGCACAGATGACGGAACGCCAGCGCGCGCGCCTCGCCGGGCACGTCGGCGACGCCGTACACCTCGACCCGATTGCACGTCGACAGGATCACCACCTCGCGCAGCGCGCCGCCGGCCACGAGATCGCGCAGGACCTCGCGCACCTTGTCCTCGTCGGCCGCAAGCTGCTCGCGCAGCGCCAGCGGCGCGTTCTTGTGACTGATGCCCGCCGCGAAGAGCGCCATCAGGCGCCGTGCCGCCCCGGCAGGAACAGCCCGGCGCCGAGCGTGAGTACCAGGACCACGAAGCCCGCGATCGCGAAGTAGGCGGCGCGGCGGCCATGCCATCCGCCCGCGGCGCGGCCGGCCAGCGTGCCGGCGTAGATCACCCAGGCCACGACCGAGAAGAACGCGAGCGGGTCGAAGGCGAAGACGCTGCCCCACGCCGCCCGGGCCCACACCGCACCGAGGATGAGGCCGGTCGTCAGGAACGGAAACCCGAGCGCCAGCGCGCGGTACGTCCAGTGGTCGAGGGTCTCGAGCGGAGGCAGACGGTGATAGAACCGGCCGGGACGCTTCGCGCGAATCTGCCGATCCTGCAGCAGGTACATGATCGCGCCGGCGAAGTTGAGCACGAACGCGGCGATGCCGATGAGGGCCAGAACGATGTGGATCCAGATCCACGCGTTGCCGAGCGCCGGCGCCAGCGCGGCGGGACGCGCGACCGACGACTTCAGGCTCAGCACCACGACCACGGGCAACACGAACGCGCCCAGCACGGTCACGCCCGACCGGCGCTCCACGAGCAGCTCCAGCAAAACCACGACCCAGACCACCACGGAGACGGCATTGGACAAGGTGCCGAGCGGGGGGCGCCCGAGCTCGATGGCGAGCATCACGAGCGCCAGCGTGTGGGCGACCCAGCCGATCAGCGTGCTCAACACGGCGAGCCGGTGCGCCAGCGGCTGCCGCTGGACGAGATGCGCCAGCGCCAGCCCCATGGCGCAGACGTAGCCGACGATCGCGACACTCTGTAGATGCGGGTGCATGCGCTAAAACGCCAACCGCATCGGGAGTTTACCACATTCCCGATGCGCTCAGCGGGAACTGCCGATCAGCCCGCTCCGAGGCCGGGTGCCGCGGCGAGGTCGAGTAAGGCCGGCACGGGCTTGGCGAAGCCTTCCCGACGGGCGACGAGATCCAGATGGGGCGAGGCCCAGTCCTCGAGCACCGGCGGTCCGCCATTCCACCGCTCACGGCGGTCGAGCTCCTTGAGATAGCCGCGGCACGCGCGGCAGCCCGTGATGACATACCCCGCGTCCTCGGCTTCGGCCTGAAGTCGACGGAGATCCTTCGTGCCCTCGACACCGCACAGAGGACACCGCAGCTTGGCGAAGCCCCACGCGCCGCCGCAGAAGTGACAGGTGAGGCGACGATGGCCACCTTCGACGACGTCGGCGAAGCCGGGCGGAGCGCCGCAGAACGGACAGACGCCGCGGCCCCAGTCGACGCCCTCGAAGTGCGGGCGCGCCGGCGCGAGCCAGGCTTCGAGCGCCGGGCGCAGGGTCGCGTACGCGAGAAACGTCACGGCCGCCGTGTCGAGGCCGCTCGCGCTCTCGACGCGACCCTCACCGATCCCCTCGCGACTCGGCAGCAGCGCCTGCGGCCCGATCGCGCCCGCGTCCCAGGCGCCGGCGAGACGCTGCAGCGCCGCCGCGCGCACGGAATCGCGCGCCGCGACGTCTTCCATGGCGGCGCCGAGCAGATCTTCGACGTCGTCGACTCCGAGCGGCGGCGGCGCCTCGGCGGCCAGCGGCACGCCGCGCGCCCAGCTCTCGCGGCAGCGCGCCGCCGACCACGTCAGCGCGCGCCCCGGCGGCGTCCACGCGCTCCATCGCTCGAGCATCTCCGCATACGGCGCGAGGCTCGCGGCCAGCGCGCGCCGCCGCGCGAGGAGATCACGCCAGGGTTCTCGAAGGTCCGTCATGCGTTGCCGTTCGCACGCGAGCATTGCTCCGCGAGCGCCACCGCGTGCCGGCCGTCGAGCACCGTGTAACGCGGCTCCGCGGCGAAGGCCGCGGCGGCGGCGAGCACACAAAAGACGAGGGGGGCCGCGATGCGGCCCCCCGGGAGTGTCTCAGTCGTGGACTAGCCCTGGATCGACATGACGACGACGTAGCGAAGGATGAAGCCGCCGACGAGGACGAGCACGGCCGACACGGCGCCGAGCACGCGTACACGCCCGCCGAACAAGTTCAACAGCAGCGGAAGGATCAGCCCGCCGCCGACGAGCCCGCCCCAGAACAGCGGCCCGAAGTGACCGCTGGTGATCGGCTGCGCCGCCGACCCGAGCCACGCCAGGAAGAGCGCGAGCACGAGCATCTCGATGAGCATCGTGAAGCGGTCGGCGACCTCGATCTTGTGCCAGCCCTCACTGATCGACCCGCCGGTGAGGAACATGATCAACGCCACGGCGGCCATGCCCGTGGAGCCGCCGGACGCCAGGAACAGCGCACCCATCAGACGCGACTCGGCCCAGAAGGGCATCGTCGAGTTGCTGAGGAGCACGCCGGTGTAGGCGGCCAGGAAGAAACCGAACAGCATGCCGACCAGCGAGATCTTCCGTCGAAGCGCGGCGATGGACTCCGACGACGAGAAGGACAGGACCGACGACACGAAGGTGAACGCGCCAAAGACGCCGACGACCCACGCGCCGAGCGACATCGGATCCCAGAACTTGAAGTGCAGCATCATGTTCATGAACCGCGCCGGCACGCCGAGATCGATGATCAACAGCAGGCCACACACGGCCACCAGCGGCAAGGACAGCAGGTACCCCACGCGCGCCACGGTGTGGTCGCGGCGGGAGCCGAAGTTGTCGGCGATGGCGGCGGTGAAGTACGCGCCGCCGGCGATCCCGCCGAGGAAGAAGTACCAGACGATCGGCATCTCCCAGCCGGGCATCTTCAGCATCTAGGCGTCCCCCTTTCCGCGCTCGCGGAACGCGAGGAGCGCGCCCACGCCGACGAGGATGGCCGAGCCGATGGACAGCAGCGAGTCGACGACGACGTTGCGCTGCGGACGTTGCGGATTGGTCGGCAGGTTGTACGACGCGGGCTTCGCCAAGAGCAGGAAGAACGCGTTGAGCCCGCCGAGAAAGCCGTTGCTGTCGGCGCCGTAAAGCTGCGCGTCCTTGAAGCCCATGCCCTTCAGCGTTTCGACGCGCTTGGTGGCCTTGGCCACGAGCTCGTCGCGGAAGCCGAACTGGATCGAGTCGGTCGGGCATGCCTTGGCGCACGCGGGCCCGAGGCCGTTGTGGATGCGGTCGTTACAGAACGTGCACTTCTTCGCCGTACCGGTCTGCTCGTTGAAGGAGACCACGCCGAACGGGCAGGACGCGACGCAGTAGCGGCAGCCGTTGCAGACGTCCTGGTTGATGTTGACCGTACCGTACTCGGTGCGATAGATCGCGCCGGTCGGGCACGCCTCGAGGCAGCCCGCCTGCGCGCAGTGCTTGCAGACGTCGGACATGAGCAGCCAGGCGAGGTCGCCGTTGGGGTGCGCGCCGGGCACCTCGAGGAATCGTACGAGGCGATAGGTCTTGTCCGTGAAGTGGGCGTGGTTCTGGTACGTGCCCGTCCACTCGGGCGTCTCGAGCCCGAGCTCGTTCCACTGTTTGCACGCCACCTGGCAGGCTCGGCAGCCGATGCACAGTGACGTGTCCGTGAACATCGCGAGCGTGCGCGCCATGGCTACACCACCCCCTTCTTCACGTTGCAGACGAAGGCCTTCGTCTCCTGGATGAAGACGTTGGGATCGCCCACCGTGGACGACAGGTCGTTGGTGATGTCGCCCTTGCTGCCGGGCAGCTGATCGACGCCCTTCCAGCCCCAGTGCCACGGCACGCCGATCTGGTGCACGGTCTTGCCGTCGATCGTGAACGGCTTGAGGCGATTGGTGACCATCGCGGTGACGTGCACCTTGCCACGTGGGCTCAGCACCGTCACCTTTTCGCCGTTTTCGATCCCGAGCTCTTTGGCCAGCTCGTGGCTGATCTCGGCGAAGTGCGAGTGGTGCAACTCGGCCAGCATCGGCAGGTATCGTGACATGACGCCGGAGAGATGATGCTCGGTCAGCCGGTACGTCGTGATGACGTACGGGAAGTCTTTGGAGCCCACCGGCGCGAGCTCGTTCTTCTGATCGGGCACCTTCCAGATCTTCACGACGGGGTTGATCTGCTGCCGTGAAAGCAGATTCTTGGTCGGCGACTCCACTGGCTCGTAGTGCTCGGGGAACGGCCCGTCGTTCAACGGACCGAAGAATCCGCCCACGAGGTCGGCGCGCATGATGAAGGGCTTGTCGCCGTTCTTGGCGTCGGGGGCCAGGAGCGGGTTGAAGTCCGGCACGTCGAGGCCGACCCACTTGCCCGGCTTGTCCTCGGGCTTGGCGGCCGCGACCGTCGGATCCCACCAGATGAGCTTCTTCTTCTCGCTCCACGGCTTTCCTTCGAGGTCGGCCGATGCGCGGTTGTAGAGGATGCGCCGGTTCGCCGGCCACGCGAAGCCCCAGCCGTGCGCCAGGTAGTCGGTGCCCTCGGCAGGCTTGCGCGAGGCCGCCTTGTTGATGATCTTTCCGTCGGGGCCTTCGACGGTGACGCCGGTATAGATCCAGCAGCCCGACGTCGTCTTGCCGTCGTCCGTGAGCTGTCCGAACGATGCGATGGGCTGGCCCTTCTTGTAGAGGACCTTGCCCTCCTTGTCCTTGATCTCCTCGGTGGCGACGCCGTTGATCTCCTTCAGCACTTCCAGCATGTCGGGATGATCCGGCTTCGCGCCGTAGTTGAAGTCCGCGGCAAGGAACCCCTTGTCGCGCTCCTTCTTGCTGCCCGCGTACAGCTTCTGCAGACGATGCGCGAGCGTGCACACGAACTGCGCATCCGTCTGCACGTCCCCGGGAGGATCGACCGCCTTCTCGTGCCACTGGATCAGGCGCATGGTGTTGGTGAGGCTGCCGTCCTTCTCGGCCGCCGGCGCGGCGGGAATGAAGAACACCTCGGTCTTGACGTCCTTCGGGTTCACGCCGGGCTCCTTCCACATCTCGGCGGTCTCCGTCAGGAAGATGTCCACCACGACCAGCCAGTCGAGCCGCTGCATGCCGGCACGCGCGAGCTTGGCGTTGGGGCCGCCCACCGCCGGGTTCTGGCCGTCGGCGAGGAAGCCCTTGATGATGCCGTTGTACATGTCGACGAACATGTGCTGATGGCTGTAGGCGTCGGCCGAGGCGCGCTTGGCGATCCACTGGTAGCCGAAGTCGTTCTCCTTGGTCGCCGCATCCCCGTAGAAGGCCTTCAGCAAGCTGACGAAGAACTTCGGCTTGTTCGTCCAGTAGCCGCCTTTCGGCGTCTCCTTCTCGAGGTACGTCTTCAGATCCGGATGCGCGTCGCGTAGCGGCACGGCCATGTAGCCGGGCAGCTCGTGATAGAGCAGCTCGAGATCCGTCGCGCCCTGCACGTTGGCGTGACCGCGCAGCGCCACGACCCCGCCGCCCGGGCGGCCGATGTTGCCGAGCAGGAGCTGCAGCATGCACAGCGCGCGGATGTTCTCGACGCCGTTGGTGTGCTGCGTGAGGTTCAGCGCGTAGGTAATCGTCCCCGTCTTCTCGGGGCCTGAGGTGCTGCAGAACAGCTGCGCCACCTCTTCGAATTTCTTGGCGGGAATGCCGCAGACCTTCTCGACCATCGCCGGCGTGTAACGGCTGTAGTGGCGCTTGAGATGCTGGAACACGGTGTGGGGCTCCCGGAGCGTGAGGTCACGCTTGGGGTTGCCCTCGCCATCGAGCTGGTACTTCCACGAGGCCCGGTCGTACGACTTCTTCCCCGCGTCATAGCCCGTGAACAGGCCGTTGAGGTCCGTGGCGTTCTTGAACGCCGGATCGAGCAGGAACGAGGCGTTCGTGAAGTTGACGACGTAGTCCTTGAAGTAGAGGTTCTTCTGGATGGCGTAGTTCATCAGCCCGCCGAAGAACGCGATGTTGGTGCCCGAGCGCAGCGGCACGTGCATGTCCGCGGCCGCGCTGGTGCGCGTGTAGCGCGGGTCCACGTGGATGACCTTGGCTCCGCGCTCCTTGGCCTTCATCACCCACTGGAAGCCGACAGGGTGATTCTCGGCCATGTTCGACGTGATCATGATGACATCCGTGTTCTGGATGTCGATCAGATTGGTCGTCATCGCCCCGCGACCGAACGTGGTCCCCAAAGCTGGGACCGTGGCGCTGTGTCAGACCCTGGCCTGATGCTCGTGGTACACGATGCCGAAGGTCCGGTTCAGCTTCGACAGGAGGTAGCACTCCTCGTTGTCGATGCAGGCCGAGCCCAGCGACGCGATCGCGTCCAGTCGGTTGACGACGACGTCCTTGCCGTCCTTGTCCTTCTCGCGCTCGATGAAGTACTTCTCGCGCGTGTCGTAGTAGCGCTTGGCGAGCTCGTCGTACATCCACTCGATCGGCTTCTCTTCCCACTTGTCGGAGCCGGGCGCGCGATAGAGCGCCTTGGTCGGCCGGAGCGGATTGTTCGAGAGCTGGATGGTGGCCGCACCCTTTGGGCAGAGGCGCCCGAGCGTGTGCGGGGTGTCCGGGTTGCCCTCGATGTCGATGATCTTGCCGTCCTTCGCGTAGATCAGCTGACCGCAGCCCACCGCGCAGTAAGGGCAGACTCCGGCGAACGCCTTCGCCTCGCTGATCTTGAGGGACACCGCCGCGGCCTCGACCGGTGCCAGGTCCACTCCCGTGCCGAGCGCAACGCCGGTCGCGGTGGCTCCCCCATACTTCAGGAAGTCACGACGTGACAGACTCATAATTCCTCCTTGACGGCAAACGACGCCGTGATTCAGACGTTCGACGGAGCCTCGCTCACCACTCGGGACTGGACAGCTCGTCCCAGACGCGCCGGACGACGACGATCCGATCGGGTCGGCTCTGCGAGCCCTCGAGGCGGACGATGTCTCCGGCGTTCAACAGCGCGAGATCGGCGCGGGTTCCTTCGTCACTGACGACCAGGGTCTGATCGGAGCACGACACGTCCGTGCACGCCTCGGCAGCGCTCTTGAGGCGGACGGTGCCCTTGACGGAGTCGACGGATACGACGATGTGGCGCTCGGTCTTGAGCAGCTCGGTAAAGCTCATCAGCCTACCTCCCTCGCCCCTGAGGCGGCCCTGCGGCCGGGTGAGGCTGACGCATCCTATTAGCGGTCAGACCACATGTCAAGTTTGCTGTCGAGATCGCAAGTCCCTAATCTTGTGAAATTTTCCACTCCGAACCGCCGTCGGCCCGGTCGACGGGAGCATACAGCTTGCAGCACTCGTCAAGGATGGCCTGGGCCTGAGAGATATCGCCCTTCTCGAGGCATCCGACGATCCGGCGCCGGGCGTCCAGCCCCACGATCGGCGCGTCGGTGACCGCGTTGTAGAGCTTGCCGAGCTCGCGGAGGATCGCGTTGACACGCGGGACGTCGTGAAGATACGCGCCGGCCTCGCGGAAGAGGTCGAGCGCGTAGTCGTCGCGCTTGTTCCGCCCCTTCTCCTTGCCGCCGAATCGCCGCTTGAAGGCGCGCTCGGCCGCGGACTCGACCCGCTCGTCCTCGCTCACGACCGCGCCGCCTCGGGTTCCTCCAGCGCGAGCGCGGTGCCGGCGTAGAGATTCAGCCCGTCGGGACGCACGTAGCCGCAGACGGTGACGTCGAGCTGCTCGGCCAGGGCCACCGCCATCTCGGTCGGGGACGTTCGCGACGCCACTACCGGCACGCCCATCCGCGCGGCCTTGAGCAGCATCTCGGAG
>Ga0114129_10000727_pt1 | contig 41768 bp, 41 predicted proteins | sample RhiMetdeltSRZDD1_FD_80071 | JGI IMG/M metagenome (GOLD analysis project Ga0114129, IMG submission 80071) | Populus rhizosphere microbial communities from Tennessee, USA - Rhizosphere MetaG P. deltoides SRZDD1 (version 2) (version 2) | ecosystem: Host-associated > Plants > Roots > Rhizosphere >...
ACCCATCCCGACCGCACCGTCGCCCTCGTCATCTACGGCACCTTTGCGAAGCGGATCTGGAGCCCCGACTACCCGTGGGCGCCGGAGCCGGACGCGCGGGAAGCCGAACTGGTGGCGCTCGAAGAGAACTGGGCGACGCGGATGGATCTCGACCAGCTCGCGCCGAGTGAGAGCGATGCGTTCAAGACGCGGCTCGCAGCCTATTTCAGGCGCAGCGCAAGCCCCGGCACGGGCGTCGCTCTTATGCGGATGAATACGCAGCACGACATCCGGGAGGTGCTCCCGACCATCCGCGTCCCCACGCTCGTGCTCCATCGGTCGAGGGATATCGACGTGAAGGTGGAAGAGGGGCGTTGGATCGCCGAGCAGATTCCTGGAGCGAAGTACGTGGAGCTGCCGGGGGACTCACACACGTTGTGGGGCGGAGACACCGACGAGATCGTGGATGAGATCGAGGAGTTCCTGACGGGCGCGCGGCCGGCCCGGGAGCTCGATCGCGTGCTCGCCACCATGCTCTTCACGGACATCGTCGGATCGACTGAACGGGCGGCGGAGCTCGGAGACCGTCGGTGGCGCGAACTGCTCTCGGGACACGACGCGGCCATCCGGCGGGAGCTCGACCGCTACCACGGCCATGAGGTCGATACGGCCGGAGACGGGTTCCTCGCCACCTTCGACGGGCCTGCGCGGGCCGTGCGCTGCGCGGTCGCCATCACCGACGCGGTGCGACTTCTCGGATTGGAGATCCGCGCCGGCGTGCACACCGGAGAGCTCGAGCTCGCCGGGGACAAGGTGCGTGGAATCGCCGTCCACACCGGAGCCAGAGTGGCGTCGCTTGCGGCTCCGGGCGAGGTGCTGGCCTCCTCGACGGTCAAAGACCTCGTGTGGGGCTCGGGGATCGATTTCGAGGACCGCGGGACGCACGAGCTGAAAGGCGTGCCCGGGAAATGGAACATTTACGCGGTATGCCGATCGTCGAGCTGATCTCGGTCACAGCGGTCAAGTGCTTCGCCCTCGAGCATCCGGAGTCGGTGGAGCTGACGGAACACGGCGTCCCCCAGAATCGGTGCTTCGCGCTTGTGGACGGGGAGGGGAGCCGGCTGCGCAGCTCGCTGACGTCCTGGCCGATCGTGCTACGCGCCGGCTACGACGCAGACGCGGAGCGCCTGCGCATCGTGTTCCCCGACGGCACGGTGATCGAGGAGAGCGCGCTGGGGAACGCGGAACGGGTCGAGCTGACCTACGCCGACCGCCCGGTGCAGGCTCGAGTCGTGACTGGCGCCTGGGAGGAGCGGCTCGCGCGTATGGCGGGACATCCCGTCCGGATCGTGCGGCCAGACGTGCACGGGAGCGTTCTGAGTGCACCCGTGACGCTGATCTCCGACGGCTCGCTCGAGCGGCTCGGGCGAGAGGCGGGTGCCGCCGTGGACGGCAGGCGCTTCCGCATGCTCTTCACCCTTGCCGGCTGCCGGCCACACGAGGAAGACGAGTGGGAGGGGCGTCTCCTCCGCATCGGCGAGGCCGTCATCCGTGCCGGTGGGCCGGTCGATCGCTGTGCGATGACCACCCGCGATCCCGACACCGGTGAGCGCGATCTCGACACCCTCGGCCTGATCAAGGGCTACCGCGGCCTGAGCGAGGGCCGGACGATCGACTTCGGCGTCTACGCCGACATCGTTCGGCCCGGTGTCGTCAGCGTGGGCGATACCGTAGAGCCACTGTGAACGGAGCTCTCATCATCGACGCCGTCCGCAGTCCGATCGGCAGGCGGAACGGCGCGCTCTCCACGATCCGCGGGGACGAGCTCTGCGGCCAGGTCCTGAACGGGCTCGTCGCGCGGCACGATCTCGATCCCGCCGAGGTCGAAGACGTGCAGATGGGCTGCGTGACGCAGATCGGGGAGCAGGGCTGGAACATCGGACGGATGGTTCCGCTCGTCGCCGGCTGGCCGGAGACGGTGTGCGGCACGAGCGTCGATCGCCAGTGCGGCTCGTCGATGCAGGGGAACTTCAACGCTGCGGCGGCTGTCGCTTCGGGGCAGCTCGACCTGGTGGTCTCGGCCGGCGTCGAGATGATGTCCCGCGTTCCCATGGGTTCGAACGGGGGCGACCTCTCCGACAGACTGCTCGACCGCTGGCAGATCGTCCCTCAGGGGATCTCGGCGGAGGTCATTGCCGAGGAGTGGGGATTGAGCCGCAAAGAGCTGGATGCCTTCTCGCTCGAATCGCACCGCCGCGCGATCGCCGCGATCGACGAGGGCCGGTTCGAAAACGAGATCATCCCCGTGGAGGTGAGCAACCCCCACGTCGGGACGCTCGTCGCCGTGGACGAGACGCCGCGCCGGGACACCTCGGCCGAAGCGCTCGCCGCCCTTCCGCCCGCCTTCATCCCGGAGGGGAAGGTGACGGCCGGCAACTCCAGCCAGATCTGTGACGGCGCCGCAGCCGTGCTGATTGCGAGCGAGGCTGCCGCCGGCCGACTCGGGCTCGAGCCGCGGGCCCGCTTCATCTCGTTCGGGCTCGCGGGGGTCGACCCGTACCGGATGCTCCACGGCAATCCGCAGGCGTGCGATCGCGCCCTCGAGAAGGCGGGGCTCACCTGGGACGACATCGCGGTCGTCGAGGTGAACGAGGCCTTCGCATCGGTCGTCCTTCAGTTCGCACGCGACGCCGGGCTGGAGGAGCGCTTCGACGACATCAACCCGAACGGCGGTGGGATCTCGCTCGGCCACCCGCTGGGGGCGACCGGCGCGCGCATGACCGCGACGCTCGTCAACGAGCTGGAGCGCCGCGGCGCGCGCTACGGGATCGCCACGATGTGCATCGGCTTCGGCCAGGCTCTCGCGGCCGTCATCGAACGCGTATGAGCGCCTGTCCCAGAGCATGAGCGTCGAGCGCGTTGGTGTCGTCGGGCTCGGCACGATGGGTGCCGGGATCGCACAGGTCTGCGTCCAGGCCGGCTTCGAGACGGTCGGGCGCGAGGTGAACGACGAGCTCACGGAGCGGGGCCGCGCGACGATCGACCACTACCTGAGCCGCGGAGTCGAGAAGAGGCGGATGACGCCGGAAGAGAAGGAAGCGACGCTCGGGCGGCTGACGCTCGCCACCGACCTGGAGGCGCTGGCCGGTTGCGACCTCGTGATCGAGGCGGTCGTCGAGGACATCGCCACGAAGACGCTGGTGTTCAAGGAGCTGGACGACCTGCTGGGGCCGGACGCGATCCTGGCGACGAACACGTCCGCGCTTTCGGTCACCGACATCGCCGAGGCAACCGGGCGGCCGGAGCGCGTCGTCGGGATGCACTTCTTCAACCCCGCGCCCGTGCTGAAGCTGGTCGAGGTCGTGCGCACCGCGCATACCTCGGACGAAGCGTTCGACCGCGCCTACGCGTTCGCGGAAAAGCTCGGCAAGGAGCCGATCGCCTGCAACGACACGCCGGGATTCGTCGTGAACCGGATCCTGATTCCGCTCCTGAACGACTGCGTGCGCGTGATCGACGAGGCGCGCGTTTCCCCCGAGGACGTGGACCGGGCCATGACGTTCGGCGCCAACTGGCCCATCGGCCCGTGCGCGCTCATCGACCTGATCGGCATCGACATCCACGTGCACGCCTCCGAGGCGCTGTCCTCGGCACTGGGGGAGGAGCGGATGGCGCCGCCGCCGCGACTGCTCAAGATGCTCGAAGCCGGCACCCTCGGGCGCAAGAGCGGGCAGGGCTTCTTCAGCTACGACTGAAGCGGTCGGTCGCCGCGCCGCAGTTGCGCTGAAGCCCGACGTCGAGCAGGCCGTTCACGGAAGGCTCAGCCTGGCCCAGAGGTTGTCCAGCAGCCGCGAGACCACCGGCTGGTCGACCGATGCCGCGAAGTTGAGCGCTCCCGCCGCGAACACCTTGGCGCCGGCGGGCGTCTCGTAGTACGTCATCTCGGCCGAGCGTCCGGCGTTGGGGAGGATGTCCGGGATGCGGGCGAGCAGCTGCGTCTCCGGGGGCGATTCGGCCGTCCGCTCGTCGATCTCGATCCCGTAGCGCCCGAACCTGTCCCCGTCGCCCAACCCGGTTCCCGCGAAGGCCCACGGTGCGGTCGCCGCACCCGTGATCACGAAGCCCGCCTGGTTCTGGCCGTGGTTCGAGCCGGCGTACTGCACGCCCACTAGCGCAGCCTCGGGGCGGCCCAGGGCGCGCCACTGCTTGACGCGCACGAGTCGCTCTCCCTTCCGCTGCACCTTCCAGAAGAAGTTGTTCGCGGAGAGGAACATCAGGTTCCCGCCCCGGTCGCGGTAGCGCTCGACGACGTCGTAGCCGTGCTCCGTCATGTACTCCGCGTGCCCGGGAAAGATGAGCAGGTCGTACGCGCGCGCGAGCTCGTCTCCGCTCTTGAAGCGCTCGAGGTCGTCGTCGGAGAGGTACTCGACCTGCTTCCCGGTCTTGTTGAGCCAGGAGATGAAGCTGAGGTCCCAGTCGCGGAAGCGGAATGGAACGCCGAAGTCGAGGTAGGGCCTGCGCAGGTCGACCGAGTGGATCGCGTTCGAGACGTACCACGAATCTCCCCACCCGTCGCCGTTCGCGTCGCGGAAGTTGTACGCCTGCCAGGTATTCGTCGAGAGGACGACGCCGACGCGCGACTGCGCGCCAAAAATGCGCGGACGGACGATGAAGGGCGCGTAGGAGAGACGGCCGTCCGGCGACGACGCGCGCAGGAAATAGAGGCCGCTCGGCCAGTCCCCGGCGCGCACGAAGCGGACGAAGTGAGCGGCGCTCCGCCTGCGCGCCCACTCGAGCCGCACTCTCGGTGTCATCGCGATCCCGCTCGTTTTCGGGTCGAGCTCGCCCGGTCGCTGGAACCGGAAGTAGAAGACCTGGAGGCGGAGCGCCCGCGCGTCGGTCGCCACCGAGAGCTCTGCCTGTTGCCCCGGCGCGTAACTCCGCCGCGTGAAACCCGCGTCGATTCCCTGCACGCGCACCACCGGTGCGTCAACGCGCCCGCGGGCGGATGGGGTGTAGTAGCCGTAGTGCCGCTGGCCGCCCGCGCCACGTGTCGTTAGCCGGAGGATGTACGTCCTCGGTGGCGTCGACGGCGCCGGACGCCACACGAGCCGGTTCGGGCCGGCCTCCAGCTTCGCCGTTTTCGACCACACGATTTGCGTCGCCGGGCGCGCGCTCCGGATCGTGTCCGTGCGCACCGCCTCCATCCGGACGGTCGCGGGCCGGTCGAGCCGGAAGGCGACGACCGCCGCGTCACGGAAGCCATCCGCGTTCGGGCTGACCGTGGTCAGCAGTCGCCTGTCTCCCTGGAACGGCGTGTCGCCGTTCGTCACGCGCAGGTCGTGCAGAGCGGGGCCGTGTGGGCCGAGGAGGAGTGAAAGCCCGAGGAAGAGCGTCTTCACCGGCGGCCCTCGAACAGGTGGAGGAGCTTCGGCTCGTCCTCCGGCTCGGAGAAAACCAGCAGCTCGTCACCAGGCTGGAGCAGCGTGGAGCCGCGCGGCTGTGCAGGCTCGCCCTTCCGGATCACCATGCTGATCCACGAGCGCTCGCCCAGCGGCAGCTCGCTGATCGGCTTCCCGAGCGCTCGCGATCCGGAGCCCACGTTGTAGCGCCGGATGGTGCGCGGCTCGCTCCGGAGCCGGATCGACACGTCCCAGGGCGTCGGGACGACCGACCGCATCGGCACTCGCAGCCTATGTGCGAGGTAGGGCAACGTCGATCCCTGAACGACCACCGAGAACGCGACCACGACGAAGATGATCCCGTAGACGCGGGACGCGTCGCTCACTCCTTCGAGCAGGACGAGGATGCCGAGCAAGATCGGCACGGCGCCCTTCAGTCCGCCCCACATGACGAAGATGCGCTCCCCGAGCCTGAGCCGCACGGGCCCGAGCAGCGGGGCGACAACGATCGGGCGGATCACGAACGCGAGCAGCAGCGCGATCAGCAGGCCGTCCAGCCAGACCGAAGTGGGACCGAGGTCGGAGAGGTGAATCGTCAGTCCGAGGACGGCGAACACGGCGATCTCGCCCAGGCTCGCCAGCGACTTGTGGAAGTTCTCGATCTCCCCTTTGAAGGGAGCGCGGACTTCGGAGATGACCAGGCCGGCGACGAAGACGGCAAGGAACCCCGAGCCGTGTGCAACTGTCGCCAGCCCGTAGATGGCGAAGGCGAAGACGAGGGTGCGGATCGGGTACAGGCCCTCGCCGGGGAGGGAGACGCTGCGCATGAGCTTCATCAGCACCAGCGCGCCGACGATCCCGATCGCGAGACCAACGATCATGGAGATCGCGAAGTCGGCGACGCCGGCCCACAGCGACGCCTGCTGGTGGGTCGCGTAGTCGAGGAGGGCGATCATCAGCGCGATGCCGACCGGATCGTTCGCACCGGACTCGCCCTCCAGGATCGTCCCGGAGCGCCCGCCGACCTCGCGGTTCCCCAGCACCGAGAACATGACGGCGGGATCGGTCGGTGCCAAAGCGGCGCCGACGATCCAGGCCGTCGTCCAGGTGAAGTCGAAGAGGTAGTGCACGGCGAGCGCGACCACCGCCGCCGTCGCGAACGTTCCGACGATCCCGAGCGTGGCAATCGGGAAGGCGGCCCTTCGGAAGCGGTTCCACCCGACGTTCATGCCGCCGTCGAAGAGGATCAGGACGAGCGCGACCACGCCGATCCGCTCCGCCGTCTTCAGGCTCAGGTGCTGGTAGACCTCGGGGAAGGAGATGAGCGCGCCGATCAGCAGGAAGAGCGCGGGGCTCGGAACGGGGAAGCGCTCCGTGAGTTTGATCACTCCCAGGGCGAGGAGAAATCCGGCCGCGACGATAAGCACGATCGTCCCGAAGGAGACGATTTCGTCCACGGCCTGAGCCTAAAGGACCCTTACAGTTTCCTTACGCGCCCCTGAACGGCCCCACAACTGGCGGCGCCATACTTTCCCCGATGCGCCGGCTCGGCCTCGTCGCCGTCTGTCTCCTGGTCGCGGTGCCCGCGATCTCCTCCGCCCGTCCACTCCCGCCGGGCGACGGCTCGCTCGTGGTCCGGAACGGGCGCGGCGTCATCGTGCTGCAGGTCCGGGGTGCGGTGATCGGGAGGATGGACAGAGGGAAGCTGACGCTGACCGACAGCGACCCGTACGACGAGAACGAGCCGGTTGTGCGCGGGCAGATCCGGGCGAAGCCGCAGAGCGACGCCACCACCGTCTACAGGGGCACGAACATCCGCTACCGCATGCTCGACGGGTCGTACCGCCTGCGGTTCGAGGGGGGCGGCATCCACCTGAGCGCGGTCGGACGCGGCTGGGTGACCCTCGACGGAGACGACCGATTTGCCTCGAACGGCTTCTACTCCCTGAACGGGACACCCTTCGAGCCGATCCCGCTCGATCTGACCGACCGGATCAAGCTCCAGGTCAGTCCGGCGAAGCCCGAGCGACAGCCGCGCCGGGCAACCCAGCCGTGACGGACAGCAAGGGTCAGGCGATCCTCGTGGTCGAGGACGAGACCTCGATCGCGTCGTTCGTCGCGATGTACCTGAAGAACGCGGGCTACACCGTGCGGACGTCGGCGACCGGCGGCGACGCGCTCGCCCAGGTGGCCGCCGATCCTCCGGACCTCGTCGTGCTCGACCTGATGCTCCCGGACATCGACGGCGTCGAGATCTGCAGGCGGATCAGGCAGCGCTCGGATCTCCCCGTGCTGATGCTCACCGCTCGCGACGAGGACGTGGACAAGATCATCGGCCTGGAGGTCGGCGCGGACGACTACCTGACGAAGCCGTTCAACCCCCGGGAGCTGGTGGCGCGAGTCAAGTCGATTCTGCGCCGCGCCGCGCCCGAGCGGAAGCGGCCCGAGAGCCGGGAGATCAGGCACGGCGACCTCCTCGTCAACTCCGGAAGCCGAGAGGTGCACGTCGGCGACGAGGAGATCCAGCTCGCGCCGAAGGAATTCGACCTCCTGTGGGAGCTGCTCGACCACCGAGGACTCGTCCTGACGCGCGACCAGTTGCTCGAGCGCGTGTGGGGTTACACCTTCGCCGGTGACACGCGGACGGTGGATGTTCACGTGCGCCAGATCCGGCGGAAACTCGGCGACGCCTCGCCGATCGTGACCGTGTGGGGCGTCGGCTACAAGGTCGCGCCCGAGCGGAACGCCGCCGCGACCGCGTAGCCTTTCTTCCGCCATGTTCCATTCGTTGCGCTTTCGCCTACCGGCGCTGTTCCTGGTGGGGATCGTGCTCGCGGGCCTCATCTCCACGCTGATCGCGGTCAAGCTCTTCCAGGACTACACGCGCAACCGGAAGTTCAACGAGCTCGAGCGCGAGGCCGTCGGGCTCGCGCTCCTGTACGGCGACCAGGCGGGCCAGAAGGTCTTCTCCTCCAAGGGGCTGGTGCGCGCGACGGGCGACACGCTGTTCTACGCGGGCCTCCCCTTGTTCGGACCGGAGGTGAAGGTCACGCACCTGCCACGCCGCTACGTCGACTTCCGCCGGATCAACGAGGGCAATGTGATCAGGTTCACCTTCGTCCCGCCCGGCCACAAGCAGGAGTACTACGCGGCCGCCGCGCCGGTGAAGCTCGGCCATTCGACGTTCGGAGCGTTCGTGGCGGCATCGCCGGTCTCCAAGCTCCGCGCGAGCTGGGTAACGCTGATCGAGCGGCTGTCGCTCGCGCTGATCGGCGGCCTCATCGTGGCGGGCGCGCTCGGCTGGTGGCTGAGCCGGAGGATCACCGTTCCCGTGCTGGCCCTGTCGCGTGCGGCGGACGGTCTATCAAAGGGCCGCTACGACGTGGACGTCCCCAAGGTGCGCGGCCACGACGAGATCGCCGACCTGGCCGAGAGCTTCCGGGCGATGGCCGCGCGGCTGCAGGAGGCGGACGAGCTCGAGCGCAACTTCCTCCTCACCGTGTCGCACGAGCTGCGCACGCCGCTCACGGCCATTCGCGGTCACGTCGAGGCGTTGCGCGAGGGCATCGCGGCCGATCCCGAGACCGAGGCCGCGTCCCTCGAGGTGATCGAAGCGGAGACAGCTCGACTGGAGCGGCTCGTGGGGGACGTGCTCGACCTGGCGAAGCTGAACGCGCGGCGGTTCACGGTCCTGCGCGAGGAGGTGGACATGCGCCGGCTGCTGGACCAGGCGTACACGGCCTTCACGGAGGAGGCGCGTCGCCGCGAGATCGACTACGTCCAGGACGTCCGCACGGCTCCGGTGCTCGTCTCAGACGGCGACCGCGTGCTCCAGATCATCTCCAACCTGCTGGCCAACGCGTTCCGCTGGACACCCGACGGCGGCCGGATCGCCCTCGAGCTGAGCAGCAACAACGGCAAGATCGCCGTGGCCGTCTCTGACTCGGGACCCGGAATCGATCCCTCCGCCCGGGAGCGGATCTTTCGTCCGTTCTGGTCGCGCGACGGACGTGGAACCGGACTCGGCCTGGCCATTTCCCGCGAGCTCGCACTGGCGCTCGGCGCCGAGCTCGATCTGGAGAGCACACCCGGGAAGGGCAGCCGCTTCGAGCTGTTGCTCCCCTCCTCGTCTCTTCAGGCGACTTCGCGCAACTGAGGCTCGGCGTCGAGCCGCTGCTCGATGCGGTCGAGCCGCTCCTCGACGGATCTCCACCCCGCCGAGATGAGCGAGACGAGCACCGCGAGATCGTCCACGCGTGCGTTGCGCTCGGCCTCGACGTCGGCCTGGAGACGCTCCAGCCGCCGGTTCGTCTGGTTCGCGAGGCCCCGCACCTCGGCGAGCTGCCGCGCGACGGGAGCGGCCTCTGCGCGCACGGCTTTCCTGAACATTCCCACCATGGCGCCGAGACTAGCGTTGGCGTCGGATGAAATCCTCCGAGCTCGAGTACGACCTTCCGCAGGAGCTGATCGCCCAACATCCGGCCGAGCGGCGGGACGAGTCGCGGCTGCTGGTCTACGACCGGCGGAGCGGAGACGTACGGCACCGCCGGTTCTTCGACCTGCCGAAAGAGCTGGGAGGAGAGCTCGTCGTGGTGAACGACACGCGGGTCGTGCCGGCGAGGCTGAGGTTGCGGCGCGAGACGGGCGGAAAGGCGGAGGTGCTGCTGGTCGAGCGGATCGAGGGCGACGTGTGGGAGGGGCTCGCGCGCCCGTCGCGCCGCCTCCGCGCGGGGCAGCGGCTTGGCGCCGTCGAGCTCCTGGAGCCGCTCGGCGAGGGACGCTGGCGGCTGCGGCTACACGGGGAGCCCGACGGGGAGATGCCGCTCCCTCCGTACATCACCGAGCCGCTGGCAGAGCCTGAGCGCTACCAGACCGTCTACTCGCGCGACCCTGGCTCTGCGGCCGCGCCGACGGCCGGCCTCCACTTCACGCCCGAGCTCCTCTCCGCGCTCGACGTGGAGCGCGTGACCCTCCACGTCGGCCTCGACACCTTCCGCCCGGTGACCGAGGGCGAGCTCGACCGGCACGACCTGCACGGCGAGCGATACGAGGTGCACGCGGAGGCATGGGCGCGCATCGTGGCCGCCGAGCGCGTGCTGGCCGTGGGGACGACGACCGTCCGCGTCCTGGAATCGCTCGCGCGCGGCGCTCCGCTCGCCGGACGCACCGAACTCTTCGTCACTCCCGGGTTCGACTTCCGCCGCGTGAACGCGCTGCTGACCAACTTCCATCTGCCGCGCTCGACGCTGCTGGCGCTCGTGATGGCGTTCGCGGGAATCGAGGAGACCCGGCGTCTGTATCGCCTCGCGGTCGAGGAGCGCTACCGCTTCTACTCCTTCGGCGATGCCATGCTCATTCGCTGAAAGTGCTGCGCACGTTCAGCGAGGGCTTACAGTCGACTCACATGTTCGTCCTCGTCAACGGCCCGTTCGGGATCTGCGAGGAACTGCTGTGAGCTTCGAGGTCACCGCGACCGACGGGCAGGCCCGCGCGGGTCTCCTGCGCACGGGGCACGGCGACGTCCCGACGCCCGCCTTCATGCCGGTCGGGACGAAAGCGACGGTCAAGACGCTGGACCCTGACGAGCTGCGCCCACTCGGCACCTCCATCGTCCTCGGCAACACCTACCACCTGTACTTCCGGCCCGGTCACCACGTCATCGAGGAGCTGGGCGGCCTCCATCGCTTCATGGGCTGGGATGGGCCGATCCTCACGGACTCGGGGGGCTACCAGGTGTTCTCGCTCCGCGACACCATCGTCTCCACCGACGACCAGGGTGTGACCTTCCGCTCGGTCTACGACGGTTCGACGGCGCGCTTCACGCCCGAGCTGGCGGCCGAAATCCAGGCCGCCCTCGGCTCGGACATCGCCATGTGCTTCGACCAGGTCCTGCCGCCCGCCCTCCCACGGGCCGCCCACGAGGAGGCGGTACGAAGGACGACGCTATGGGCCGCCCGGCAGAAGGCCGCGCCGCGGCCGGCGGGGCAGCTGCTCTTCGGCATCGCTCAGGGCGGCGTCGACCGTGAGTTACGACGTCGCTCGGGGGAGGAGATCGCAGAGCTCGACCTCGACGGGAACGCGATCGGCGGCCTCTCGATCGGCGAGAGCCGCGAAGAGATGTTCGAGCTGACGGAGTTCTCGTGCGAGCTCCTCCCCGCCGAGAAGCCGCGCTACTTCATGGGGATCGGCGACCCCCAGGGGATCCTGGAGGCGATCGAGCGCGGCGTCGACATGTTCGACTGCGTCCTTCCGACGCGCACCGCGCGCACTGGGTCGGCGCTCACGAGCGAGGGGCGGCTCAACCTCCGCAATGCCCGATTCGCGCGCGATCCCGGGCCGCTGGAAGAGGATTGCCCCTGCCCCGCATGCTCACGATTCTCCCGGGCATACCTGCGTCACCTGGTAAACCAGGAGGAAGTGCTCGGTCTCCGCCTCCTCACCCTGCATAATTTGCGGTTCTTGTTCGATTTGACCTCACGTGCGCGCGCCGCGATCGAACGCGGCGAGCTCACTGCGTTGAAGGAAGAGGTGTCGTGGGCGCCCTGATCATCATTGTCGTTCTGCTCGTCCTGATGTGGCTGCTGCTCATCCGGCCGCAGCGCCGCAAGCAGCAGGAGCAGCAGGATCTCCTCTCCAACATCCAGATCGGGGACGAGATCGTCACCGCCGGGGGAATCTACGGCACGATCTCGGAAGTACAGGACGACGAGGTGACGGTCGAGATCGCGCCGGGGACGCACGTCAGGATGGCGAAGCGCGCGGTCGCCGGAATCCTCAACGAAGAGGACGAAGAGGAGTACGAAGAAGAGGAAGAAGAAGAAGAAGTCGACGAGGAGGAAGACGAGCTCGAGGGCGAAGCGGACGAGGAGCAGCAGCCTGCTGCAGAGGAAGAGGACGGTAAGGAGCCCGAGCTGGACCGCTCAGCCGCCGAGCAGCGCGGCTAATCTGGACTTTCGCCGATGACCGACCGACGCCGTTACCTCGCCATCACGGCTCTGCTGCTGGCCGCCCTCGTGGCGGTCGTGCTCGTGGCCGCGCCGGGGTCGCCGGTCCAACGCAAGCCGACGCTCGGCCTTGACCTCCAGGGCGGCCTGGAGGTCGTGCTCAAGGCGGAACCGCCGGCCAACAAGCCCAACTACAAGATCACGACCTCCGATCTCGACCGGTCGGTCACGATCATGCGCGACCGCATCGACAAGCTCGGTGTGTCCGAGCCCGAGATCCGCAAACAGGGCAGCGACCAGATCGTCATCCAGCTCGCGGGCGTCCACGACCCCCAGGCTGCCGCCGACCTGATCGGGAAGACGGCTCAGCTCCAGTTCTACGACCTCGAGGCGGACATCGAGCCGCCCAGCCGCTCGTCGACGGGCCAGATCGTGCCGAAGGACCGGCTCTTCGACCTGCTCGCCCCCGTCCAGTCGCAGGTCAACGACAAAGCGACGCAGTGGTACCTCTTCAAGAAGAAGCGGAAGGTGACCGGTCCCGCCGTGTCGCGGGAGGCGCTCCTGGAGGGGAAGAAGCAACCGAAGGGCACGAAGGTCTTCGCCGTTCCGAAGGACCGGATCGTGATCACGTGCGGCCCGCCCGCCGTGGTCTGTCCCGGCATCGGCACCGCACCGACCCGCACGTCCTACTACCTCTTCAAGTACCGCCCGACCGGCTCGAGCCCCGTGCCGGAGATGACCGGAAACGACCTGAAGCTCTCAGGGACGCGAGCCGACTTCGACCAGAACAACCAGCCGGTCGTGCTCATGCAGTTCACCGGCAAGGGCGGTGAGACCTTCCAGAACATCACGGCCAAGGAGGCGCAGCGAGGCCAGATCGCCTACCGGGCGGCCGGCGGTCAGGGCGATCCGACGCCGTACTTCCAGCACTTCGCGATCGTCCTGGACAACGAGATCAAGTCGTTCCCGTACATCGACTTCACGCAGAACCCGGGCGGGATCGGCGGCGGAAGCGCTCAGATCACCGGGATGGCCGGGCTGAAAGAGGCCCAGAACCTCGCGCTCGTGCTCCAGACGGGTGCGCTGCCGGTCCAGTTCGTGACGAAGGCGCGCACCGAGGTCTCGGCCACGCTCGGAAAGGACTCGCTCAATCAGGCGAAGACCGCCGCCGCCATCGGACTGCTGGTCGTCGCGCTCTTCCTCATCCTCTTCTACCGCTTCCTCGGCGTCGTGGCGGTGATCGGCCTCGCGGTCTACGCAGCCTTCATGTACGCGGCGATTCTCCTGTTCAACGTCACGCTGACGCTTCCGGGATTCGCCGGGTTGATCCTCACGATCGGAGTCGCGGCCGACGCGAACGTGGTCATCTTCGAACGGATCAAGGAAGAAGTACGGTCCGGGAAGTCCGTCAAGCACGCCATCGCCACGGGTTACTCGCGCGGCTTCCACACGATCGTCGATGCGAACGTGGTCACGGGCATCACGGCGCTAGTCCTGTTTGCGGTCGCCGTCGCCCAGGTGAAGGGCTTCGCGCTCATGCTCCTGATCGGTACGGCGGTCTCCATGATCACGGCGGTCGCGGCGACGCGAGCGCTGCTCGGGCTGCTGGCGAGCTTCAAGTGGTTCGACAACCCGAAGTTCATGGGTGCGACCGCCCAGGAGGTCCCGCGCTGGCAGCGGATCGACATCAACAGCCGTCGGCGGCGCCGGATCTGGCTCTCCATCGCTACGGCCGCCATCGTCCTCAGCATCGTCGCGCTGGCTGTGAAGGGACTGAACCTCGGGATCGACTTCGAGGGCGGTACGCAAACGAACTTCAAGACGCCGGCGCCCGTTTCGCTCGCGGACGTCCGCACGGAGACCGGAAAGATCGGGGAGAGCGGCGCGGTCGTCCAGGGCTCCGGAAAGCTGTCCGGAAGCGACTCCTACCGAGAGTTCCAGGTCCGCACGAAGAGCCTCTCCCAGCAGCAACAGCAGACGTTCACGGAGGACCTGGAATCGCGGTTCGACGCGACCGTCAGCGGATCGACGAACGTGTCCTCCAGCTTCAGCAGTGAGATCGCGAGGGGGGCGATCCTCGCGATCGTCGTCTCCTTCGCGCTGATCATGCTGTACATCACGCTCCGCTTCCAGTGGCGGTTCGCGGTCCCGATCCTCCGCACGCTCTTCAGCGACATCCTCATCACGCTGGGCGTCTACTCGCTGAGTGGCCGGGAGGTGACGACGGCGACCGTGGCCGCGGTCTTAACGGTGTTGGGTTACTCGATCTACGACACGATCATCGTCTTCGACCGAGTCCGCGAGAACATGAAGTTGATGCGTCGCGCGTCGTTCGTAACCATCGCCAACGTCTCGCTGTGGGAGACGGTCCGCCGCTCGCTGGCGACGACGTTCATCACGCTCCTCCCGATCGGCGCGCTGCTGATCTTCGGCGGCGCGACGCTCAAGGACTTCGCGTTCGCGCTCTTCATCGGCATCGGTCTCGGCGCCGTATCGACCTTCTTCGTCGCCACGCCGTTCCTGACCGTCCTGATGGAGCGGAGCTCCGATTTCAAGCGCCGCATCGGTATGGACGAGGTGGCGGAGGCGGGCGTCGGCGGCGCCACGATCGTCACCGAGCCCGAGGTGGCTCCCGAGCCGGTCGAGGCGGAAGAGGAAGTGGAGGAGCCCGAGCCCGAGCTCGTCCCAACGGCTCAGGCACCGGCAGGCGATCGAGCCAAGGCCGAAGAGCGCCGCCAGCGCCGCCAGCAGCGGCGTCGGACGCGTCCGCATGGACGAGCCCGATAACCGCAGCACAGTCGAGAAGCTCCTTCTGACCCTCCTCGACGGCGTGCGTGCCGACGAGACGCGCGCACGGCTCGACGAGCTTGCCGGCCGGTGGCGCGGCGATGCTGTACGGATGCGGGAGCGCGCCGGCGTCAGTGTCGAGAAGCTCGCACGCGACCTCGGCCTGGTCACGCGGCGGGAGATGGACGAGCTCGAGCTTCGGCTGGCGCAGCTGGAGCACCGCCTGAAGTTGCTGGAGCGCGATGGCTGAGCCTCAGCCGTCGACGACGCGCAACATCGGGCGCATCTCGGAGATCGCCCAGGTCGCCGTCAAGCACGGCTTCGGCTACTTCCTCGACTCGCACCGCCTGACCGACCTGCTCCCGTGGCGGCCGAAGCAGCCGTTCCCGGAGGGCACGCCCACACAGCGCGGCCAGCACCTGCGGGAGATGCTGGACGAGCTCGGGCCGACGTTCGTCAAGTTCGGACAGCTGCTCTCGACCCGGCCCGATGTCGTCCCGCCGGACATCATCGCCGAGCTACGCCGACTGCAGGACGACGTCACGCCCTTCCCGTTCGAGGAGGTGAAGCTGGTCGTCCAGGACCAGCTCGGCCAGCCGCTCGAGCGGCTCTTCCTCGAGTTCTCGGAGAGGCCCATCGCAGCGGCGTCCATCGGTCAGGTGCACGAAGCCGTTCTCCCGAACGGGCATCGGGTGGCGGTCAAAGTGCAGCGGCCGAATGCGCCGCGCCAGATCGAGGCAGACCTCGCGCTGATGTACCAGGCCGCCCGCATCGCGAAGGAACGCGTGCGCGCGCTCGACTTCATCGACACCCGAGGGCTTGTCGACGAGTTCGCCCGCTCGATCCGTCAGGAGCTGGACTACCGGCACGAGGGGCGAAACGCCGAAGCCTTCAGGCGCAACTTCGCCGGCCATCCGCACGTCCGCATCCCGAAGGTGTACTGGACGTACACACGCACGCAGGTACTGACGCTCGAGTACCTCGCCGGCACGCAGTTCGCCGATCTCGATCCGAACGAGTACTCGCTCGAGGACCGGCGACGGCTCGCCTACCTGATGACAGAGGCGTGGATGACGATGATCTTCCGGCACGGGTTCTTCCACGGCGATCCGCACCCGGCCAACATCCTCGTCCTCGAGGAGCGGGACGCTATCGGCCTGGTCGACTTCGGGCTCGCCGGGACGCTGACCGACGAGGACATGTCCAAGCTGACGCGGCTCTTCATCGACGCAGCGAACGAGAACGTGGACGTGCTCCCGCGGCGGCTCTCGGAGCTCGGCGTCCGCTACGAACGGGCGCGGGAGGACGAGTTCCGGTCGGAGCTGCGCGAGCTCTTCTACCGCTACTACGGCGCCAGCCTGTCCGAGATCGATCCGCTGCAGGTCATCCGCGAGGCCTTCCAGCTCATCTACTCGCTGAACCTGCGGCTGCCCACGCGGTTCGTCCTCCTGGACAAGGCGATCGCGACGCTGGGGTCCGTCGGGATCGAGCTCTATCCCGACTTCAACGTCTTCGAGGTGGCCAAGCCGTACGCGCGCGGGCTCATGCTCGGCCGGTTCACGCCGCAGCGGGTGCTCGCGCGGGCGCGGAAGGAGGGGTGGCAGATCGCGCAGATCGCCTACGACCTGCCCTACCAGGTGCACGACTTCCTCGACGAGATCCGCGACGGCCAGATCGAGGTCGGCTTCGTGCACAAGGGGCTCGACGAGTTCATGCACAAGGTGGACGTCGGCGTGAACCGGGTCGTGGTCGCGCTCGTGGTGGTGGGTGGGTTGATCGGCTCCAGCCTGATCGGCGCCTTCTCCACCGCCGGCCCGCAGTTCCTCGGCGTCAACGTGCTCTCGTTCATCGGCTTCGTGCTTTCGGGCGTCCTCGGGATCTGGCTGCTGTGGGCCGTGATCCGCCGCGGCCGTCTCTAGACGAGCGCACATCGGCGACGACCGGGCCGATTTCGTCGATCGACGGCGATTTCGCCCATCATCCGAGTCTGCGCGAAAGCGCAACGGCCCTGGCGAGTGATCGCGGGGGGACGCCCACGCTTGAAATCCTGATCGGCACCCTCGTTCCGCGATGCCGCGCACAGCCCCAGACGTTGACATCGAGGTGAATGTTGCCCCTGGAGTACACGAGAGGGACGACATGGCCGGGGAAGCGATATTTCTTCCCGGTAGGGCGGTAGTACGAACAGGGGTGTTCGCCGACGATGTATACGAGCGACGCCGTGTCGTCGGGCCGTATTTGCGTCGAGAACCTGATCACAAGAGCGTTTCGCCTGTGTGCGGACTTCGGCAAGTAGCTCCAACTACGGAAGCTGCTATGAGCAGGGAGTTTCGTCGGGACGTACCGCAGATATCCGGGCACGCGTCTCTTGATCTCGTTCTGGATGTGCAAAGGGACGGCACGTTGCCTGGTAGCTGCGGAAGAAACCGGGGCAGAGGCAATCGCGGCTGGAGCGATGAGAGCGACTAGCCAGAGCGTCATCCGCATCGAACGGGATCCTACGGGCGGGCTTCGATGAGGGTTATGCCGCTCGGTAGTACGCGACGGAAGTACTCCGAAAGACGTGGGGGGGCGCCTGCTTGACGAAGCGTCTCCGCTTCGAGAGTGTTCAGCCGATGGACGGCTCGACGCGAGCCGACGTCATCGTCGACCGGCTGCATCCGGACGAAATCGAGTCCGGCGCGAGGCTTCTTGCGGCCAGCTTCGTCGGCGAGCCGCTGTTCGGATTCATGTTTGAAGGGAAGGACCGCGGTCGCGTTGAGCGAGCGATCACCCCGTGGTTCCGCGGCTGGATCCGATCGTTCATGCGGCAGGGAGAGATTCATGCGGCGCGCGTTGGGGGCAGGCTCGGGGGAGTCGGTGTCCGCGTCCCGCCAGGCGGCTACCCCTTGCACGGCACGCAAAAGGCGCTCTTCATGCTTAGGTTGATACGTGGTGTCACGAGGATGAGCGTGACCTCTCGACGGGCGCTCAGGATGCCAAGCCTCGGCAGCCAACTCGACCGTCTCGAGCCGAAGGAGCCGTTCTGGAACCTCGCGTGGGTGGGCGTCTCGCCGGACCTACAGGGACGTGGCGTCGGCAGCGCTCTCGCAAATGAGATCGTCCGGCTGATCGACACGCGGCCGGCTCCCGGCTGGTTCGTCACCTTCGGTCCGCGAACGCGTGCCCTCTACGAGCGGCGCGGCTTCGTGGTCGAGCATGAGGTCCGCCCGTTCGAGGAGGGGCCGGTGGGATGGACGATGCGCCGCGAGCCATCGCGCACCTGACAAGCGGAGGATTCCTGCCCAGTAGACCGGTGACGGGTGCTCGACGAAGAGCTGGACGGCCTCAGCTCAAACTCACGTACCCGTTTTGCACCCGTCAGTGATGCATGAGTCGCTTCTGGGACGGCTCGAATGCGGGACATTTTTATGAACGTTGTACAGGGAAAGAGTGCGGAGTAGTATCCAAAACTTCGTTAACGGCGAAAGGGAGGTATGAAGGTCAGATTCGCAGTGATTCTTGCGACGGCTGGCATCGCGGCTCTCACGTTCGCGATGCCGTCGGGCGCAACCGTCCATGAGATGATCGGAAAGTGGTGCAGCGGGTCAGCTGAGCCGACTCCAGCGGGCATTAGCGATCCGACGAAGCGCAACTTCGCCCAGCCCTTGTTCGCGTCCGGTGTCGCGACGTTCGTGCCGAACTTCGACGGGCAGGGGAACAACCTCGTCCGGTTCAACTTCGACCACCCCGCGATCAAGATCGTCTCCCTCGGATTTAACGTCCAGATCGCGCCGAAGCTGTTCATCACGGCGTGGGCGACGAACGACGACTTCCCGGCATTCCAGCACTGCCCGGGCTACGTTGGCGGGTCCGTGCCGTAACTTGAGGTTAGGACTACGGCGACAACAGCGGGGCGCTCATTGAGTGCCCCGCTTCACCGTGTACAGCGGTTGGGAAAGGATGAGCCGCCGCTTGCTCGCCAGGAGGACGAATTCGCGGTTATCGTGCTTTCGGGTGTCCTCGGGATCTGGCTGCTGTGGGCCGTGATCCGCCGCGGCCGTCTCCCGACGAGCGCACATCCTGTCGATCCCGCGACACGCTTTCGCTCGAATGGACATCTAGCCGGCGCGTGCGGCGCGAGCTAGCGTCGGCGGGATGACCGCACTCGCGCTCGCCGAGACCGAGCCCGACGCTCGGGACTACCTCACCCGCCAGCTCACGAGCGACGGCTTCGAGGTGCTGGCGGCGGCGAGCGGGCGGGAGGTGTTGGAGCTTGCCGAGCGCGCCGGGCCGGATCTCGTGCTGGTCGACTCGGCCCTGCCGGACAGCACGGGGCTCGAAGTGTGTCGCCGGCTGCGTGAGGGTGAGCCGGGCCGTTCCTGGAACCGGCAGGTTCCGCTGATCATGCTCGGCGACGACAGGGCCGATTTCGTGGATCGCGTGCGGGCGTTGGAGCGCGGCTGCGACGACTTCGTCCCGCGCCCCTTCTTCTACGACGAGCTGCGGGCGCGGATCCGCGCCGTCTTGCGCCGGGCGCTTCCGGCTGTGCCCGACAGGCTCGAGGCCGGGGAGCTGCTCGTCGACCGGCGCACGCGCTGCGTCACCGTCGGTGGCGAGCCGGTGTCGCTGGCCGGCCGCGAGTACGAGCTGCTGGTCAAGCTGGCGACGGAGCCCGCCCGCGTGTTCACGAAGGAGGAGTTGCTGCGTGACGTGTGGGGCTTCCGCTCGCTCGGGCGCACCAGGACCATCGACTCGCACGCCTCGCGCCTGCGCCGCAAGTTGAACGCGGCCAACGGAGGCGGCGACTACGTCGTGAACGTGTGGGGGGTGGGTTACAAGCTGACCGAGGCGTAGTAGGTTCCGTCCACCACCACCAAGGAGGGGGACGCACATGAAGCGCTTCATCGCCATGGCGGCGGTCGGCCTGGTCGCCGTCGCCATCTACGCCGTCACCGCATCGGGTACGCCGCAGGCGGTCACGCCCAAGCAGTTCACCGCGTTGTCCAAGAAGGTCGCGAAGCTGCAGAAGGATTTCAACACGCTCGAGAACCTCGTCGTGACCTGTGCGTTCCACGAGGCCGTGCCTGTCGCCCAGTTCGGGAACCCGGCGGGCAACGAGGGCTACGCGTACCAGAACCCGGACAACTCGCTGGAGTTGCAGACGGCACTCGACGTCAGCGCCACGAGCTCCGCGCAGGGGTTCTTTCTGAACACGACACCCGCCTGCGCGACCGCGATCAACGCCGGAAAGAAGGTCGTCGGCCTACGAGCCCACAAGTAGCGCGCCCTCGAGCTGCAACAGCGTCTCCTTGCGCTCGAGGCCGCCGGCGTAGCCGACCAGGCTTCCGGTGGAGCCGACCACGCGGTGGCAGGGGAGGACGATCGGAATCGGGTTGCGGTTCATGACCATCCCAACCGCGCGGGCCGCGCGGGGCCTTCCCGTCCGGCCCGCGAGCGTCCCGTAGGTCGTGAGCGAGCCGTACGGCACGCGCGCGAGCTCCTCTAGCACGCTGCGGTTGAACGGCGTCAGCCGCTGGATGTCGACCGGAAGGTCGAAGGAGCGTCGTTCGCCGGCGAAGTACTCGTCCAGCTCGCGCTTCACCTCAGCCACCGGTCGTGGCGAGCGCAGCACGCGCGCGCCGAACGCGCGGCTGAGCGAGTCGAGCTCGCGCTCCGGCTCGGGGTCGAACGAGATCCGGCACAGGCCGCGTTCGGAGACCGCGACCAGGAGCGGACCGATGGGAGACTCGGTCAGGTCGTAGGCGACGTCGAGCAGTCCCTCGGCCGCGGCGGCGGCACGGAAGCGCTTGTCGAGCGTGGGGGAGACGGTCATGAGATCTCGATCCTCCTTGTGCGCAGGCGCCTGACTCCCGAAGATGCGGCCTGGCGGGCCGCCTCTTCGCTCGAACCAAGCGCCATGCCGATATCAGCGTAGGACAGGTCGTAGCCGTAGCGGAGCACGACGGCGACGCGCTCCTTTGCCGGGAGGCCGTCGGCGAGGTGCTCGAGCTCCGCGTACTCCGGGCGCGAGTCGAGGACGGCCTCGTCGTGCCGCTCTACAGCGGGCGGGCGCCGCCGGTGCTCGTCCGCGGCCACCCGGGCGGCGATCGTGTACAGCCAGGCACGGAGATGCTCTCCGTGCCTCAGTGCCTGATAGCCGCGGAGCGCGCGCAGGAACGTCTCCTGGAAGGCATCCTCCGCCCGTTCACGGCCGATCCGGCGGACGAGGAAGCCGTAGACCTCGTCACGATGCTCGAGATAGAGCGACTCGAACGGGGGGATGCGCACGACCTCCATCATCGTGTCTAACGCGCAGGCGCGGAGGAATGTGAGACTGCCGGGCGATGCGTGTCGCCGTGGTAGGCCATGTGGAGTGGGTGGACTTCGTCCGGGTTGGCCGGCTGCCGGCGCCGGGGGAGATAGTCCATGCGCGCGAGGCGTGGGCCGAGCCCGCGGGTGGCGGCGGGGTCGCCTCCGTCGTTCTGGCCGCCCTCGCCGGCGAGTGCCTGCTCGTAACCGCGCTCGGGGACGACGAGATCGGCCGGCGTTGCGCAGCCGAGCTGCGGGGTCGCGGCGTTCGGGTCGAGGCCGCAATCCGTCCCGAGCCGCAGCGGCGCGCGGTCGCGTACGTGGACGACACCGGCGAGCGGACGATCACGCTCCTCTCCCACAAGCTGAGGCCGCGCGGCGCCGATCGGCTTCCCTGGGACGAGCTCGCCGGAGTGGACGGCGTCTACTTCACCGGCGGCGATGCGGACGCCCTGCGCGCCGCCCGCGCCGCACGCATCCTCGTCGCCACCGCACGCGAGCTGCCCACCCTCGTGGAGGCCGGCGTCGAGCTGGACGCGCTCGTCCGCAGCGGCCGCGACCCGGGAGAGACCTACGAGGACGGCTGGCTCGACCCACCGCCGCGTATCGCGGTCGCCACCGAGGGCTCGGAGGGCGGTTTCGTCACGGTGGGCGACCGCGAGTGGCGCTTCGACGTCACGCCGCTCCCTGGCCCGGTCTCGGACATGTACGGCGCTGGAGATTCGTTCGCAGCCGGCCTGACCTACGGGCTCGCCGCCGCTCTCCCGCTCGAGCAGGCGCTCGAGCTCGGGTCTCGCTGCGCCGGGCTCGCGCTCACCCGCCGCGGGGCGTACGGGGGGCCGCTCGCTCCGTGAACGCCTCGACGTCGGCCGGGGTCCGGAGCCGTACGACCGGGTAGTCCTCCAGAGTGTGCGGCCAGGTGCGGCGGCGACGCATGTGGGAGTGCAGCGCATAGACGAACAGCGACTCGCGCCCCCAGATCACGTCGCGCAGCGTCTCCCGGTTCCCGTTCCAAAGCGGCTCATGGCTGCGACGACGATGCACCGTCCGGCGGATCAGGCGCGGCAGCCATACGCGCATCGGCAAGTCGAGCCAAACGACGAGGTCGGCCTCACGCAGGACGAGCTCGCCAATCTTGCGCTGATACGCGCCGTCGATGACCCAGCCTTCCCACGCGAGGATCGGCTCGAGCCGCGCGCGCAGCTCGTCATCCGGCGTCTCGACCCAGTTCGGGCCGTGGACGAGGGCATCCAGCTCGACAAACGGCACATCGAGCCGGCGGGCGAGCTCGCGTCCGAGCGTGGTCTTCCCATTCCCGCTCGCGCTGGCGATGACGACAATCTTGCGGATCACGGCTCGATACTCCCACCCGCGGAAGTGGTGCGTGGGTGTTGCGTGGTGGAGGAAAATGGGGTAGAGTGGCGCAGAGTGGAGGAGAGAGGAATGAGACTGGACGATGCTTCTCGGCGAATACGAGCACACGGTCGACGACAAGGGACGAATCACGCTGCCGGCGAAGTTCCGCGAGCTCTTCAGGAACGGCATCGTGATCACGAGAGGGATGGACAAGTGCTTGTACGCCTATACCCCCGCCGAGTGGCAGAAGCTCGTCCAGAACCAGCTCGCGTCTCTGAACCCCCTCAGCCCCGACAGCCGGAACTTGCAACGGTTCTTCTTTTCCGGCGCCGCGGAGACGAGGCCGGACAAGCAGGGCCGAGTGATACTGCCGCCCGGGCCCGCGCAGCGAGCGCGGCTCGCGCGCGACGTCGTCATCGCCGGGGTCTACGACCACCTAGAGATCTGGGACCGCTCCGCCTGGCAGGCGCAGATGAAGGAGATCGAGGAGAACGCTGAGGATGCTGCCGAACGCGTCGCAGCCAAGCGCGACTGACCACGTCCCCGTCCTCGCAGCGGAGGTGCGCGAGCTCCTCGCCGTCAAGCCGGGGGAGACGGTGGTCGACTCGACCTTCGGCGCCGGCGGCCACGCGGAGCTGCTCGCGAAGGACCTTCAGGGCCGCGGGAAGCTGATCGCGATCGACGTCGACCCGGCCGTACGCCAAGCGTTCGAGCGATTCAAGCGGCACGCCGCCGTGCAGACGCGGCTGCTGCGCGGAAATTTCTCCGTCGTCCTCTCACAGCTCGCCGGCAACGACATCCAAGCCGACGCCATCCTGATCGACCTGGGCGTCTCGAGCATGCAGCTCGACCGGCCGGAGCGCGGCTTCTCGTACGCGACGGACGCGCCGTTGGACATGCGGATGGATCCCTCCGCGCCGGTCTCGGCGCGTGAGCTGGTCAACGAGTCGGACGAGCGCGACCTCGCGAGCATCTTCCGTCGCTTCGGCGAGGAGCGCTACGCGACGCAGATCGCCCGGGCCATCGGGCGCACGCGGCGCAAGCACCCGATCACGCGCACCGGCGAGCTCGTGGACGTGATCAAGGGTGCGATTCCGACGCCTGCCCGTTTTGGCGACGGCCACCCGGCGAGACGCGTCTTCCAGGCTCTGCGAATCGCGGTGAACGACGAGCTGGACGCGCTCGAGACGGCGCTTCCGGATGCGGTGCGGATGCTCCGTCCGGGCGGCCGGCTCGCCGTCATCAGCTTTCACTCGCTCGAGGACCGGATCGTGAAGAGGTTCATCCGTGATCAGGCGCGCGGCTGTGTCTGCCCGCCCGACTTCCCCATCTGCACATGCGGTCACGAGCCGGTCCTCCGCGAGTTGACCCGGAAAGCCGTTCGACCGGGAGCGGCCGAGCTGGCGGCAAACCCGCGGGCGTCGTCCGCCCGGCTGAGGGCGGCGCTCAAGGTATGAGGCTCCGCACGAACCGGAGCCGCCTCACCGGCGGCGTCATCTGGATCGCGGTCCTCGCCGTCCTGCTCGCCGGTGTCGTCGCGCTCAACGTCGCCGTACTGCGGCTGAACATGCGCTACGACAAGCTCGGACGGACGAAGGTCGATCTGGTCGCCCAGAACGCCGACCTTCAGTCCCAGCTTTCGAGCGCGGCCGCCACGGAGCGCATCCAGCAGGAGGCGCGCTCGCAGCTGGGGCTGGTGACCGCCGACCCGAACACGACCAAGTACATCCAGCTGCATCCCTAGGCCCGGGCTGATGGCGCGCGGCGCAAATCGGCGGATAAGGATCCTCCTCTTCGCCTTCACGCTCGTATTCGTGCTCACGCTCGGCCGGGCGGTCTGGCTCCAGGGCGTGCGCGCGCAGTCGCTCGGGAAGCTCGCCTCGGGCCAGCAGCAGCAGACGGTCACGCTGCCGCCCCACCGCGGAACCATCTTCGACCGCCACGGCTTCCAGCTCGCGATCGGAGAGCGCGCGATGACGGTCTATGCCAATCCGCGCGATGTGACGCAACCGGCGGTGGTCGCGCGCGCCGTCGGCCGTGAGCTCGACCTCGACCCGAATGCGGTGTACCGAGCGATCACCGACCGCTCCAAGGGATTCGTGTACGTGGCACGCCAGGCCGACGCGAAGGCGGCCAAGAGGCTCGAGCGGATGCGCCTGGCCGGCCTCGGCTTCTACGGCGAGGAACGGCGCGTATACCCGCAGGGGCGGGTGGGCGCGTCGCTGCTCGGCTATGCGGGCGTGGACAACCGTGGCCTGGCGGGCCTGGAGCTCTCGCTCGACCGGGTGCTCGCAGGGCGCAGCGGCAAGCAGACCGTCGTCCGGGATCCGTACGGACGCGCGCTCGACATCATCGAGTCGGTACCCGAGCGCGACGGTCGGGACGTCCATCTGACCATCGACCACGCGATCCAGGCCAACGCGCAGCTGGAGCTCTGGCAGGCCGTGCACGACTGGCACGCGAAGTCCGCGACGGCGATCGTGATGAATCCGCGCACCGGGGCGATCCTCGCCATGGCGGGCGCGCCGGGATACGACGCGAACGAGTATCCGGACGTCTCGCAGGATTTCCAGCGAACGCGCGCGGTCACCGACACGTACGAGCCCGGCTCGACGTTCAAGCTCGTCACCGTTGCCGGGGGCCTCTCCGACGGTCTCGTCGCGCCCTGGACCCAGTTCACGCTCCCGCCGGAGATCCAGGTCGCCGACCGCACGATCCACGACGCCGAGGAGCGCGACACGGTCACGTACACGGTCGAGCAGATCCTCGCGCACTCCTCGAACGTCGGGGCGATCCGCCTCGCCGAGATTCTCACGAAGCAGCCGAAGAAGGACGTCTCGTACTGGGTCTCACGCTTTGGCTTCGGCCACAAGACCGGGATCGACTATCCCGGCGAGAGCGCCGGGATCGTGCTGCCGCCGTCTCGGTGGACGGGCGCGACGATCGGGACGGTGCCGATCGGGCACGGCATCGCGGTCACTCCGGTGCAGATGGCGGCCGCGTACGCGGCGATCGCGAACAAGGGCGTGTGGGTGCAGCCCCACCTCGTGCAGCGCGTGAGCGGCGGCTCGCGGGCGGTGCCGAAGCGTCGAAGGATCGTGTCGCGTGGTATCGCTGCCGAGCTCACCGACATGCTCCGTGACGTCGTGATCGAGGGGACAGGGACCAAGGCCGAGATCCCGGGCTACCAGGTGGCGGGCAAGACGGGCACGGCGGCCATCCCGCTGCCTACGGGCGGCTACTCCAGCGAGAAGTACGTCGCATCGTTCGTCGGCTTCGTCCCGGCAGGAAACCCGCAGTTGCTCGTGCTGGTCACCGTCGACGAGCCGCAGGGAGCGATCTTCGGCGGCATGGTCGCCGCTCCGGTCTTCCAGGAGATCGCCAAGTTCGACCTCCAGTATCTCGGGATCCTGCCCCACCAGTAGACTCGGGCTGCGATGAACCTGGAGGGTTTCATCGCCGAGTTGCGCCCGCAGGACCTCGCCTATGACGCCCGTTCGGTCACGGTCGGCTCGCTCTTCTTCTCTGTGCCGGGCACGCGGGCGGATGGGCACGATTTCGCACCTGAGGCGGTCGAGCGGGGTGCAATCGGGCTGGTCGTCGAGCGCGAGCTCGAGCTGGGCGTTCCGCAGCTGGTCGTCCCCGATGCCCGCGCCGCGATGGCAGTCGCGGCCGATGAGTTCTTCGGCCGGCCGAGCCAGGAGCTGGTCGTCGCGGGTGTGACCGGGACGAGCGGAAAGACGTCGACGACGTTCCTGCTCTATTCGATCCTCGAGGTCGCGGGTTTGAGGCCGGGGTTGTTGGGGACTGTCGAGTCGCGCGTCGGCCGGGAAGTGCGGCCGGCCGTACGCACCACCCCGGAGGCGATCGACATCCAGCGGACGCTGCGGGAGATGGTCGACGCGGGCAACCGCAGCTGCGTGATGGAAGCGACCTCGCACGGTTCTGAGCTCCGGCGGCTCGACCGCGTCCGCTTTGCGGCGCTCGTCTTCACGAACCTGACCCAGGACCACCTCGACTTCCACGGAACGATGGAGCGGTACTTCGAGGCGAAGCGCCGGCTGTTCCTAGACAGCCGTCCTCCGGCGGCGATCAACTCCGCAGACGAGTGGGGCCGAAGGCTCCTCGCCGACCGTCCGGACGCGCTCACCTACGGCTTCGCGCCGGATGCCGATGTAGGCCCCGATGCGCTCGAGGGGGTCGACCTCAAGCTCCGGGGCCGATTCAACGTCGAGAATGCACTCGGCGCGCTGGCCGCCGCGCGCCTGCTCGGCGTCGCGGACGAGGCGATCGCGCGCGGCCTGGCGGCGGTGCCCGGAGTGCCCGGGCGCTTTGAGTCGGTCGAGGAAGGCCAGCCGTTCGCGGTCGTGGTCGATTACTCCCACAAGCCGGGCGCGCTCGAGAACGTGCTCCACGCCGCGCGGGGGATGGCCGAGGGCCGCGTCATATGCGTGTTCGGGTGCGGGGGGGACCGTGACCGCGGAAAGCGGCCGGTGATGGGCGCGATCGCGTCGCGGCTCGCGGACGTTCCGATCGTCACCTCCGACAACCCCCGCAGCGAAGAGCCCGAGGCGATCATCGAGGAGATCCTCGCGGGAATGGAGCCGGGTGCCCAGGTCGATCCCGACCGGCGCGCCGCGATCGCCCGGGCGCTCGAACTGGCGGAGCCGGGCGACGTGGTCGTGATCGCCGGCAAGGGCGACGAGCAGGGCCAGGAGTTCGAGGCTGGCCGGAAGGTGCCCTTCGACGACCGCGAGGTCGCCCGCGAGGCGCTCCGCCGTCTGCGGGTGGAGACGTGATCCCGCTGCCACTCGACGAGATAGCCGAGCTCGGGCTGGGTCGTCTGGAAGCGCGACCCGGGGCGGCCGAGGTCACCGGCGTCCAGGTCGATTCCCGGCGCATCGGGGACGGAGACCTGTTCGTTGCCGTGGGCGAGGGTGAGCACTTTCTGGACGACGCGCTCGCGCGCGGCGCCGCGGCGACGCTCGTGCCAGAGGACGCCTTTGCTGCGCTAGCGGCGCTCGGTAGTGCCGCTCGCTCTCGGTCCGCCGCGCGCGTGGTGGCGATCACCGGCTCGTACGGCAAGACGACCACCAAGGACATCCTGGCCTCGATCGCGATTCCCCAACGGCGGACTGTGGCCGCCGAACGCAGCTTCAACAACGAGATCGGCGTCCCCCTGACCCTTTGTCGGCTCGAGCCCGATACCAAGATATGCATCACCGAGCTCGCCATGCGCGGCTTCGGGCAGATCGATGAGCTGGCGCGTATGACGCGACCCGAAATCGGCGTCGTCGTCACCATCGGCCCTGTCCACCTGGAGAAGGTGGGAACGCTCGAGGGCGTCGTCCGCGCGAAGAGCGAGTTGATCGAGGCACTCCCAGCGGGAGGTACGGCGATCGTGCCGGCGGACTTCCCGGTCGAGCGCGACGACCTCGAGGTGGTACGCATCGGCGAGGACGTTCGCGTCGAGTCGTTCGACCCGCCGCGCCTGCGCACGACGCTCGGCGAGGTGGAGGTGAGCTTCGCCGCACGGCACCTGGCCGTGAACGGTCTCTGCGCCCTGGCCGCGGCGCAGGCGCTCGAGCTCGAGCTCCCCTCCAGGCTGGACGTCGAGTTCGCCGGCTGGCGAAACCAGGAGCAGGCGCTCGTGGGCGGCGGCCTGTTGATCAACGATGCCTGGAACGCCAATCCGATCTCGATGCGTGCCGCACTCGAGCATCTGCGCGAACGCGCGGCCGGACGGCGCACTATCGCGGTGCTCGGAGAGATGGCCGAGCTCGGCTCCTACGCACCGGAGGCGCACCGCGATGTGGCCCAGTCGATCATCGAGACCGCGCCCGACGTGGTCATCGCGGTCGGCCCGCTGGCGCAGGTCTACGGTGGCCGTTGGGTCCCGAATCGCGAGGCCGCGCTCGAGCTGCTGCGGCAGGAGGTGCGGCCGGGTGACTGCGTCCTCCTCAAAGGCGCGCGCGTGCTGGAGCTCGACCGGCTCGCCGACGAGCTCGTCCCGGTAGAGGCATAAGTGGTACGGGTACTCGTCGCGGCGGTCATCGCCATGGTGATCGCGATTTTCGTCGGGCCGCGCTTCATTGCATTCCTCCGCCGGAACGCGTACGGGCAACACATCCGCGAGGAAGGCCCCGCGACACACATCGTCAAGCAGGGGACGCCGGTCATGGGCGGCGTCCTGCTCATGATCGCCGCCACCGTCGGCTTCCTCGCCATGAGCAAGTACACCCTCCCGGCGCTGACCGTCTTCGGGGTCACGCTTGCCTGCGCCGCGATCGGCTTCGTCGACGACTTCATCAAGCTCACGCACCGGCGGTCGCTCGGTCTCTCCGGGCGCTGGAAGCTGCTGCTGCTCGGTGCCGTAACGGTCGGGATCGGCTTCGCGGTCCACAGCCTCGACTACAAGACGTCGATCTACATCCCGATCCTGAACGTCAACGCGGAGCTCTCGTGGCTCTGGTACGTCCTGATCTTCCTCATCCTGGCAGGAGCGGCCAACGGGGTGAACCTGACGGACGGGATCGACGGCCTCGCAGCGGGAACGGGGATCATCGCCCTCGTCTGCTTCACGGCGGTCAACGTGCTCACGTACATCCGGACGGGGAGCGGCGACCCCAACGCACTTGACCTCGCGATTCTCGGGGGTGCGCTCGCGGGTGCGTCGATCGGGTTCTTATGGTTCAACGCCTTTCCGGCCGAAGTGTTCCTCGGCGATACGGGCGCGATGGGGATCGGGGGCGCGCTCGCCGGCTTCGCGATCTTCTCGAAGACCGAGGTGCTGCTCCTCGTCATCGGTGGGATCTTCCTGATCGAGGCCCTGTCCGTGATCCTGCAGGTGGCCACGTTCAAGTTCTGGGGGAGACGCGTCTTCCTGATGGCCCCCATCCACCACCACTTCGAGATGAAGGCCTGGTCCGAGACGAAGATCATGGTGCGCTTCTGGATCGTCGCGGCCATCCTCGCGGCCGGGGCCTTCGCCATGTACTACCAGTATTTCTTCGACTTCCACCCCGAGCTGTTCCACAAGAAGTAATGCCGGAGCGAGCTTTGGTGGTCGGTCTCGGAAGCTCCGGCTGGGCCGCCGCGGTCGCGCTCGCAGAGCGCGGGTGGGCCGTGCGCGCGGCCGATCGAAGCGCCGACGCCGATGCCGGGAGGCTTGCCGACACGGGTGTCGAAGTCCTGCTCGGGACCGAGGAGGAGGATCTGCTGCAGGACGTCGACGTCGTCGTGAAGAGCCCAGGGGTGCCGGGCGAGGCTCCGCCCGTGGCGACCGCGCGCTCTCGCGGCATTCCGGTGTGGAGCGAGATCGAGCTGGGCTACCGGCTGCTGCCCGGGAACCCGCTCGTGGGGGTCACAGGCACCAAGGGCAAGACGACAACGGTACGGCTGCTCGGCGCGATGTTCGCGGCAGCCGGGCGGGACGCCGTCCTGGCCGGCAACGAGCACACGCCGCTGAGCGAGGTCGCGCTCTCGGTCGAGCCGGGGACGTGGATCGTGTGCGAGCTCTCGAGCTTCCAGCTCGAGGACGTCCACGAGCTTCGCTGCGACGTCGCCGTGCTGCTCAACCTGGAGCCCGACCACCTCGACCGTCACTCAGATTTCGAGGCGTACCGGGCCGCCAAGCTCCGCATCTTCGAGCGGGCGGGAGCGAAGGTCGTTCCGCGTGGCTCGGGCCTGAACGGGATCGAGTTCTCCGCCGACGACCCGCTCCCGACCGAGCCTTCGCTGCCGGGCCGGCACAACCGCGAGAACGCGGCCGCGGCCACGGCGGCCGCGCGTGCCGCAGGACTCGACGACGACGCAATCGGACGGGCACTGGCCACTTTCGAGGGAGTTCCTCATCGGCTCGAGACGGTGGCGAACATCAGCGGCGTCCGCTTCGTCAACGACTCCAAGGCGACGAACACCACGGCGGCGCGGCGGGCGGTCGAGGCCTTCGAGGCGCCGCTTCGGATCATTCTCGGGGGACGGGGAAAGGGCGAGCGCTTCGACGGGCTCGCCGCCTCGCTCCGCGGTCGTGGAAGTGCGTACCTGATCGGCGAGACCGCCCCCGAGATCGGTGTCGCACTGGAGGACGCCGGCGTCCCGCACCTGGAGTGTGGCGACCTCGAGACTGCAGTGCGCGCGGCCGCCCGGGACGCGCAGGACGGCGACATCGTGCTGCTCTCTCCCGCCTGCGCCAGCTACGACCAGTTCCGCAACTTCGAGGAGCGCGGCGAGGCGTTTCGACGGATCGTGGAGGCGCTTTCGTGAAGCGCGCGCAGCTCGACGTCCAGATCCTCGTCCTGGTCACGCTCGCGCTGGTCGCGTTCGGCCTGGTCATGGTCTATAGCGCCACCTCGGCCTCGGCCACGGTCTCGAACGCCGACCCCAACTCGTACCTGAAGCGACAGGCGATCTACGCCGCGATCGGACTCGTCCTGCTGTTCGTCTTCTCGCGGGTCGACTTCCGGTCGTGGAGGAAGCTCGCGCCCGTGCTCGTGGTGGGGAGCCTCGGCCTGTGCGTCGCCGTCCTGATCCTCGGGACGGCCGTCAACGGTGCCCGCCGCTGGCTCTGGTTCGGGCCGGTCGTCTTCCAGCCCTCCGAGCTCGCGAAGCTGGCGCTCGCCGTGTGGGCAGCCTGGTTCCTCACGCGGCGCGGTCGCGGCGCGCCGCAGTCGCTGCGTCAGCTGGCCCGGCCGCTCGGCCTCCTGGTCGGCATCTTCTGTGTGCTGCTGCTGGCCGAGCCCGACCTCGGTACGGCGATCGCGCTCGTCCTCATGCTCGGGGGGATGCTCGCGGTCGCGGGGACGCCCACGCGGACCCTGCTCGCCGCCGGGACGATCGTCACCGTGCTCGGAGTGGCGGCGGCGTGGTTCGAGCCCTACCGGCGCGCGCGCATCTTCAGCTTCCTGAACCCCTGGGGAGACTCACAGGGCGCGGGTTACCAGACGGTGCAGGCGATGATCGGTATCGGCTCCGGTGGGATCTTCGGGACCGGGCTCGGACACAGCGTTCAGAAGATCTTCTACCTCCCCGAAGCGCACACCGACATGATTTTTGCCGTCATCGCGGAGGAGCTCGGCCTCGTCGGCTCCGTCGGGGTGGTTGCTGCCTACGTCGCATTCGCGTACGCCGGCCTCCGCATCGCCCTGCGTTGCAGCGACCCCTTCGGCAAGACGCTCGCCGCCGGGATCGTCACGCTCGTGTGTGCGCAGGCGGCCGTCAACCTGGCCGCCGTGCTCGGCCTCGCTCCGCTGACTGGCATCCCCCTGCCCTTCGTCTCGTACGGCGGTTCGAACCTGATCGTCGCGCTCGCCGCCGTCGGCATCCTCCTTAACATCGGTCGCGATCGTGGAGCGGAACGAGCAGCTCGCTTGTCTGATCGCAGCCGGGGGGACGGCCGGACACGTGACGCCGGCACTATCCGTCGCCGACGCGCTGCGGCGGCGGCGAGTGCGGGTGACCTTCGCCGGGTCGCCCGATCGGGCTGAGGCGCGCCTCGTCCCCGCGGCCGGCTTCGACCTGGACACCTTCGCGATCTCGGGGATTCCACGCCGGCCGGGCGCGGCGATGGCGCGTGCGGTCGTGCGTGCGCTCCGGGCGCCGGCCGCATGCGGCCGGATCCTGGAGCGGCGCCGGCCCGACGTCGTGCTCGGCGCCGGCGGCTACGTCGCGGGGCCGATGGTCGTTTCGGCCTGGCGTCACCGCATCCCCGCCGCGCTGACCGAGGCCGATGCCTATTTGGGGCTCGCCAACCGTCTCGCAGCGCCGTTCGCGCGGCGCGTCTTCCTCGCCTACGCGCTGGACGGGCGGGTCGGTTTCAAGTACCGCGTCGTCGGCCGACCGGTGCCGCGGGTCGAGCGTGTGAGCCAGGAGGAGGGGAGACGCAGGTTCGGTCTCCCGGAGGAAGGCCCGGTCCTGCTCGTCTTCGGCGGCTCCCAGGGAGCGCTAGCCGTCAACGAGGCCGCCATCGCCGCCTTCGGGGAATCTGGTCCAGCCGTCCTCCACCTCTGCGGTGAGAGGTACGAGGCGGAGCTGCGACCACGTGTTGCCCGCTCTGGCTACATCCTACTCCCCTGGACGGACGACTTCGCCGGTGCGCTCGCGGCGGCCGATCTCGTCTTCTCCCGCGCCGGCGGCTCGATCTGGGAAGTTGCTGCCGCCGGGAAGCCCGCAGTCCTTGTCCCCTCTCCGAACGTGACGGCCGATCATCAGGGGAAAAACGCGCGTTACTTCGAGCAGGGCGGTGGCGCGGTCGTCGTTTCGGAGGGGGAGATCGGACGGGTGCCGGAAGTGATCCGCTCGCTGCTCGACGACGAGTCGCGGCGCGCGGAGATGTCGCGGGCGATGCTTACCCTCGCCCGTCCCGATGCCGCTGACGTGATCGCGGAGGAGTTGATCGGGCTTGCCCGCGCTGGCCGGTAGACGGATCTTCATCATCGGCGTGGGCGGGGCCGGGATGAGCGCCTACGCGCTGCTCGCGCACGCGTGGGGCGCCGCCGTCGCTGGCTGGGATCGCAACGACACGCCGTACGCCGAACGCGTCCGCGCAGCCGGCATCCCGCTGACCATCTCGCCCGAGCCGGAGGCTCCGGAAGGGTGGGAGGTCTTCGTCTCGAGCGCCTACGCGTTCCCCGGCAGGAGCAGGGCCGAGCTGCTGGCCGAGCTCGTGTCGCTTCGGCGCTCGATCGTCGTGTCCGGGACGCACGGCAAGACGACGACCGCGGGCATGATCGCCTTCTGCCTGGAGCGGCTCGGCCACGACCCCGCCTTTCTGATCGGCGGTGAGATTCCCCAGCTCGGGGGAAACGCGGGCGCCGGCGAAGGGTGGCTGGTGGTGGAGGGAGACGAGTCCGACCGGACTGTCGAGCGGCTGCGGCCGGAGATCGCCGTCGTCACCAACGTCGAGCTGGACCATCACACGACCTTTTCGTCGCAGGCGGAGCTGGAAGAGTTGTTCGAGCGTTGGCTGGAGCACGTGCCACGGGACGTGCGAGGGTGGGAGCTGGGACCGGCCGAGATCCAGCTCGCGCTCCCCGGTCGACACAACCGGCTCAACGCCGCGTGCGCGCTCGCGGCCCTCGAGCTCGCCGGAGTCGGCCGTGACGAGGCCGCGCCTGCGCTGGCCGAGTTCCGCGGAGCCGCCCGGCGCTTCGAGCTCGTGGGCGAGGCGCGCGGCGTGTCCGTCTACGACGACTACGCACACCATCCCCGCGAGGTCGAAGCCGCGATCGACGCGGCGCGCGAGGCTGCGTCCGCGCGTGTGCTCGCCGCGTTCCAACCACACCTCTATTCGCGGACGCGTCACCTTGCGCGCGACTTCGCGGCCGCCCTCTCCCGAGCCGATGCTGTGTGCGTGACCGAGATCTACCCGGCGCGGGAGGAGCCGTTGGAAGGCGTCACCGGCAAGCTCGTCGTCGACGCGCTCACGGAGGTGCGTCCCGGCGTGCCGGTCGGCTGGACGCCGGGGCTGAAAGACGCCGTGGCTTTTCTCGCCGCACGCGCACAGGAGGGCGACGTCGCCGTCACGATCGGCGCAGGCGACATCGACCGCGCCGCCCGCGAGCTGATGGGGGTGCTCGCATGAAGATCGAAGAGGGGATCGAGCTTCGACGCTTCACGACGATCGGGACCGGGGGTCCGGCGCGCGCCTTCGCCCGTCCGGAAACGGTGGAGGAGCTGCAGGAGGCGCTTCGCTGGGCTGCGGACCGGAGCCTGCCGGTCGCTCCGGTGGGTCTCGGGTCGAACCTCCTCGTGGCCGACGAAGGATTCGAGGGCCTCGTGCTCAAACTGGCGGGCGACCTGGCCACCGTCGAGGCCTCTCCGCCTTTTCTGGTGGCGGGGGGAGGGGCAGCGCTCGCCGTCTGTCTGCACCGCGCTCGCGACGCCGAGCTCGGCGGGCTCGAGTTCGCCTGCGCGATTCCTGGCACGGCCGGTGGTGGGGTCTGGATGAACGCCGGCGCCTACGGCGGCGACATCGCGGGCGTGCTGGAGCGGGCGCTCGTCGTCGACGCCGACACTGCCCTATGGCTGACGCCAGAGGAACTGGAGATGCAGTACCGCCGGTCCGGCCTGAGGCTCGGCCAGATCGTCGCGATGGCCGAGCTCCGGCTGCCGCCCCGACCGCGCGACGAGATCAAGGCGATCGTCGCCAACATGCAGGCGCAGCGAAAGGCGGCCCAGCCGACGAACAAGCGCACGTTTGGCAGCGTCTTCAAGAATCCCGAGCACGAGCTCTCGGCCGGGCGGATGCTCGAGGCCTGCGGGCTGAAGGGCTTCCGGATCGCAGGCGCGCAGATCTCGCCGCGACACGCGAACTTCATCGAGAACGCCGACGGCGCGCGCACCGCCGACGCGCTCGCGGTGATGGACGAGGCCAGGCGCCGCGCCCGCGAGCAGTTCGGCGTCGTGCTCGAGCACGAGGTCCAGCTCCTGGGAGTAACGCTCTCGTGGTAGGAGGTTTTCTGCCGGCGGCGAAGTGTCGAACGTGGCGGGAGAGCCTCGGATGCCCGTGCGCACGGATGGCGCCGTCGCCGCGCTCCCTCGGCCCGCGCCTCGCCGGCGCGTCGACCCGGCGCGACTGATCCCGAGCAGGCGGGCGACCGCCATCGCGCTCGTTGTGGTGGCTCTCGGAGTGGGCCTCTATCTCCTGGCGCGCGAAAGCTCGGTCTTCGCCGTCGAGACGATCGACGTTCGCGGTGCGCCAGCTCCGGTTGCCGCGCAGGTGCGCGCGGCGCTGGCTCCGTTCAGGGATACGAGCCTCGTGACGCTCGACGGCGCAGGGGTCGAGCGCCGGCTCGCGGCGTTACCGGTGGTCGCCCAGGCCCGCTACGACCGCGATTTCCCGCACACGCTCCGGATCTTCATCACGCCTGAGCGTGCCGTTGCTGTCGTCCGCAGCGGCCGATACTCGTGGCTCGTTTCTGCGCGCGCACGCGTGCTCTCGAGCCTCGCTCTCGGCGAGCGCAGCGATCTTCCGCGCATCTGGGCCCCGCGATCCGTGTCGATCTCGCCCGGCGGCACGCTTGCAGGCAATGCAGCCCGTGCTGTCGAGGCCGCCGCTCCACTTGCGAGTAGCGACCTGCGCAAGCGGGTGGCGACGGTGAGGGCCACGCCGGACGAGCTGACCCTCGTCCTTCGTTCCGGGCTCGAGCTCTGGCTCGGCAACGCGAGCGGCTTGCCCCTCAAGCTCGCCGTCGGCGCCGAGATCGCGGACGCCCTGGGAAGGTCAACTGGCTACATCGATCTCACGGTTCCTGGGCGCCCGGTCAGCAAAGTCAACCCTAAACCCGCAGGTTGAGGTACAGGGTTATCGTGGCGTAATTCAGTTGACAACGGAGGATACTCCGCGTACGCTGGCAAGCGGAGGAGGCTCGATAACCATCAACTCTCCGGTATACGTTGAGGTCGAGCCTAGTTGAGAGTGGTAACCGATTCGAATTACCTGGCAGTTATCAAGGTCGTCGGAGTCGGCGGTGGCGGAACGAACGCGGTCACGCGAATGGTCGACGCGGGACTTCGCGGCGTGGACTTCATCGCGGTCAACACCGACGCGCAGGTCCTGATGGAAACGGATGCCGACGTCAAGCTCGCGATCGGCAAGGAGCGGACACACGGTCTGGGCGCTGGCGCCGATCCCTCGGTGGGCCGCGAGGCGGCCGAAGAGAGTCGCGACGAGATCAAGGAAGCGCTCAAGGGCGCGGACATGGTGTTCGTCACCGCCGGCGAGGGCGGCGGCACAGGAACCGGAGGGGCCCCGATCGTGGCGGACATCGCCCGCAGCCTGGGAGCCCTGACGGTCGGTGTAGTGACTCGACCGTTTTCCTTCGAAGGACGCCGGCGCGCGGAGCAAGCGGAGTTGGGTATCCGCGAGCTCCAGGAGAAGGTTGACACCCTGATCGTGATCGAGAACGATCGCCTCCTCCAAGTGGTCGAGCGGACGACTCCGCTGCTCGATGCGTTCCGGGTTGCGGACGAGGTCCTGCGTCAAGGTGTGCAGGGGATCACCGATCTGATCACCGTCCCGGGACTGGTGAACCTCGACTTCGCGGACGTGCGCACGATCATGAACGAGGCCGGCTCCGCGATGATGGGAATCGGGCGCGCCTCCGGTGACAACCGCGCCTCCGAGGCCGCGCGCGCGGCGGTTTCTTCGCCGCTGCTCGAGGCCTCTATCGAGGGTGCGACCGGCATCCTTCTCAACGTCACCGGCGGCCGTGATCTCGGCCTCTTCGAGGTAAACGAGGCGGCTGAGGTGGTGACCGCCGCGACGGATACGAACGCCAACGTCATCTTCGGAGCCGTCATCGACGACGCGATGATGGAAGAGGTTCGAGTGACCGTCATCGCGACCGGGTTTGGCGGCGCGCGTCGGCGGCGGGCTGTTCCCGTTCCGGAAGGTGCCCGGCGCGAACCGATGACGGAGGGAGGCGGCACCGAGCGCTTCGACGTGCCCGACGAACTGCTCGACGTCCCGCCGTTTCTGCGGGACGGCTAGCGGCGAGCGGTTCGGTAGCCTGCGCCCTCGGAGTGCAGGCCGTCCTCCAGAAGACACCTCTCCATGGTCGCCACGTTGCGCTCGGTGCGCGCATGGTCCCGTTCGCGGGGTGGGACATGCCGGTCCAGTACGCCGGTGTGATCCCGGAGCACCTGGCCGTACGGAACGACTGCGGTGCCTTCGACGTCTCGCACATGGGCGAGATCGAGGTTGAAGGGCCCCGCGCGCTCGAGCTCCTCCAGTCGCTGCTCGCGAACGACCTCGAACGGATCGAACCCGGTCAGGCCCAGTACACGCTGCTGACGAACGAGCGCGGCGGGATCCTCGACGACCTGATCGTCTACCAGCTCGAGCCGTGCCGCTTCCTCCTGATCGTGAATGCGGCCAACACCGACGCCGCGTACCGCTGGCTGAAGGAGCGGGAGATCCCCGGCTCGGACGTTCGCGATGTCTCGGACCAGTACGCGCTGATCGCCGTGCAAGGCCCGAAGGCGATCGGACGACTCGACCTCGGTGACGAACCGGCGTTCACGTTCGCGATGGGCGCGATCGACGACGTCGAATGCCTCATCGCTCGGACGGGATATACAGGCGAGGCAGGAGTCGAGCTCCTGGTCATGGCCGAGGACGCGGTCGAGCTCTGGGACACCGTGCTCGCCCGCGGTGCGCAGCCGTGCGGGCTCGGCGCGCGCGACACGCTGCGCCTCGAGGTGTGCTTCCCGCTGCACGGCAACGACATCACGCCGGAGACGGACGCGATCTCCGCCGGTCTCGGGTGGGTGTGCGCGCTCGACAAGGAATTCACGGGTGCCGGCGAGCTGCGGCGGATAGAGGAGGAGGGACCGAGCCGGCGTCTCGTCGCATTTGTCATGGAGGAGCGAGCGGTGCCACGCGCCGGCATGACGATCTTGGAGGGCGGCGAGGTGACGTCGGGCACGCACTCCCCAATGCTCGAGAAGGGGATCGGGATGGGTTACGTCCCCGCCGCGCATTCGCAACCGGACACCGACATTACGATTGACGTGCGCGGCAACGCGAGGAAGGCGCGGATCGTCAAGAAACCGATCTACCGGAGAGAGGAGTCGTAGGTGGCGGCGGAGAGCTATCCGGAGGAGCTGCGGTACCACTCCGAGCACGACTGGGCTCGAATCGAGGACGACCAGGCCACGCTCGGGATCACGTGGTACGCACAGGACTCGCTCGGGGAGCTCGTGCACTATGAGCCGCCGCAGGAGGACGCGCGGATCGAGAAGGATCGGACGTACGGCGAGGTGGAATCCGTGAAGGCCGTGTCCGATTTGATCTCGCCGTTGTCGGGACGCGTGGTGGAGGTCAACCAGAAGGTGGTCGGCGCGCCCGAGACGGTCAATGACGATCCTTACGGAGAGGGCTGGCTCGTCCGGATCGAGTTGACCGACCCGGGCGAGGTGGACGACCTTCTCGACGCGGACGCCTACCAGAAGCTGGTCGCCGAGCAGTGATCTCGTAGCGTTGGGGTACCTCTCCCTCACGGACTCGGACCGGCAGGAGATGCTCGAGACCCTCGGCGTCTCGACGATCGACGAGCTCTTCGCCGACATCCCGGAGGGCGTCCGCTTCCGCCGCGCGCTCGACGTGCCCCCCGCGCTCTCCGAGCAGGAGTTGGTGGCTCACCTAAGCGAGCTGGCGGCGAAGAACGTCCACACCGGGATCGAGCTGTCGTTTCTCGGCGCGGGCATGTACGACCACTATGTTCCGGCGGTCGTGGACGCGGTGCTGTCGCGCGGCGAGTTGCTCACCGCGTACACGCCGTACCAGCCCGAGATGAGCCAGGGTGTCCTCCAGGCGATCTTCGAGTACCAGACTGTCATCTGCGAGCTGACCGGTCTCGACGTCTCGAATGCGTCTGGCTACGACGGGACCACAGTGGCCGCGGACGCGTGCTACATCGCCAAGCACGCGACGGGCCGCTCGAAGGTCGTCCTGGCCGAGACGGTCAACCCCCAGGTGCGCCAGGTCGTCAAGACCTACGCCGTCGGATTCGGCCTGGAGGTCGTCGAGGTGCCTCAGGTGGCAGGAGTGACCGACCCCGGGGCGTTCGCCGACGCCGCCGAAGATGCGGCCTGCGCGATCTTTCAGCAACCGAATTTCTTCGGCTGCCTCGAGCCTGCGCCCGACCTCGCGACTGCCGCGTCAGAAGCAGGCGCGCTCGCGGTCGCGCACGTCGACCCGATCTCGCTGGGCCTCCTCGAGGCGCCCGGGAACTACGGCTGCGCGATCGCCATCGGGGAAGGGCAGGGAGCGGGCAACTACCTGTCCTACGGTGGCCCGCACTACGGGTTCCTGGCCGCAAGCTCGGACCTGATCCGCCGCATGCCCGGACGCATCGTCGGTGAGACCGTAGACACCGCGGGTCAACGCGGCTATGTCCTGACCCTGCAGACCCGGGAGCAACACATTCGCCGGGAGAAGGCGACGTCGAACATCACCACGAACCAGACGCTGCTCGCCCTGGCCGGCCTCGTCTACCTGTCGTGGCTGGGGCCACAGGGATTGCGTGAGGTGGGGGAGACCTGCCTCGCGCTCGCCGAGCACGCCAAGCAGGCTCTGACCCAGGCGGGCGCCGACCTCGTGTTTCCCGTTCAGGCAACATTCAAGGAGTTTGCCATCCGGGTCGGACGGCCCGCCCGCGCAGCAGTTGAGGTAGCGCGCGAGCAGGGCGTCCATCCCGGCTATGTGCTGGGCCGCGACTACGACGGTCTGGACGATGCGCTGCTCGTTTGCGTGACGGAGCAGAAGACGCGGGAGGACATCGACCGGCTGGCGGAGGTGGTGTCCGCGTGGAACTGATCTTTGAGAAGTCACGCGCAGGACGAAGAGCCGGTCACCCGCCGCGGCCGGACCTACCCGTACCCGACCTCCCGGAAGGCCTTCGACGTGAGGAACCTCCGAGGCTCCCCGAAGTGTCCGAGCCCGAGCTCGTCCGACACTTCACCGCACTAGCCGACCGCACGTTCGGCATCGACACGGGCTTCTATCCGCTCGGCTCCTGCACGATGAAGCACAACCCGCGGGTGAACGAGCGCGTGGCCATGCTTCCCGGGTTCCGCGATCTCCATCCGCTGCAGGAGGAGGAAGGCGCGCAGGGCGCGCTCGAGCTGATGTGGGAGCTCGAGCGAATCCTCGCGGAGATCGCCGGCCTTCCGGCGATCACGCTCCAACCCGCCGCCGGATCACAGGGCGAGCTGACCGGCCTGATGCTGATGCGCGCGTACTTCGCCGAGCGCGGGGAGGATCGGGACACCGTCATCACGGCGGACACGGCCCACGGAACGAACCCAGCGAGCGTCACCATGGCCGGCTACAAGCTCGCCAAGGTCCAGACGGATCCTCGCGGCGACGTCGACATCGAGCACCTTCGCACCCTCGTCGACGAGCGCACTGCCGGGCTCATGCTCACCAACCCGTCGACGCTCGGCCTTTTCGACGAGAACATCGAGGAAGTCGCCAAGGTCTTCCACGAAGCGGGCGCGCTCCTGTACTACGACGGCGCGAACCTGAACGCGGTCTGCGGGATCTCGCGGCCCGGCGACATGGGCTTCGACATCGTCCACTTCAACCTGCACAAGACCTTCTCGCAGCCGCACGGCGGAGGAGGGCCCGGCGGAGGACCGCTGGCGGTTAGGGACATCCTCGAACCGTTCCTGCCCGTTCCGATCCTCACCCGCACAGATGAGGGCTTCGCGTTCGACTATGACCGTCCACACTCGATCGGCAAGGTGCGTGGCTACTACGGCCCCTTCGGTGTCTTCGTGCGTTCGTACGCCTTCATGCGCGCGTACGGCCCGGCGCTGCGCGAGATGTCGGAGGTCGCGGTGCTGAACGCGAACTACCTGCTCCGCCGGCTCGAGTCAGCGTACGACCTGCCGTTCGATCGCACCTGCATGCACGAGTTCGTCCTCTCCGCCCGGACGCTCAAGCGCGAGTACGGGATCAGCGCGTTCGATGTGGCGAAACGGCTGATGGACTACGGCTTCCATCCGCCGACGGTCTACTTCCCGCTGATCGTCCCGGAGGCGCTGATGATCGAGCCGACCGAGTCCGAGACGAAGGAGATGCTCGACGCCTTCGCGGATGCAATGGTCCCCATCGCACGGGAGGCGGAGGACCAGCCCGCTCTCCTCAAGGAGGCTCCGCACCGGCGTCCGGTGACGCGGTTGGACGAGGTCAAGGCGGCGAAGCGCGCGGTGGTCCGGTACGGGTTCGAGGAGCATCCGGATCTCGGCGCTCCCGATCCGGTCGCCATCGGTGCGCCGGCCGAGGCACCCGCCGGAGCGTGAGCGAACCGATCCGCTGGACGCGCGAGGCTCTCGAGGCGAGGGTGGACGCGCTCGAACAGAAACACACCGGTCAGGATCTGATCGACGCGATCGTGGACTTTGCCGGCACGCTGGTGGACGAGGACCGGCGCAAGCTCCAGAACGTCCTGCTCAGGCGGCGCCGTCCGGCTCAGCTGCGCCTGCGCAGGCCGCCGGAGCC
>Ga0114129_10000733_pt1 | contig 41748 bp, 39 predicted proteins | sample RhiMetdeltSRZDD1_FD_80071 | JGI IMG/M metagenome (GOLD analysis project Ga0114129, IMG submission 80071) | Populus rhizosphere microbial communities from Tennessee, USA - Rhizosphere MetaG P. deltoides SRZDD1 (version 2) (version 2) | ecosystem: Host-associated > Plants > Roots > Rhizosphere >...
CCAAACCCCGGCAAAACCCCAAAACACAGGGTCACACCAAAGGAATCATCCGAAGGATGAAAAAACAATTGGCACTGGCATCACAAGCACCCTGTTGAGTTCTCAAAGAACAAACACACACCAGAAGCCTCCCGATTTTTGTCGGGAGATCGTCGGGGGCTACTCTTCCAGCCTACCCGGTCCGGTTCAGCGACCCCTCACCGGGGCTCGCTCCGTGCCGTGCTGGCAAGGACTAACACTACGCCACCGCGAGCGGGCCCCGCAAATCGGGGTGGGTTGTCCCGCGTCACACTTTGGGTCACACCACAATGGACGATCACGGACCATGGTCGGCGGCGCCCGACCGCCTCGTTGGGCGTACTCGTCAACTGGCGGTGAGAACGAGTGCGGCGGCCGCGAGACCAAGGCCCGCAAGCTGGAGCGCCCGGATGCGCTCCTTCTCCACGAACAGTGCGAGAAGGACGGTGCTAGCTGGATAGAGGGCCGCGACGGGCGCGATGACGCTCATCGCGCCGTGCTGGACCGCGAGCAGGTAGAAGCCGTTGGCGAGGGTGTCGCCGACGCCGGCGGCGACGGTGAGCGCGCCGGTGGTTCCGCCCCGCATGCGCAGCGACGCACCCGCGCGGACCGCAAGGAGGATACCGACGGGGATGGACGACGCGCGTACGCCGACCATCGGCCACATCCCCGCGCCATCCTCAGCGAACCCGAGGACGATGAAGAACGTGCCGAAACACGCGCCCGACAGGAGTGCCAGCAGGACGGTGTTGGCCGTTATCCGTATGTGGCCCTCGCGAGGCGAGAGGCTGACCAAACCGATGGCGGCAACGGCGCAGAACGCGCCGATGAGCGCGGCGGGACCGGGCCGCTCGCCCAGGAGCAGCCCACCGGCGAGCGGCACCAGCGCACCGGTCACCGCCGTGATGGGGGCTACGACCGCCATCGCACCTTGGGAGAGGCCGCGGTACAGCAGCACGATGCCCCACAGGCCGGCCACGCCGGCCGCGACGCCGAGCAGGAGGTCACCCCAGCGTGGCGTGCCCGGGATGACGGCTACCAGGAGTGCGATCATCGGTAGGCCGAGAATCTGCGACAGCACGGTCACCGAGAGTGGATTCCAGCGCTGCGTCGCCTTTCCGCCGCAGAAGTCGGAGGCGCCCCACACGAGGGCGCACACTGCGGCGAGCGAGATGGCGTACACGGGTATTTCGTATCACAATATTGACCGTGGAGGACAGTGTGGTGACCGACACCTCATTACCCGGCACTGCTGACGCTCTCAACGCGGCCGTGGCGCTGCATGTCCGCGCATTGCGTACCGGCCGCGGGTGGTCGCTCGACGAGCTGGCCGGCCGGTCCGGCGTCAGCAAAGGCATGCTCGTGCAGATCGAGGCGGCCCGGACCAACCCCAGCATCGGCACGCTCGCGCGGGTCGCCGACGCCTTCGGCGTCACGGTCGCCCGGCTCCTCGAACCCGCCGCCGACCGCAGCGTCCACGTCAGCGACTACGAGGACGCTCCGGTCCTGTGGCGCGGCGGCCGCGGCGGCACGGCCCGCCTGCTCCGCGGGCTCAACGAGGTCGAGCTCTGGGACTGGCGGCTCGCTCCCCACGAGGGGTACGCCTCCGACGACCACCAGCCGGGTACGCGCGAGGTCATCACGGTTCTGACGGGTTCGGTCACCGTGGCCGTCGGCGGCGAGGAGTACACCGTCTACACCGGACAGACGATCGACCTCGCGGCCGACCGAGCCCACGGCTACCAGAACCGGACGGATACGCCGGCCCGGTTCACGATGCTGGTCACGATGCCGCTACGGGAGTTCGACCGGCGGATTCTTCGTCAGCGATGAGATCCTGCGCGCCGGCGCCCTTGAGCACCGGCGCCGCCAGCGTCATGACGATGACGAGTACGGTCACGACCACGAACGACGTCGTCAAGCTCGTCACGGACGCCACACCACCGATGATCCCGGGCGCGGCCAGCCCGGCGCCGTACGCGACCGTCGCCACACCGGCGATCGCATGCGCTCGCGCGGCCGGGGTCTTGGCCGCGTGCCCCGCGGCGGAGAAGGCGAGCGGGACGACGACCGCGATGCCGGCGCCCACCAAGGTGAACCCGGCGATCGCCGTCACCCTTTGATCTCCGATAAACCCGGCCGCCACGATCAGGATCCCGCCCAGTACGCCCAGCGACCCCGCGGCTCTGACCGTTGCCACCGGGCCGAAACGGCGTACGACGGCGTCCCCGGACAGGCGGCCGATCGTCATCGCGCCCGCGAAGCAGGCGTACGCCACCGCTCCGGTGGCCTGGGCGGCACCGAGTTCGTTGACGAGATAGACGGCGCTCCAGTCCGCACCGGACGCCTCCGCGAAGATGGACGCGAAGCCGACCAGGCCGATGATGAGGATCGCACCGCGCGGGAACGCGAACTTCGGCCCGCCTTCATCCTCTGTGGACGATCCGGCCGGATCGGCGTGGGCAAGAGGCTGTGCGAGGCCGGCGTACGTGGCGATCGTTACGACGGCCACCAGGACCGCGATAGCGGCGAAGTGCGGCCGCCCGTCGATCCCGAAATGCGCCATGAGCCAGCCGATCCCGCCGGCGGTGAACCCGCCGATGCTCCACATCCCGTGCAGGCTCGACATGATGGACCGGCCGAGTTCCCGCTCCACCGCGATGGCCTCGGAGTTCATCGCCATGTCGGCGGTACCGGCGAACGCGCCGGCGACGAACATCGCGGCCGCCAGCGTGGGCAGGTTCGGAGCGAGCGCGATCGGGATCAGCGAGAATCCCCAGCCGCTCATCAGGATCTGCGTCGCTCGGCGCGTACCGACCCGGTGGACGACCCGGCCCGCGAACGGCATCGTCAGCAGGCCGCCGACGGCCGGCATGATCAGGGCGTACCCGAGCTTTCCGATGCCGGAGCCGACCCCGACGTGTTCGGCGATCCACGGCATGCGGGCGGCCAGGGTGCCGCTGACGATGCCGTGCATGGCGAAGACGATGGCCGCAGCCCAACGCGAGGGGATCATTGGTCCGACGCTACAGGCTTATCGGCGCTGATCGCCGAGGCCCCGGCGCAGTCGCGTCAGGCGCCCTGCCTGCACTCGGTCAGGCGGAGCGCTCCTCGCCGCGGTGGCGGGCCCGGCGGCCGACGAAGTCGCGCGGGACGATTGTCGGGTAGACCTTTTCCAGGACCGTCGCCCGGGTGATCTGAACCTTCTCGGCGTTGGGGTCGCTGGGCACCTCGTACATGACCGACAGCAGAACCTCTTCGAGGATCGCCCGCAGCCCGCGAGCGCCGGTGCCCCGCAGCATCGCCTGATCGGCGACGGCTTCCAGGGCCGCCGGCTCGAACTCCAGCGCCACGTTGTCGAGCTCGAACAGCCGCTGGTACTGCTTGATGAGCGCGTTACGGGGCTCGGACAGGATGCGGACGAGCGCGGTGCGGTCGAGGCTGCGGACGTTGGTCAGCACCGGCAGGCGGCCGATGAACTCCGGGATCATGCCGAACTTCAGCAGATCTTCGGGCATCACCTGGGCGAGCACGTCGTCGGTCTTGCGCTCGGAGATCGCCCGCAGCCGGGAGCCGAAGCCGAGGCTGCTGCTGCCCGTACGCGCCTCGATGATCTCTTCCAGCCCGGCGAAGGCACCGCCGCAGATGAACAGGATGTTCGTCGTGTCGATGGAGACGAACTCCTGGTTGGGGTGCTTACGCCCACCCTGCGGGGGCACGTTGGCCACGGTGCCTTCGAGGATCTTCAGCAGCGCCTGCTGTACGCCCTCGCCGGACACGTCGCGGGTGATCGACGGGCTGTCGGACTTCCGCGAGATCTTGTCGATCTCGTCGATGTACACGATGCCCGTCTCGGCGCGCTTGATGTCCCAGTCGGCCGCCTGGATCAGCTTGAGGAGGATGTTCTCGACGTCCTCGCCGACGTAGCCGGCCTCGGTCAGCGCGGTCGCGTCGGCGATCGCGAACGGCACGTTGAGCATTCGGGCCAGGGTCTGCGCGAGGTGCGTCTTCCCGCAGCCGGTCGGGCCGATCATCAAGATGTTGGACTTGGCCAGCTCGACGGCCTCGCCGTCGCGGTGCCCGTGCCCGCCGGACTCGGCCTGGATGCGCTTGTAGTGGTTGTAGACGGCCACCGCGAGCGACTTCTTGGCGTTTTCCTGGCCGATCACGTACTGGTCGAGGAACTGGCAGATCTCGACCGGCTTGGGCAGCTCTTCGAAGCGGACCTGGTCCTCGCCGGCCAGCTCCTCTTCGATGATCTCATTGCACAGATCGATGCACTCGTCGCAGATGTAGACACCGGGGCCTGCGATGAGCTTCTTCACCTGGCGCTGCGACTTGCCGCAGAACGAGCACTTCAGCAGGTCGCCGCCGTCGCCGATTCGTGCCACCTACGACTCTCCCTCGCCGTCGACCCCCAGAGCCGGACATCGCCTAACACCGCCATGTCCGCCTTGACGGTACCTGTTCCCACCAGTTTTCACCGACTCGGGGAGCGCCCTCGCGTGTCGCCACGCCGAGTACGCTCCCCGGTTCGCCGGTCGCGTCTTACTTGACCGCAGTGAGCTGCGTCTTCTTGCGGTTGGAGATCACGTTGTCGACGAGGCCGTACTCCAGCGCTTCCTGGGCCGTAAGGATCTTATCGCGGTCGATATCCTTCTTGACCTGCTCGATCGCCCGGCCGGAGTGACGCGAGATCATCTCCTCCAGATTGTTGCGCATCCGCATGATCTCGCGAGCCTGGATCTCGATGTCCGAGCCCTGCCCGTAGCCGCCCTCGGTGGCCGGCTGGTGGATGATGATCCGCGAGTTGGTCAGCGCCATGCGCTTGCCGGGCGTACCCGCGGCGAGCAGGACGGCCGCCGCGCTAGCCGCCTGGCCCAGGCAAACGGTCGAGATGTCGGGCCGGATGTACTGCATCGTGTCGTAGATGGCCGTCATCGCCGTGAACGAGCCGCCCGGCGAGTTGATGTACATCGTGATATCGCGGTCGGGGTCGGCACCCTCCAGCACTAGCAGCTGCGCCATGATGTCGTTGGCCGACGCGTCGTCCACCTGTACGCCGAGGAAGATGATCCGGTCCTCGAACAGCTTGTTGTACGGATTGGACTCCTTGACGCCGTAGGACGTCTTCTCGACGAAGGACGGCAGCACGTACCGGTTGGTGACCGGAGCGAAGTCAGACATGGATCTCTCCTTCAGTTCCCGACCGGCACCGGCGACACGCCCGTGATCACGTGGTCGATGAATCCGTACTCCTGCGCCTGCTCGGCCGTGAACCAGCGGTCGCGGTCGGAGTCGAGTTCGACCTGCTCGGCGGACTGGCCGGTGTGCTGCGCGATGAGGTCGATCAGCAGCTTCTTGGTGTGAATCATCTGTTCGGCCTGGATGGCGATGTCGGCCGCGGTTCCGCCGATACCGCCGGAGGCCTGGTGCATCATGATGCGCGCGTGCTTGAGGGCGAAGCGCTTGCCGCGCGTACCCGCGCACAGCAGCATCTGGCCCATGCTGGCCGCCATACCCAGGGCGATGGTCGATACGTCGTTGGCGACGTACTGCATCGTGTCGTAGATCGCCATGCCGTCGTAGACGGAGCCGCCGGGCGAGTTGATGTAGAGGGTGATGTCGCGGTCGGGGTCCTCGGCCGACAGCAGCAGCAGCTGAGCGCAGATCCGGTTCGCCACCTGCGTGTTGACGTCGCTGCCGAGGAAGATGATCCGCTCCTTGAGCAGCCGGTTGTATACCGAGTCGTCGAGACCGACGGCGAGTTGCTCAGTTCCGCGCAGCTGCGGTGGGAGGTGAAGCTCGCTCATGCCAACCCTTCTTTCGTCGTATGCCGACCCTAACCGGTGGCCACGACATCCCGTTCCCGTAGAGCCCTCGTGTTCGCTGTGAGCGCAGGCTTCCAAGATCCCGTTTGGATCAGGGATACGGCACGGATCTTGGCCCAAGATCCGTGCACTATCCCTGATCTAGACCGGATCAAGGCGGCAGCGAAGCGAGGAGGGCGATCTGGGAATCATCCCAGATCGCCCTCCTAAGCCGTTATGCGCGGTGCGCTTTCAGTGGTCGTGGCCCTCGTGGTCGTCCTCGCCACGCAGGTCGTCCAGGGTCAGGACGGTCCCGTCGGCGTCCTTCATGACCACACCCTCCATGATCAGGGCGAGGGCCTTGCCCCGGCGGACGTCGCCGTAGACGGCGGCGGCCATGCCGGCCTGGACCAGCCGGTCGTAGTACGCCTGCGGCGGCATGCCCGCGCGCTGCGCCCGGTGCACGACCTCGTGGCCGAACTCGTCGTCGGAGACGGCCACCTCACGGTCGTCGGCGAGGGCGTCGAGCACGAGCTGGATCTTGACTCCCTCGGTGGCCGCCTCGGCCAGCTCGGCGTCGATCTGCTCCTCGGTCTTCTCCTCGGCCGCCAGGTACTCGGCCAGCGACGCGCCGACCCGCTCCAGCTCCTCGGACATCGACTGCTTGCGCTGCGCGACCTCGTCGCGGACGACGCCCTCGGGCGCCGGCACCGCGCTGCGCTTGACGATCTCGGTCAGCGCCTTGTCGCGGGCGGCGTAGAGCTGCTCGACCTTCTTCACCCGGGTCAGCCGCTCGCGCAGGTTGCCGCGCAGCTCCTCCAGGGTGTCGAACTCGCTGGCCAGGCCGGCGAACTCGTCGTCGAGTTCGGGCAGCTCCTTCTCCTTGACCGTACGCACGGTCGCGGTGACGTCGGCGTCCTTGCCGGCGTGCTCGCCGCCGACCAGCTGGGTCACGAAGGTGCGCTCGTCGCCGGCTGCCATGCCGACCAGGATCTCGTCCAGGCCGGGCAGGAGCTGGCCGGAGCCGACCTCGTGGGAGACGTTGGATGCCTGGCCGCCCTCGACGTCCTCGCCGTCGACCCGAGCGTTCAGGTCGATCTGGACGTAGTCGCCGTTCTCGGCGGCGCGCTCGACCGTCTTGAGGGTCGCGAAGCGCTGGCGCAGGGCGTCGACCTGGGTGTCGATCTCGCTGTCGTCGATCTGGACGCTGTCGACCTCGACCGAGATCGACGACAGGTCCGGCAGGTCGACGACCGGGCGCACGTCCACCTCGGCGGTGAACCGCAGCGGCTGGCCGTCGGCGAACTCCTGGATGTCGACCTCGGGGCGGCCGAGCAGCTTGACATCGTGCTCCTGGACCGCGGCGAAGATCTGCTGCGGGATGGCCTCCTCGACCGCCTCCTGCAGCACAGCGCTGCGGCCGATCCGCTGGTCGATGACCTGAGCGGGGACCTTGCCCTTGCGGAAGCCGGGGATGCTCACCTGCGCGCCGATCTCCCGGTACGCCTTCTTGAGGCTCGGCTCGAGCTCGGCGAACGGCACCTCGATGGCGAGCCGCACCCGAGTCGGGCTCAGGGTCTCGACGGTGCTCTTCACAGACGTACTCCTTGAATCGGTGCAGCCTTGAATCGGTGCAGCAGGGAACGAGGGGCCAGGAAAAGAACCCGGTCGAGTGTAGGCGAATCCGCCGCCGCTTGCGCGCACGGCACCGAGGTTCACGGCAGATGTCACACCATCGACCGCCCCATCATCCCTAAAACCGGGCATTTAAGATAGACGCCACAGAGTTGACAAGAGGCCCGGTGGAGCCCTGCCCGGCTGCTACGGACTGAGCCCCACCGGGGTCTAGCGAGCCCAGCGCGCCCACCTGCAGCGGCCCTTGCCGCGCCGGCCGGCCCGGGGCGCCGTCGCAATGGACATAGTGGGGCACGGGCGGGCGCCGCGCTGCCCCGCCCATCGTCGCCTATGCGACAGTCCGCTGCGACAGGCGCCTTATCGTGGCGGCTTCCACCCCGGCGGGGCCACGTGCCGCCCGGGGTACGCGTTCACCGCTCGGCGCGGTGCGTAGCTCAGCTGGCGAGCCCGGGAGGCCGCGGTGGCACGGACCACGAACATCAGGACAAGGGCGACGACAGCGACCAGGACGGGTGAGTACCACGCGCCGTCGAGGGTGTGAGCGACGGCCGCTAGCCACGAAGAGTTACTGGTCACCAACCAATGGTCACGCCTGGTTCTCTGGCTTGTGCGGCAATTGCGAAAGTTATCCGTATACAACGATCACCGTGGCCCCACGGTTGTGCGGCGCGCGTACGGGCCGTCCACAGCGACGGGACCCCGGCGCTTACACTGGCGGAGCGCGTACGCGCATCGGGGTGTGGCGCAGTTTGGTAGCGCGTCCGCTTTGGGAGCGGAAGGCCGTCGGTTCAAATCCGGCCACCCCGACTTGGCATCGGGCCGACGTCTGCGAGACTGACGCTCATGCGCGTTTACCTGGGATCCGATCACGCCGGCTACGAGCTGAAGGTGCATCTGGCCACGCACCTCGCCAGCCTCGGCTACGAGATCGCCGACGTCGGTCCGGCCGCGTTCGACCCCGACGACGACTACCCGGCGTACTGCATCGTGACGGCGGCCCGCGTGGTGGCCGACCCGGGCAGCCTCGGCATCGTCATCGGCGGCTCGGGCAACGGCGAGCAGATCTCGGCCAACAAGGTGGAAGGCGTACGCGCGGCGCTGGCGTGGAACGTCGAAACGGCGCAGCTGTCGCGCCAGCACAACGACGCCAACGTCGTCGCCCTCGGGGCGCGGCAGCACACCCTCGGCGAGGCGACCGAGATCGTGGAAGCGTTTCTGACGACTGCGTTCTCGGGGAACCCGCGGCACCAGCGGCGCATCGACCAGGTCGCAGCGTACGAGAAGACGCGCAAACTCCCCGAACTCTCGTAAGAACTAACGGCGGGGAGAACTAACGGCGGGGAGAACTAACGGCGGGGAAGTTCGTCGCGGGGGACCCAGCCGCGCCGCACGATCTGCAGCGACTGCTCGGCCTCGGCGAGATCGGCTTCGGTCGGGCGCGACGCGTCCCGGGCCCGCATCGCGGCGACGACGCTCACCTGCGATGAGCCGGCGCCGACGAGGCTGCGCAGACCGCGTTCGATATCCGACTCCATACCAGTACGGTACGCGGTGGGCGGGGTCGCACGGAAGCACTACGCTGACGGGCGGATCGCACCAAAACGGTGGGGGAGGTCGTACGGTGAGCCAGAAGCCGGGCCCGCGGGGGCTGGACCGCACGAGGGACATGTCCAGCGAGGAGCCCACGCTGCCGATGTCGCCGGGCCACCGGCCGCCGGCGCGTAAGCCCGCCGGGGCGCCGCCGGGAGCCAACTACTCGCCCGGCAAGGCGGCGGTCGGCCGCGCCGGACCGGGTGGCACCGAGCCCACCCTCACGTTCGAGGAGGATTCGGTGGCCTTCGGCGGCCCCGGCATCGCCACCCGGACGTCGTTGAAGCAGCCTGCGGTGCCGCTGCGGCAGCGCGTACGGATGCTGCGCCGGGGCGGGCGCTGGAGTGCGTTCGGTGCCGCCGTGCTCCTCGGCTGCTGGGGTCTGTTCGCCCTGTCGTCGCTCAGCAGCGACTTCGTCCCCGCGACCCTGGCCCTCGTCGTGATCTTCGTGGTCGGCGTGTTCCTGTTCGCCCTGTCCCGCCTCGTCGGGCTGGTCATCGTGGAGCGGTCGATGGGGCGCGTACGCCGCTCCGCCTGGGCGTCGCACGCTGTCGCCGGGCTGTTCTGGATCGCGTGCGGCATCACGTATCTGGCGCGGATCGACTGGATCGTCGAGGTCTTCAACTGGATCCGCGGCATCGGCTGACCCACTGTGATCCGCGCTGTTGTCACCGACCTCGACGGCACCATCGTGCGCGCTGACGGCACCGTCAGCCCGCGCATGGTAGAAGCAGCGAAAGCCTTGCAGCGCAAGGGAATTCCGCTGATCGCCGCGACCGCGCGTACGCCGGCCGGCCTGCGGGCGCAGGAAGACCTGGACGGCCTGTTCACGATGGCGGTGTGCAGCACCGGCGCGATCGGCTGGGCAGCCGGGGAGCTGCTCTGGCAGCACCGGTTCGCCGAACAGCAAATCCGGGCCGTCGTCGAGGCCGCGCACCGGCTGCCGGGCGCCGGTGTCGGTGCCTACGACGGCGTGCAGTGGCTGATGACTCAGGCGTACGCCACCCATCGAGGATGGCAGAGCCGAGGACCCTCCATCGTCGTCGAGGTCGAGCAGGTGCTGCTGGCCAGCGCCAGCGCGATGGCCGCGTGCGTACCGGGCATGACTCCGCTCGCCGTGATCGAGGCGCTGACCGCATACGGTGTCCGTGGTGACACGGCGAACCTGACAACGGCCGGCCGCAACGTCGTCGACATCACCCCGCCGGGCGTGGACAAAGCGTTCGGCGTGGCGCAAGCCTTGCACCGTCTGGGAATCGATCCGGCCGACGTGGTCGCGTTCGGCGATATGCCGGCCGACATCCCGATGCTGCGCCTGGCCGGGTGCGGTGTCGCCGTGGGCGAGGGGCATCCCGATGTCGTGGCCGCCGCCGACCGCGTGGCGCTGGACGTGCACGCCGACGGCGTACCCGTGATGTTGGAGCTTTTAGGGGTGCTTGAGGAGCGACCGGAGCGTGCCGAGGTCGAAGAGCAGGTCGGTGGCGCCGCGCAGGAGTGAGGGGTGGTGGCGGGCCGTGCGGATGAGGCGCTCGGCGACCCACGGCCGGCTCATCGCCATCTGAAGCCAGCGGGAGGACCGCAGGTGGGCGCGGTGCGTGCGCCGGTACCAGCGCTCGAACTCCCGCAGCCCGGCCCGGTCGCCCGGCGCCGCCAGCCCGCTCACCAGGCGGTGCGCGGCGGTCATGCCGTAGGCGATGCCCTCACCGCTCAACGGGTTGATCATCGAGGCCGCGTCACCGATCAAAACCATTCCGTTGTACGCCAACCGCGGCGGCCGGATCCCCAACGGGAGATGGTGCGACCGGTGCCGGCCGAGCGGGCCGAGGGCGATCCCGCGGCGGCGGCAGGACTCCGCGAAGCCCTCCAGGGCCGCCTTGAGGTCGATCCCGCGGCGGCGCCGGGCGCCGAGCATGATCCCGACACCGACGTTCGCCGTACCGCGGCCGGTCGGAAAGATCCATCCGTAGGCCGGCAACAGTTCTCGCGACCATTCGAAGACCATGTCCGCGTCCGCGGTAGTCGCGTACGCCCGCATCGCGATCGCAGTGGTGCGCTCGGGTGGTTTGCCGGCAACGGTTCTCCGCAGGACGGAGTACGCACCGTCGGCGGCGACGACCAGGTCCGCTTCGAGCCGCCCGTGCTGCGTCTCGACCCAGCGGCCGTTCTCGGTGGCGGCGGACGTGGTGACCTTGTGGCCGCTGAGGTCGACGGCTCCGGCGGCCAGTGCCGCGTGGCGCAAGCGGTCGTCGAACTCCTCGCGCGGCAGGACGTACCCCAGCTCGCCGTCACCGTCCATTCCGTACACCGGTGCGGCGAACTCGGCTCCACGAGGACCGAAGACACGCAGGGTTCGGGATGGCTCGTAGCCGTCCAGAATCTCTCCTAAGTGGAGCTTCCGGAGCAGGCGTACGGCGGCTGGTCCCAGACCGTCGCCGCACGACTTGTCCCGCGGGAACGCCCGCTGATCCACCAGGCCGACGTTCCATCCCCGCCGGGCCGCGACGAGTGCCGCCGTCGAGCCGGCCGGGCCCGCTCCGACGACCACGATGTCGAACCGCACGCTTGCAGTCTGCGCCATGCGTACGACACTCCCGGCGCCGCAGCTTGAGGTTGTCGGCACGCCACGAAGCGGCACCGTTGACGGCCCCGTCACTTGACATCTTGTGCCAATCGCTGCCACGTCCTCAATCGACAGACTAATCATGATCGATTCCGGCAACGCGGATCGGCGCACGTGGACAAGTGTCTAGGAGGAGACGGTTCCGCTCGTATGGGTCTTCATAGATACTTGACCGATGGGCGACTCGGCGCGAACCATTTCCGAGGAATATCGGCGTGTCTTGGCACGGCTGTTGAGCGATGTCCCAGCGGCTCGGCTGGCTGCGGTCGCGCAGGACGTATTCGCGTTTCTCCCTCTGCCCGCCCGCTTTTCGTGGGACGACGGCGAGACGGTCGTCGCCATGATCGCGTCACTGCCGATCCCGGGCCAGGCCATCGATCCGCTTCTGGTGTACGCCGCGCGCCTGGCCCATGAGGTGGACGACCTGCTGGCCCTGGAGTTGAACCGGTGGGCCGACCGAGCGGGTCGCTCCATCGGTATGGCAGAAATGGATCTTCGCCGACTTTTCGTCACCCCTCAGCATTGGATCAACGAGGTTCTCCCCACCGAGCACTCCACATACCGATACGATACGGCCGAAATGCCTACGTTGAATTCTCCGCTCGGCAAGGACGCGGCGCACCTGGAAATGACAATTGCCGCGGACGCGCCGCACACCGTCGCGGAGCGGTCGGAGACCGCACGCATCTGGGGTGGAGTACCGCTGCGGAATCCGGACTTCACCGGCCGGGACAGCCTCTTGCTGATCCTTCAGAGGTCCCTGGACAGCCGATCGAAGGCATCGGTCCTGCCGCATGCTCTGCATGGTTTTGGCGGCGTCGGCAAGACCCAGCTGGCTATCGAGTACGCCTACCGCTTCGCGGATCGCTACCAATTGGTGTGGTGGATACCGGCCGAGCAGCAATCGCTCGTCCTGCGCTCGCTCCTGGACCTGGGCCGTCAGCTCGGCGTACCCCTGACGGAGGACCTCACCCAGGCTTCGTCGCTCGTCATCGACGCGCTGAGTTCCAACAATCTCCGCTGGCTGCTGATCTATGACAACGCCAACGAACCCGATGACCTGGCTCATCTCATCCCATCCAGCGGCGGCCATGTCATCCTCACTTCGCGGAACCAGAGCTGGTCCAAGGTCTGGGACGCCATCGAGGTCAACGTCTTCGAGCGACCCGAATCCATCGTCCTAATCCGCAAGCGCGGCACGCAGATCTCGTTCGACGAGGCCGACCAGCTCGCCGAGACCCTCGGTGACCTGCCACTCGCGCTCGACCAGGCCGCCTCATGGCAATCCGCGACCGGCATGCCGATCCGCGAGTACCTGGATCTGTTCGATCAGCACCGGCGGGAGCTGCTCTCCGAAGGCAAGCCGACCTCGTATCCCACCACCATCGCGGCGTTGGTGAAGCTTGCTCACCAACGCCTGTACCACGACTCGCCGGCGGTCTGCCAGCTTCTGGAAATGTTCGCCGTCTTCGGCGCCGAGCCGATCTCCGTCGATCTGCTGCGGCGTGGCAAGGATGCTGGGATATCCGCACCCCTCGGCCCGGCGCTGCGCGATCCGATACCTCTTGGCCGAATCGTTCGTGATCTGCGCAAATACGGGCTGGCGAAGATTGACGCCGACAATCGGATCCAGGTGCACAGGCTGTTTCAGCTGGTCCTGAAGGATGAGATCGGCCCGGAGCGTACCGGACAGAGCCGCAACGACGTGCATCGGCTGATCGGAGCGGCGAATCCCGGATACCCGGACGATCCGCTGACGCACCGTACGCACGCCGAGATCGGTCCACATGTGCAGGCCGCAGCCATGATCGATTCGGATTTCGAGGAGGCGCGGCGGGTCGCTCTCGATCAGATTCGCTACCTGTGGGTGATCGGCGACTACGAAGGCTCTCGACGGCTCGGCGAGATGGCAGTGAATTCCTGGACCCAGACCAAGCACCACCTCGGTATCGGGCCGGACGGCGAGTTGACACTGCTGGCCACCCGGCATCTCGCGAACGCTCTGCTGTCGCTCGGCATCAACGAACGCGGGCGCGGCCTGGCCGAAACGACCTTGATGCGGCTGCGCAACAGCCCGCAGTTCGGGCCGGACCACGAACACACGATCAGCACGGCCGGTGTCGTGGCCCACTGCCAGCGAGTTGCCGGCGAATACCAGCAAGCTTTGACACTCGACCGGGAAACGGTTGAACGGTGCAACCGCGTGTTCGGTGCGGATGATCCGGAGACCTTGAGGAGCCGCGCGAATCTCGCGGTCAACCTGCGAATGCTGGGCAACTTCTCGGACGCCTTCGACATCGACAGCGCCGTGGTACGGACCTGGGAAGAGACCGTCACCGAACACAACCGGCAACTTCTGTTCGCTCAGATCAACCTGGCCCGCGACCTCTACGGCCTGGGTCGTTACGCCGAAGCCCTCGCGCTGCAACAGAAGGTCCTGCCCGTCTACCGGCAGATCATGCCCAGCCCCAAGCATCCCCATCTGCTGTGGGCAGCGCGTACGCATGCGATCGCGCTGCGGAAGACCGGCCGGTACGGTGAGTCGTTGCTGGCGGCCCGTGAGAGCTACCGCGATTGCACAGCGCGTTACGGCCCGGATCATCAACACTCGCTCGCGGCAACCATGACCTACGCCAACACATTGCGCGTCAACGGGGAGCTTGAGGAGGCTCGCGTACTCGCCGGCGACAGCCTCACTCGATATCGCCGCGCGTTCGGGGAGAAGCATCCGCTGACGCTTTGCGCGGCCATCAACCTCGCCGTGATCCTGCGCGAACTGAGGAGTCTCGCGGAAGCTCGACGGCTGGATGAGGACACCTATTCACTCATGGCGACGACGCTGGGCAGCGATCATGGCTACACCCTGTGCGCGGCGAGCAACTTGGCTAACGATCTAGCACTGGCCAATGAGGCGGAGGCGGCCTTCCGCCTTTCCGCCAGCACACTTGCTCACTCCCGCGAGGCCCGGGGTGACCACCACCCGTATACGCTGCTGTGCGCGGTGAACGCGGCCTTCGACCAGCTCACGGTTGGCGACATCGACGATGGAAGATCAAGGCTGTCCGCCGCGACCGATACGCTGGCGGGCACTCTGGGCGCCCTGCACCCAGAGGTCCTAGATATCCGGCGTGGACGGCGAGCGGAGTGCGACATCGAGCCGCCGCCCGCCTAGGGGCTGCTCCGGGACCTCCGGCGACGACCCGTGGGCCGCGTAACTGGCCGGTTCCAGGCTCTGCAGGACCCGCCTGGCCGCCGCTGACAGGCGCCAGTCCTCCGACTCTAGGAGTTCTTCGATCGGGACGTCGCCGAGCACAGGCAGGGCGGCGTCGTCGTTCGCATCCTTCATGCCGCCTCCCAGGTAATCGCACCATCAAAATACCTGAGTGCCGCAGGCAAGGGCTACGGCACGTTGCCGAATGCGGCGTAGTTCTCGTCGAGGTTTTCGGTGTGCCGTAGCACTCGCTTGACCGCGTGATCCAGCGCCGTGTCGGGTGAGCGCAGGAGATAGGCGAAGGGCACTTCGCCGACATCCGGCAATGCCTCACCGGCCGTATCAGAAGGACCGGCGTCGGGATCCACCATGAAACATCCTTTCACAATGTACGTCCTTCTCGCTTAGGCACAGCGCAAGGTCGTCCTTGGACCGAGATTACGAAAAAACCAGCGGTGGTCGGACAACATTTGACCGTGTCGACCGGGCGCGCCGGTCGGCATGTCAGAAAGTCGACAGTGGCCACTCGAAGCCAGGGTGGTGAAGATCCCAGCCCGATCGGTCTATGACTGCCGTTGTAACCAGGCCGTACGCGTCAAACGGAGCGCGGACTCCGCCTCCTTGACAAGTGCCGCGGGAACTGGTTCGTCCAGGAATCCGTCCAGTGTTATCCGGATGCCACCAACGAAACGCCGGCCCTCCTCCGTCAGCTCCATTGAGGTCTCCAGCACCTCCAAACCCGCCTGGACCTGCGTTCGCACGATGGCGAACTGCCGAGTGGCCCTCGCTTCGAGTTCGGGTGCAGTACGCAGGCCCCGCCACGCGTCGGCCACGCCGAGGAATGCATAGACGCCCTGAAGCAGACCGGAGGTCGGCCGGGAATCGGTTCGCCAGGGAGCGAAATGACGTTCGCTCGACTCGGATCCGTAAAGCGGGACAAGGTCGAGCACGGCCGAAAGCTTCGAGTGCTGGTACTCGTGGATGAGCGTGACGGCGAGATCATCGGCGGTGTGCGGCCTGGTCAGCCCGACGGCTCCAACGGAATCACGGGCGGTGCCGCTGCGGGCCGATCCATCCCCCTCATCGACCAGCGGCACAAGCGCCTTCACGCCCGACGCCAACTCCAGGACGCGGTCGGGAATGTAATGGACGATGAGATTCCACGCGTCGGCGAACAGGGCTCTCCACCGATCCACTTCCAGTGCGGACAGCCAGCTCGCCGCCGGTGCGTGATAGGCGCTGCGATAAGGACTCGAATCCTCGATGCGGATGGTGCAATTCTGTTCGCCGCACCCCGCCGAGAGCCGTTGAAGCCCGCGCCACCGCCTGCCGTCCTCCGGCACTACGACCGCGTCGGACGAGCCGGCGACCATGGCCTTGCCACCCGACACAGAGATCGCCACCTGCTCGTCAGAGTCCTGTGTGAGGACGGCTTCCCCCAATCCGGGCAGGCTCAGCCGACCCCGTTTCGAGTGTCCGGCCACCGTGCAGTCGAGCCCGAGGCGCATGGCGGCCACGGCCGCGATCCCGCCCAGCTGGAATGCATCGCGGACCTCGATGGTTCGGGATCGGCGCAGCCGCCGGGCCGACTGCGCCAACCAGGCACCGGTCAACGGGTCGCCCAGCATCTCCGCGAACACCTCCGGCCGGTGCTCTTGCACATGGGCGAGGACTGCGACGGCCTCGTGGTTGCTGATCCCGGCCCCTTCCCACCGGGCGGCCAGGGACCGCAGGAGGAGCAGGTGGCGGCTTAACCTGCTGTTGTCGAGCTTGCGCACCACCATTGGACCGCCCAGGCCCGAAGCCAGCGCACGGAGATCGGCCGAGGTCAACCTGTGGTACTGCATCGTGATGACTTCTCCGTAAGAGTTCGTTGGAGATCCGCGAGGACGCGGCCGCGGACGTGGCGTACGAGCTTGAACATGTCGTCGCAGTAGACGGATGGGTTGCGGAAACCATCGGGATGGCGATACCGGTGGGCGTAGTGCCCGCCCCCGCAGATCTCGGAGACCTGGCAGGTGCTACAGGTATCGCACAATGCCATAGCTCCCAGCTGACGCGCCACGATTCCGGGATGGTCGAACGCCGCGTCGAACGGATCCGCGAACACGCTAAGCCCGGTCGCACATGCTCCCGCGTAAGCGGATTTCAGCGAGTCGACCTGCTCCAGACTTCCGTCCGTCTCCACGACCACGACCGCTACCGGGCTGAGCCCCACCTGCTCCGATCGGCCGGCCCCGCCGAGAGCCAGCACCATCAGATCCTCGAAGAGCCGGATCACGGTCTCGCGCCGGGGGGCGTCGTACCAGCGGTCGAAGATCCGCAGGAGCCAGTCGGCGTACGGAGTCCGGTTGTCCGGCCGGGTGTGCGGCGGCGGAGACTCCCAATTCGCGTGGGGAAGTAGCAGATCCATCCTGGGTGGACGGTACGAGATGAGTGCCTCATAGCACTCGATGGGATCCGTGGCCGGGTCGACGATGCACAGAAGGCCGGCGAACAGCTGCTCGTATTGATCGGTTGCCATCAACCGCAACGCGCGGTCCACCGCGGCGCTGCTGCCCCGCCCGTCGGGTCGGCGTCGCCGCCGATCATTCGCGGACCCGGTTCCGTCCAGGCTGACGCCGACACCGACACCGTGGTCGATGAACAGGTCGAGCATCCGTTTGGTGAGAAGTACCCCGTTGGTCTGCACCTGAATGTCCAGACCGCACTGTCCGCGGAAAGCGGACCGGAAATCGCTGATCAATTCGGCTAAACGCATCGGGCCGGCGAGCAGGGGCTCGCCGCCGTGGAGGACCAGTCGCATCCTCGTCAGCTGGTGGGTAGCGGCGTGCTCCGCCATCCGCGCCGCCGTCGCGAGCCAGGTAGAGCGCTGCATCCGCGGCGGCTTGTCGCGCCAGCTCTGATCCTCCATCGTGTACACATAGCAGTAGTCGCAGGCGAGATTGCAGTGCTGGTGAATCTTCAGAATGACGTCGCGGAACGGTGTCGGCCGCCAGCCACCAGCGCGCTCACTCGCCGGAACGAGGGTCCGATCCGGCCATATCGGTGCGGTTCTGGATGCAATCGGGAGTGTAGACATCGTGTCCCTCTGACGCAGCGTGGCTCGATGCTAGAACGGAGGCGGTTCGATCTCGCACTCGCCGCGCTCGCCGCGAGAGATCGCCAACACCGGCGGGTGCTCGCCGCCGAGTGCTTCGCGTAGTCGGCGCACGTTGGTTTCAACCATTGAGTTTCCCGTAGCGGGATCGCTTTCGCGGATGATAAGACCGAGGTTGGCTCCGCAGATCAGCATGTCCGGATGGTCCTCCTGCTGAACCCACCGCGCTGCTTCCAGCGTCGCCTGCAGCAACCTGGCCGCGTCCTCCTCTTCATGAGCGGCGGTCAGATCATTGGCCAGCCCTACTGCTGCCGCTCGCGCGTAGGGGTGCGCGGCTCCCAGTTGCTGATAAAGCGTCTTGTAGGCGGGCTCACCAATGCGTCGCGCGCGGCGGCGCTCACCCATCGCCCGCAGGATAGCGGCTTGGTTGGTGGCCGCGACCAAGGTGAGGGGATTGTGCTCGCCGAACCAGCGCCGATAGCGGTTCACCGTATCTAGGCTGATCGCGTGAGCCCGCGAGTAGCTGTCGGCCGGTTCACCCAGCCCGGCCGCGACCGCGATCCGCATGGCGTTCGCGTAGGTCATCGCGGCCGCCAGCGTGTGCCCGTTGTTCGAGCCGAACTCACCGCGGCAGATGTTGAGATGTTCGGAGCTGCGATCCCGGGCCTGCGTCAGCCGACCGATCTTGCGGAGCCCGAGCGCGATGGTGCGATCGGCCAGAATGACGTAAGGATGGCGCCGGCTCAGGGCCGCTCGCAGGTCCTGGAAGGACTCCTCCTGAAGGTGCAGCGCAGCGGCGTACTCTCCCAGTCCGTACAGGTCGCGCGCCATGTTGGAGATTGCGAACAGAGTGCGGTAGTTGGTATCACCTTCCGTACGCCGGCGCGCCTCCACTATCGCTTCGTCGATCTCGCGAGCCTGGGCGAAGTCACCGATCATGCGCAGACTGACAGCGAGGTTGGCGTTGGCCTGAAGGAGTTCGGGATTCCCGTTCCGCTGGTAGAAGTCCGCCCGGAACCGTTCCAGCTCCAGCGCCTCGCCATACCGTCCGAGGATGCGGCGGATGACGGCGACGGTGGCGGCGAGCCGCGCGGTACGCGTGTGAGCCTCCCCGAATGCGACATGGGTTCGCACCCGCTCCCACGCCCGCTCGATCAGCTCTCCCGCTTCCTTGTAACGCCCGAGACCCACCAGCGCGTTCGCCAAGCGATCGATGCAGGCGAAGACCTGTTCGTTGTCCCATACATCCTCGGCGCCCGCCCAGGCCACCCTGGCCTCCTCGCTGATTCGCCGGCTTCCGTCGTAGTCACCGAGCACGAACAGGTATCGGGCATGATCGAGCACCACCTGCCGGACCTCCGCAGCCGCCGTCGCGACCATGTCCGCCGGGTGGAGATGGGGGCCGATCTCCGCGTGCATCTCCCACGTGATCTTGTCATCGGGCCGCCCGGGGTTCGCCGCCACGAGCAAGCGGCGAGCGTTGGAGTACGCCTGCTCACGTTCTAAGTCGGTCAGGGAGTCACGGACGATGAGCTGGACGAGGCGATGGATCTCGACGCGCTGACCGTCACCGATCACTTTGATCAGTCCGAAGCGCCGCAGCAGCCTGATCGCCTGTTGCAGGGACGAATCCTGGGACAGCAGCCGGCCGAGGGGCGGTGGGACGACCTGTTCGTCGGCCGCCTGCAACAGCGTGACCGAGACGGGCTCGGCACTGAGGCACGAAAGGAGTTCCAGCAGCTGCGCCGCTCCGGCGGACTCGCGGCGTACGTGGGTGAACGCCACGCCGAGCGTTCCGGCGACCGTCTCGGGATAGTCGCTGGGCCGTCCCTGGCTCAACACGGCGATCGCGTGCTCCGAAAGGCGGGCCAGATAGTCGGCCACGGGTACTCCGGTCGCCAGCATCATCGCCACGGCCTGTTCCAGAGCCAGCGGCAGGTCGCCCAGCCGCTCGGCCAGTTGATCAGCCTGGTCGAAGGTCACCGGGCAACGGCTTCGGATCAGACCGATGCTGTCTGCTCGCGCGAGAACGTCTACCGGGACCGCGCGCCCTCGCTCCAGCCAATCACCGTCGCGGGTGGTGATGATGACCGAGCCGCCGGCCGCGGGGACAAGCTCTTTGATCTCCTCCGGGCCGGCGGCGTTGTCGAAGACCAGCAACCAGCTGAAGTTGGCCGATTCGAGCCGGCTGAGAACGCCAGCGATGGTCTGGCGCATGTCCTGGCTGGCCGGCCAGTCCCGCCGTTCGCCCAGGGCGGCGAGGGACGAGCGCGCCTGCGACGCCTGCTCGGCGACGATCCACCAGACTAGGTCGTACTGATCGCGCACCCGGTGCACGTACTCCAGCGCGGCGCTGGTCTTCCCCATGCCGCTGAGGCCGTGCAGCACGAGCGGTTGCCACGGCTCGCCGTCCAGTCTCGCCCGGATCAGCCGTAGCAGGTTCTCCCGGCCGGTGAACAACGGGTTGCGTGCCGGGATCGAGCCTAGTTGGGAGTCCGTCGACAGGGGCAGGCCGACGGGGAGAAGGTCCTCCGTCACGGCCACCTTCGCTGGCGTGGCCGGTCGTGAGGCAACAGGGTCCGGCTCGCCCGCCTGGTCAGCGCCCGCCGACCAGAGGTCGAAGAACCTCCGCACCTCCACCTCGACGTCGGGCTTGTGCACGGCCATCGTCGCCAGTTGCCGCACTACGCATTCGACTTTGCTCCAGCGTGGTACCACGGTTCCATTGATCAAAGCGCTGACTGTCTCGTGGCTTACGGTGTCGGGCATGTCCTCCCGCTCGCGGATCTCCGAGCTGATCCGGCGGAATGACGGTCGGCCCGCGGCTCGATAGAGCACTCTCAACTCGGAGATAAGGTCGACATGAGCCACTGCGTACTCCTTACGCAGCACAGCTCGCCCGCGCTCAGTCGTGAGCCGTGCTTCGCGCGTCTCCGGGCACACCGTCGCCAGTGCCAAGAACTGTCAATTTATGTAAAGACAGGATTCCACACGTTGAGGCGTTGCAAAAGTCTGTAAATCTTTGGATGTTCGCGGCAGAAAATGATCCTGAAAAGCGGCCTCATTGGACGATGGAGGTAATGCAACCCCCCGGCCTAGGAGACCCTCCCATGACCGTTCAGATTCTCGCCGCCGATCGATCGTGGGTCGGGCCGGCTTTGGAGCCTGGACCGGACTCGGCGCTAGAAGTGATCAGATTCGGACGGCCAGCGGTACGCCGGGTCAGTGCCGCACGGCTACGGCGATCGGCTGCGTTATCCCCGGGCATAGGCGGCGAGCGCCTGTTGCTGATCCAGTTTCCGTTCCAGCTGGAGGCGCTGCCTCATAACCGCTCCTACGAATCGCTCGCACTGCTCGTCGAGTTCACCGATGCTCGGGTCACTGCCCTCGACGCCGGCGCTTCCGGGCCGTCCGGGCATCGCGCGATGGAAGACATTCGTCTCGACATTCGCGGCATCGGCTGCGATCGCATCGCCTGGGATCTCCACCCCACACAGAGCACCCGCGCGTTGCGACCGCGTAGCCATATCGCGCATACCGTCGTCGACGCACCGCCGGACTTGACTTGCCTGCGGGGAACGCTGTGGGCGCGGGCAATGATCAGCTACAGAATCATGGGCATCATCGACCGCGTTTACCTTGTCTCGTCCGTATCTCAGTTCTTCGCCGTTGACATCCAATCCCCGATCGGCTTGGCCGGCACGGCCAAGCCGACCTCTTATTCGGGTCCGATCAAGGTCGCCGTCTGTCGCCGTCTCCAGGGCGATTGGAGGGACCTCGCCGACTACTTCGACATTCCCGGCTACGACCGCGCCACGTTCATTCCTGGCCGCGAGCCGTTCCAGATCTGGAACTGGCTGGCCGAGCGCGGGCGTCTCAGCGAGCTGTCATCCGCGTTGCAGGCGCTGAAGCGCAGTGACCTGACCGAACTTCTCGATGCAGCCGCACCGGACCGGCTCCAACCCCCGAGCACCGCTCATCAGGAGGGACCATGAAACAGCCCCACACGGTGATCCTGACCGCCCTGGCGATCGAGAATGCGGCCGTCGTGGCCGCACTCGGCGGCTGTACTGCGTATCCATGGAACGGCACCACCCTGCACACCACGAATGTGTCCGGTCATGCCGTCCTCGTCGCACCGGCCAGCGGCGTGGGGCCTGAGCGCGCGGCGCAGGCGACACAACGAGCAATAGACGTCTGGGGCCCGGCACGCCTCCTGCTGGTCGGTATAGCCGCCGGCATTCCCGAAGGGGCCGACGATCTGCGCCTCGGTGATGTGCTCGTGCCGAACCAGGTGGTCGGCTACGACCCAGCCAAGCTCAAGCCGACCGCGGTCGAGCGGCGGTGGGAGGTGTTCCGGCCCGACCGCCTCCTCCTCGATCGCGCCACCGGCCTGCGGGCGGACGAGTGGGTGCACACCATCGGCGTTCCCCGACCAGACGGCTCGGACGGGCGCGTCATTCCTCGCGTACACGTCGGGCCGGTGCTGAGTGGCAGCAAGGTTGTCGCCGACACCGATGCGGTGGCACGGCTGCGGGCGTCGTGGCCGAAGATGATCAGCATTGAGATGGAGAGCATCGGTGTCGCTCTGACGGCGTACCGTAACGGTGCCGGCTTCCTTGTGGTGAAGGCGGCATCTGACTTCGCCGATTCCGGCAAAGCCGACGACTGGCACCCGTACGCTGCTGCCGCCGCCGCACGCTTCGCCGCAGCGGTACTTCGGCAGTCGCCGGCCGCGGACGATCGACCGGCGAGCATCGTACCGGCGCGGGTCGGCACATCCTTTCCCAGCGCCGCGAAATTGCACTTCTGCCGGCACCTCGGCCCGAGCTGGAAGGAACTGACCGTTCTGCTCGCCGTTCCTGCGTACCAGGAAGCCCAATTCGCGCACGGTGACGAGGCTCGCGAGGTCTGGCATTGGCTGGAGAGCCGGGACAAGTTGCACGCGTTGCCCGGCGCGCTGCGCAACATCGGCCGGCTGGATCTCGCGGATGCTCTGGCCCGGGATGACCGCGATGCTCCGTGATCCGCTGGCGAAGCATACTGATCGGGTGGACAGCGCGGTCGCGGTGCGTACCGGGCCCGTTCGGGCGGGCCCGGCGGGCCTGTTGAGCCTTCGGCCGCAGCCACTGCCGGCAGGTACTCGGCCGTATCGATGGCTGCCGCACGTTCTCGTCATCCTGGCCGCGGTTCTGCTGACGCTGACCGGCGCCGACCGAGTCGCTACCGTCCTCGCCGGCGTACAGGCGGCCAGTCTGGTCGTGGCGCTGCGGTGGCCGGTTCCGGCGTGGTGGCTGTCGACCGCGATGGTGGTCGTCATCGCCGTGGCCCATCCGCCGACGCCGGAGAACGAGCTGTGGGCGTGGTGCGTACAGGCCGGAACGGTCTTCCTGATCGGCCTGCGTAACCGGCTCGCGGTCACGGTCGCCGCGGCCGTCGCCAGCTGCGCCCTCGCAGTGATCCTCGGCGGCCGGGCTCCGGTGGCCTTCGCCGTCGTCACCGTTGTGCTCGCGGCCGCCGTCTCCGCCGCCGTCCACAGCGGACGATCGGCCCGCGAGCGCCTGGCCGAACAGGAAGCGGTCGCGGCGCAGGAGCGAGCCCGCCGGATGCTGCTGGAGGAGCGTGCCCGCATCGCCCGTGAACTGCATGACGTCGTGGCGCATCATATGTCGGTCATCGCGATTCAGGCCGATGCTGCGCCGCTGCGCGTACCGCAGCCCCCGGCCGAGCTGGTCGAGGCGTTCGCCGGCATCCGCGGCGGCGCGCTGGAAGGGCTCGGCGAACTGCGGCGCATCCTCCATCTGCTGCGCTCCGATCCGGATGTCACGCACGCTCCCGCGCCATCGCTGGCCCGGCTCGAAGATCTCATCCAATCGGTACGCCAAGCCGGGCACCCGGTGTCCGTGCACGTATCGGGCGTACCCGATGCCGCACCGGGCATCGAGCTTTCGGCGTACCGCATAATCCAGGAAGCCTTGAGCAACGCGATGCGGCATGCGCCCGGGGCCGCGATCGACGTGGAGATCGCGTGTGTGGACGGCGACGTGCGGCTGAGAGTGACCAACACCGCGCCGGGCGAGGCGGCGAGCATGCCGCCGGGCACGGGCCACGGCCTGATCGGCATGCGGGAGCGGGCCGAGATGCTGGGCGGTGAGCTGGCCGCGGCGCCGACCGCTGACGGCGGCTTCGAGGTGACCGCACACCTACCCGGGAGGACCGCATGATCCGCGTCCTGATCGCCGACGACCAGGCCCTGGTGCGGGAGGCGTTCTCGGTACTGCTGAACGCCCAGCCGGACATCGAGGTGGCCGCGACCGCGGTCGACGGCGCGGACGCGGTAGCGCTGGCGTGTGAGCTGAAGCCCGACGTGGTGGTGATGGACATCCGCATGCCGACGCTGAACGGCATCGAGGCGACCCGGCAGATCACCGCGGATCCAGCGCTGTCGGTACGCGTGGTCGTGCTGACGACCTTCGATCTCGACGAGTACGTGTACGACGCGCTGAAGGCCGGTGCGAGCGGCTTCCTGCTCAAGGATGCGTCGGGTGTTCAGCTGGCCGAGGCGATCCGGGTCGTGGCCGCCGGCGAGGCGATGCTCTCCCCCGCCGTCACCCGGCGCCTGATCGCCGAGTACGCCCGAACGCCCGGACCGAGGCGGCCGCCGGCCGTGGTGCGGGCGGGTGAGCTGACCGAACGGGAGACCGAAGTGCTCGCCCTCATCGCACACGGCCGGTCGAATGCCGAGATCGCGGCCGACCTGGTCGTGGCCGAGCAGACCGTCAAGACGCACGTCGGCCGGATCCTGATGAAACTCCAGTTACGCGACCGTACGCAGGCCGCTGTGTTCGCGTACGAGACCGGTCTGGTGACGCCCGGCGACGCCGGTATCTAGTACCTGAGAGCTACGCGGCTGGTTGGCTCTCGGTGGTGACGTGGACGACGGGCTTCGATTTCTAGCGTGGCGGTATGCGTACCTGGATCTCCTGCGCCACCGCGCTTCTCGCTTGCGCTTTCGCTGTTGCGCCCGCCGTTTCCGCTCACGCCGCACCCGCTCACGCGGCGCCGGACTGTGGTCCGGCCGGTGCGGCGGACTTCGCCGGCTTCTTCGATTCGCGCCTGCCCGACCGCCTCGATCGGGCCAACGTTTCAGGCGCGGTCGTGTCCGTCGTCTCCGGCGATGCCACGGTCTTCGCTCGCGGTTATGGCCTGGCCGACCGCGAGGGGGGCGTACGCTTCGATCCCGACCGGTCGCTCGTCCGCATCGCGTCGATCACGAAGCTGTTCACCTGGACCGCGGTCATGCAACAGGTCCAGAGTGGACTGATCGACCTGGACGCCGATGTCGATCGCTATCTGGATTTCCCCATCCCCAAGACCTATCCGGAGCCGATCACGGTACTGGATCTGATGAACCATACGACCGGGTTCGAGGACTACGTCATCGGATCGGGTGCGCGCACCGAGGCCGGCGTACGCCCCCTCGGCGAGTACCTGCGCGAGGCGATGCCGGACCGCATCCGGCCGCCGGGCGAGATCGCCGGCTACTCCAACTACGGCGCCGGCCTGGCCGGGTACATCGTCTCGCGGGTCAGCGGCGAGCCGTATGACGCGTACGTCCAGCGCCACGTGCTCGATCCGCTGGGCATGGCCCACAGCACCGCCGCCGAGCCGGTTCCGGATCCACTGAGGATGGATCTCGCCGCGAGCTACAACTCCGACGACGGTCACCGCGTACCGTTCACCTTCGATGCGATGCCGCCCGACGGTTCGGTCAGCACCACCGCTGCCGACATGGCCCGTTTCATGATCGCCCATCTCCACGACGGCCGGAACCTGCTCGATCCGGCGACGGCCGCACTGATGTACACGCGGTCGTACAACGCCGATCCGCGCTTGGGCGGGTACGCGCACGGCTTCATGGACCGCACCTTCAACGGCCACCGCGTCCTGATGCACGACGGCAGCTGGGAGGGCTTCCTCAGCACGATGATCCTGATTCCCGACTGCCACCTCGGCATGTTCGTCTCCACCAACGCGACCGGCGGCGCCGACGCGCTCGCCGACGTCATCCCGGCGTTCCTCGACCGGTTCGCGCCCGGTGCACCGGCGCTGCCGGCCGGAACACCCTCCGCGCTCCCGGCCGCCGCGCCCCAGCCCGGCTTCTACGCGTCCATCCGCCACAACGAAAGCTCCGTCGAACGGCTGCTCATGCTGCTCGGCCCGCTGCCGCTGACCATGGACGAGGGCACCGTCCACTTCAAAGGCAAGGACTGGACGCCCGTGGGCGACGGCCTTTACCGGTCCGCGGACGGCCGCGATCACCTGGCCTTCCTCAGGGGTACGCACGGCGAGCGTTTCGTCGCGACCGACGGTCCGGCGTACCAGTTGATGGACAGCGCCGATACGCTGCCCGTGAATCTGGGCGTACTGCTGGCCTTTGCGCTGCTGGCCTTGACCGCGCTGCTGGCGGTGCTGTGGCGCCTGGTCCGTCCGCCGTCCACTGTGCACCCGGCGTGGCGCTGGGCTCGGTGGCTGTCCGCCGCGGCGGCCGGACTCGGCTTGGTGTTCCTCGTCCTGCTGATCCTGACGCTGTTCGGCGACACCAGTGATTTCCTTTACAGCACACCGCTGAGTTTCCGGCTCCTGCTGGTTCTGCCGATCCTCGCGCTGGTACTCGGCGTGGCCGCGGTAGTGCTCACCGTACGCGGCTGGCATGGTGGCGGCGTGGCCGCCCGCATCCACCAGGTCGCGGTGCTGGCCGGCCTGGTGGCCTTCGCCTGGTTCGCCTGGCGGTGGAACCTGATCGGCTGGTCCGCCTGACCTTCGCGGTGACCGGGCGCGGCTAGGGGGCGCCGCGCCCGGTCGCTGGCAGTGCGCGGTCGGCCGCGCACACCGGTCAGGTTCAGATCTGCGTGATCACGCCGCAGGCGACCCGGCCACCGGAGTCACCGGTAGCGAGGGTGGCTGCGTCGGGTCCGGGAACCCCACCGGCCGAGTACCGGGTGGGGATGTTCGCGTAGTTGTCCGGCAGCGCGTGAATGATGAACGCCGCGCCGTCAGCATCGAGGATCTGAGCCAGGGTCACCGAATCGGTTTCGGTGACGGACACCGCCACGCCGTCGGCCGAGACCTTCAGCAGCGGCAGGTCACCGGCATGGGTGCCGTGGTTCGTTCCGGCCGGGTTGAGGTGACCGCCGGACGTGGTGAACGGCGGTTCACACAGGCCGACGGCGTGGATGTGGAAGCCGTGGAACCCGGGGGCCAGCCCGGTCAGCCGGCCCGCCACGAGTAGCTTGCCGCCCACCGCCACCAGGGTCACCGAGCCGAGATTCGTGCCGGAGGCGTCACGGACCGTGGCGATGGCACCCTGGGTGGTTTCCGTGCCCGACGTCGCTGACGCCGGCATGGCTAGGACTCCCAGTGTCAGGGGGATCAGGAGCCCCATGAGCTTGATCATACGGACTTTGCGCATATTTCCTCCCCAAGTAGGGTCCGGTGCGCGAAGCCGACCGCGTCTTACGATGCGGAAGAAATCTTTGTATATAAATATGTCTAAGGCAAGGGAGGCGGCGTCATCCGGCACAAGAGGGGCCGGGGCGACGCCGCCTGATCTAAACAGGATCATGGCGGCCTAGAGCGGGCACTCACCCAGATGCTGGGGGGCCGGGATTGTCCACCGGTCGTAGGGGTGACGGCCGGGCCGGAAGCCGTGTGCTTCGACGATGGCGACCGCTTCGGCGAATCCCCGGGCCAGCTCGGCCGGCGAATGGGCATCGCTGCCGAACGTCACCGCTTCGCCACCTTCTTCACGCCACCAGCGAACGATCTCGGGACGCGGCCGCGAGGCCGTATTGACCTCCAGTACGCGGCCGCGGCTGGCCAGCGCCCGCAACGCGTCGCGGAACTCGTCTTCGAAAGCGGTGGGATCGAAGGGCCCCGCGTCCTGCGGCCAGTAGCGGAGGGGGTAGTCGATGTGGGCCAGTACGCCGAACGCGTCGCACTGCTCGACCAGACGCGAGATCTCCGCCAGGTAATCCCGGACGACTTCGGCCGCCGGCCGCTGCCGGTAGTGGTTCGGCGGTTCCGCGAACCCGGTCTCGAACGGCAGGCTGTGCAGCGAACCGAGGACCCGGTCGAACGGCCCGGCACCGAGGATCTTCGCGACTTCGCCGGCGTACCAGTGGGGCTCGCCGATCTCGACGCCGCTGATGATGCGCACATCGGGGAACATTTCGCGGCAGCGCTCCACGCACTCCAGGTAGCCCGAGGCATTGAACTCCGGCGGGATGAGCGTACCGCCCGATTCGTGAGCCTTCAGCTGCGGGAAGGGGTCCAGCTCGCCGGGGCGGACGATCCAGGGCGTGAGGTCGACGTGCTCGGTGAACGCGACGGCCGGCAGTCCTAAGTCGATGGCCCGCTGGCAGGTTCGCTCCATGGAACCGTCGCTTGCATCCCACGACCATTCACTGTGGACATGACCGTCGGCGGGCATCGTCGTCATCGCGTAAACGTAACAACGGCCGTTCCCCGGCCGTATCGATTTCGTTCTAGACTGCATCGCATGGGCGATGTCCCCCCGTCGTTGCGTGAACTGCTGGCCACCGGACCGCTGGCCACGGTGGTCACCATCAATCCCGACAGCACGCCGCATGTGACGCTGGCATGGGCGGGGCTGGACGGGGACGAGATGGTGATGGCCACGTTCTTCAACCTCGAACAGATCAAGATCCGAAACCTCCGCCGCGACCCGCGGGTGGTCCTGACGTTCCAGGCCAAGCAGCACTCGGGCGAAGGGCTCTGGCCGTACGCCGTCGTGCAGTGCCGGGTCGACCGGATCGCCGAAGGCGGCGCCCTGGCGGTGATGGACCGGCTGGCGGAGTACTACATCGGGCCCGGCCAGCAGTTCGCGATGCGCGATGTCCCGGACGGGCTCGTCATCCACATGGCGATCGATCGCGTCTACGGCCAGGGGCCGTGGGCCGCCTAAGGTGACCGCGTACGAAGATCTGCTGACCCGAGCACAAGCGGACCAGCCGTCGTACAACAAGTGCCTGCAGTGGCAGCTGGAGAGGTATAGGCCGCCACCTGCCGCGATTCCCGCCGGGTGGCGGCCGGAACCTCGCCGCCGTGACCGGCGATCAGCCTCGGCCGGACGAACCGCATATGGAAGTTTGGCAGTCTCGGACCGGGGTAGGCGACTGCGGTGTCCGCTGAACCGCCATCGTTACCAGATCGGCTTCGGGTCGACCTCATCGCGACGACGTCCAGCGACGAGATCGACACCCTGGCCGCGCAGCTGCGAGCGTCAGGTCACGCGGTGTCGATCAGTGGCGCTCGGGGTGCGACGCCGGCCGATGTGTGCCACTTCTTCGGATGGGAGCCGCTGGCCGCCGCCGGCGAGCCGAACGGGCCGGCGACCGTCGCCACGCTGCCGCCCGCCGACGATCTCCCGGGCGAAGTCGTGGAGGCGGCCCGCGCCGGCCAGCGTGTGATCGCCACCTCCTCCCACCACGCGCAACGCCTGGGATCCAGCGGCATCCGCAAGGAGCGCATCATCGTAATGCCCGGCGCCGTGGATACCGACCTCTACCAGCCCGGCCCCGCCGGCCCGGAGCTTCGCGGCGAACCGCGGTCGGCCCGTTTGCTGTGCGTACGCGACGTTCTCGACGCGCACAACGTGGTCGATGCACTAATCGCTCTTCGGCGCATTCCGGACGCCCGGCTGTTCATCGCCGGCGGCCCACCCGCTGGCCGGATCCGCACCGACGACGCGGCCCGCGAGATCGCCAGCCTCGCCCAGCGGGTACGCGTCGCCGATCGAGTCTTCCTGCTGGGCCGGGTTCCCGAAGCCAAGGCCCCGGACCTGTTCCGGTCAGCCGACGCCGTGATCTGCACCGGCGAGAAGGATGCCCCGGCTACGGCGCTCAAAGCGATGGCGTCCGCAACCCCCGTCGTCGCGTACGCGCTGGGCGGCGTGACCGACGTGGTGACCTCGGGCAAGTGCGGTGTCCTGGTCGGACCCGGCCGCGCGGCCGCATTGGGCGATTCGGTACGCGAGCTGCTGGCGTTCGAACCACGCCGGTACGCCATGGCGGTCGGCGGGCTGAGCCGGGTCCTGGACCGTTTCTCCCTATCCCAGGTCACCCGGCAGCTGGTGAACCTCTACCGGGCGGCACTGACCGACCACATGGCCCTCGCACAACGCCTGTGAGCGACCCGCCGCAGCTTGGACGCCGCTTGCCGCCGGACACGGAGGACGGTGATGCGACGGGCTCATTCCGCCGTCTTACCCGCAGACGCCGGTTCTCCGTGTTTCACAGCCCACGGGCGGCTTCGCGGCTACACGCCGGTCGGGTAGGTCTCCAGCTCACCGCGGGCGGGCGCGACATGGATCGGATGCACGGCGCTGGTCTGGTCGATCCAGATGAACGCGTCGTAGCGCTCGGCGAGCGTCGTCGGTACGTAGTTGCCCGACCGCTCGGCGTCGGGGTGGTAGACGACGCCGACGGCCCGGTGATCGAGCCGATCGTGATGCCAGGATTCGGCGTGCGGGCCGGCGAAGACGTGCAGTGCCTCGGCGGGCTGGGTCTGATGCAGCAGGTGTTCCAGGGAGCCGGGGTGAGCGGGCGGCATGGTCATGCGCTGCCACGGGTCGCCCCACCGGGGCGCGGCGATGACCGTACCGGCGTAGCTGCCGAAGCCGGCGAGGGCCACCTCCTCGCGGCCGTTGCGGTCGCGAGCCAGCTGGCCGAGGTTGACCATTCCGGCCGCGGCCATGTCGGTGGCGGTGGCGTCCCCGACATGGGTGTTGTGGGCCCACACCACGGCTTTGGCGTCCGGACCGTAGTGCTCTAGGAGCCGGTCCAAGGTGTCGCTCATGTGCGTATCCCGGATGTTCCACGACTGCGGCCCCCCGGAGACCATCGCGCGGTAATAGCGTTCCGCCTCCGCGACGATGTTGATCTGCTGCGAGATGTCGAAGGTCACCCGGGTGTCTCGGGCCTGCGTCAGCAGCTCGACCACATCGGACTCACACGTCTGCGGCACGAACCGCGTGGCCCAGCCGTACTCCCGAGGATCGCGCGCGTACGGCTCGAAGCATCGGTACGCCTGCCACACCGCGTCGAGGCTGTCCGGCTCGTGGATGGCGACGTACTGAGTGATGATCTTCAGCGATTCCCAGAGCGAGTACACGTCCAGGCCATGAAAGCCGGCTCGGCGGGCGGGCCGGCGTCCGCTGTTCCAGTCGCGAAGCCAGCTGCAGAACTCGGCGACTTCGTTGTTGGCCCACATCCAGGTGGGCCAGCGATTGAACTGGGCCAGCGCGACACCGGTTTCGCCGTTGCCGGTGATCGCCCGGTTGACCCGATCGCAATCGGGCCAGTCACCTTCGACGGCGACGAAGGAGAAGCCGTGCTCAGCGATCAGCCGTCGGGTCAGCTGTTCGCGTACGCGGTAGTAGTCGTGCGTACCGTGGCTGGCCTCGCCGAGCATGACGATCCGAGCATCGCCGATACGCTGCAGCAACGGCGTGAGGTCCATGAACCTCACATACCCGCCGGGAGCGGATTCATCCCGCCCAGGTGCCGTGCGAACCAGTCCCGGGCCAGCTCGGTCACGGTGCTGAGCGCTCCCGGCTCGGTGAACAGGTGCGAGGCGCCGGGCACCACGACCATCTCGCCGTTTGACAGATGCTGTGATGCCTGCTCGTTGAGGCCGATGACGATGTCGTCCGTACCACCGACGATCAGTAGTGTCGGAGCGCGTACCTGCGACAGCACCGGTTCGGCGAGGTCGGGCCGGCCGCCACGCGACACAACCGCCGCAATCCGCTCGGGCCGCTGGGCCGCGACGATCAGAGCCGCTGCGGCGCCCGTACTCGCGCCGAACAGGCCCAGCGGCAAGCCGGTCAAGGGCGGATTCGCATCGGCCCAGTCACACGCGTCGCGCAACCGGCTGGCCAGCAACGCGATGTCGAAGCGCCACTGCGCGGTACGCACATCGACGGCCTCCTCCTCAGCTGTGAGCAGATCCAGCAGAACGGTTGCGAATCCATGCTGTTGCAGGTGTTCGGCGACGATCTGGTTCCGCGGGCTGTGCCGCGAACTGCCGCTGCCATGGGCGAACATCACCGCCGCCGCGGTCTGATCCGGCACGACCAGATTCGCGGCGATCATCTGCCGGCCGTCGTCGACCGGTATCACGATCTCTGTCGTAGTCGTCGTCATCTTTCGGCCTCCCGTACTCGTCCCGCCCACAGCTCGCTGTTGTTATCGCACGGGCAGATGGGCGCTCCGGCCGACGGAGCACGACATGACTTCGGGCCATCCGGCGTAAAACCGGACAGCTGCTGCTTACGGCGTACCCGCGGTCGGGTCTGCTCAAACGCTGGGTGTGGGGCAGGCGCCGAGCGAGGCGAGGTCGATCGCCTCCAGTACGCCCGACACGTGCAGGCCGGGCCGCGGTCCGCCGGCGAGCGTATAGAGCGTCGTGCCTACGCTGACCACACCCAGGCCGTGGCGCGGCGTCGGCAGCGCAGGCAAGGCCCGCCACGAGCCGGACTTGATGTCGAACACCTCGGCCTCGGCGAAGGTCGACTGAGCCTCGCCGCCGACGGCGATGATCCGCCCGTCGCAGGTCGGTGCGGCGGCGAGGCCCCCTCGCGCGGTGGGCAGCGCCGGCCGCGACGACCACTGTCCAGTTGCGACAGTGAAATCCTCGAACGCGGCCAGATTCCCCGCACCGGTCCGACCACCCACTGTGTACAGATGGCCGTCGAAGCCCGCCCCGCCGAGATGTTCGCGAGGAGTGGGCGGGCCGGGTGCGGTGGACCAGCGGTCGCCGGCGACGTCGTACACCAGCATCGTGCCGGCCAGCGCGCCACCCGAACCGATGCCTCCCGCGACGTAGACCTTGCCGCCGACAACGGCAGCCGTTCCGGCGGCGCGCGGCTCGGGAAGCGGTGAAACGGACCGCCACGCACCGCCGTCGAGCCGGAATGCCCCGGCGAACGCCTTCCCGCTGCTGTCGTAGCCACCCAGCACGTAAACGGAGTCCCCGGCCGTCACAGCCATGGCGTGGTTCACCGGCACGGGCAGGTCAGGGCCGCCGGTCCAGCGCCCGGTGGCGGTATCGAATATCTCGACCGTCGCGAGCGTGCCGCCGTCGGCACGGTAGCCACCCGCGACATAGATCCGGCCGTCCAGCGCGGTCGCGGCCACCTCGGTACGCTCCGACGGCGCGGATGCCAGCGCCTTCCAGGCCAGATTTCCGTAGGACGGCACCGGCTGCGGCCCGCCATCGCAGGCCGCGCTCATCAGCAGGCCCACGAGCATGGCTGTCGCCAGTGGTTTCGGCACCCAGCGCATAGCGCACAGCCTATCCGCTACGGCGCGGGGGCAGAGGCAACCGGCGAATCGTTCTACCCTGCTGCCATGACCAAACACGTCCGCACCGTCGTCGAACGCGGGCCCAAAGGAAAGCGGTCGGTGGCCTTCGGGCTCGACTGGCCCGGATGGAGCCGGGGTGGGCGCAGCGCCGAACTCGCCCTGGAAACGCTGGAGTCCTATCGGGAACGCTACCGGCCGGTCGCGGTCCTCGCCGGGATGGTACGCGAGTTCGACGCCGCCGGATCCCTCGAAATCGTGGAGGACCGGATCGGAACGGGTTCCACCGACTTCTGGGGCATCTCCTTCTCGCCCAGTTCGACGGAGCAGGATCCGATGGACAAGGCCCACCTCGAACGGTCCATCACGTTATTGCGGGCCTGCTGGGCGTACTTCGACGGCGTCGCGGCCCGGGTCTCGCCGCAGATGCGTAAGGGTCCGCGCGGTGGAGGACGCGACCGCGACGAAATCATCCATCACACCCTCCGCGTCGAAAGCGGGGACTTCGCGACGAAGGTCGGCGTACGCGCGCCGGAGGGTGCGGCGCTCACCCCGGATGGGCTGCGGCAGCATCGGGAGGCGTACGTCGCGGCGATCCGGGCGTACAACGCTGGGGAGGTCACGCAGCGCATGCGGTCGAGGAGCTTGGCGTACCTCATTCGGCACTCCGCTTTCCACACCCTCGACCATGCGTGGGAGATGGAGGACAAGGATCTCTCCGCCGAGGAGGACTAGACACAGTCCCGCCGAGGACAAGCCCGGCCAACGCCGCGCACACTAGGGGTATGGACGTGCGTCGCCGCGGCCAAGACCGTTCACACACGGCCCGTGATCGCGCCGCCGAAGCCGGCCGGCGCATCGATCAGCTCCGCGACCGGCAGCAGCAGCTGGCCGGATTGCTGGACGATAACGGCGCCGCGGCCAGCCATGCCGAGCGGGCCGCTCAGTATCTGGCCCGGGCGCGCCAAGCGCACCGGGCGGCCATCGCGACGGCGGTCGACGCCTACGAGTCCGCCGCCCTGGCCCATGACCGACTCGCCGGCGCGTACCAGCGGTGGGCCGAGTCATCCCGCAATGACCGCCTGCTGCGGCTCGCCGCCGAGCAACGCGAACTCGCCGCCGCCGACCGCGGCCGCGCCGCCGACCTGACCAACCGCCCCGACGCGTAACGGCGGTACGCGCTCAGTTCGGCCGTTTAGTCGGCTCCAATCCGCCGTGGCCCTCGGGTGACTCGGTTTCGCCCTTGTCGCGCCCGTCGTCCTCGGTGACGCTCGTCTGGTCGTGCTCGTCGGCGAAGTCCGGCTCAGCATCGGGCTCTCTGTTCGCGGGGTCCGTATCCGGTTCGTTCATCTCGTGATCTCCTTCCTAATGCGGGTGGAGTTACTCCTCATGCGGTAGGAATTACCCGGCGGGCGGGCCCGTGATGCGCCGTGTCGGCCGATGCCGATGGCCTGAACCTCATCCCAACAATGGGCGAATGGTCGTCCTCATCTTGATCATGTTGGTGGGTCTCGCCGCCGCGAACGGCGCCAACGACGTTTCCAAAGGTGCGGCGACCCTCGCCGGCGCGGGTGTCACCGCTTACCGCACGGCCATTCTGTGGGGCACCATCGCCACCGCCGCCGGCGCGCTGCTGTCCATCCAGCTCGGTCTCGGCATGGGCAGACTGTTCTCCACCGGCATCTTCGCCGGTACGCCCACCAACGGCTTCGCGCTCGCCGTCCTCGCCGGCGCGGCATCCTGGGTGACGCTCGCCAGCATCGCGCGGTTGCCGGTGTCCACCACGCACGCCATCGTGGGCTCGCTCGTCGGTGCGGGACTGGTCCTGCAAGCGGATTCGGTGCAGTGGAACGGCCTGCTACCCAAGGTCGTCATCCCGCTCCTGCTCAGCATCGTCGTCGCGTATGCCATCTCCCTCATACTCACCTTGGTCTTGCGGCTGATCCTGCGCGAGCCACCCGGCATCCGCTCGGCGCCCGAGGAGGAGCCGGAGCCGGTGCGCGTACCCGACCGCGGCGGTTTCTCGGTCATCAATGGAATGCACTGGCTGTCCAGCGCGGCCGCCAGCGCCGCCCGCGCCTCAACGACACCCCGAAGATCGCCGCGATCGGCGGGTTCGCCCTGATCCCGGCCGGCTACTCCACCACCACCGTCAGCATCATCGTGGCCGTCGCCATGACCGCCGGGTCGCTACTGGGCATCCGCGTCGCCCGGCGCCTGGGCGAGAAGGTGGTCAGGCTCGACCACACCGAGGGCTTCACCGCCAACCTCACCACCGCCGCCCTGGTCGGCCTCGGCGGCTACTACGCCTGGCCCATGTCCACCACGCAGGTCTCGACCGGCGCCATCACCGCAACCGCCGGCTTCACCCTCAGCCGCCTGTCCGGCAAGACCCTGCGCGACTTCGCCATCGCCTGGCTCATCACGCCCTTCTGGGGCGCCGCGGTCGCCGCTCTCGTCATGCTCGTCGCCCGCTGACGCCCTTTCGGCGTACGCCCAATGCTGCCCCGTCACGGTGCGTACGCCCGCTATTCACATTCGGCTGGTACGATTCCTCCCGCCGATGGGAGGGAAGCATGCGCGTGCTGCCTAGCCGGGCGCGGGCGATGCTCTCACCCGCTAAACGCAGCGCCAAACGGATCACCCGGCGGGTCATGCAACGGATTGCGACGCAAACCAGCAGCGCCGGCGAATTCAGCTATGTCTTCGTAGTGACCTACGCCCGATCGGGCTCCACTCTCCTCACCGGGCTGCTCAATGCGATACCCGGTTACCGGATCCGCGGTGAGAACTACAGCGTGCTCTACCGCCTGTATCAGGCCGACGCCGCGCTGAACAAGGCGGCCGACAAGTACACCGAGGCTTTCCACCTCCAGCCATCCAGCGCCTGGTATGGCACGCCGCGGACGCGGCCGGACCGGTTCCGCGCGGCGCTGGTGGACAACTTCGTCGCCAATGTGCTGCGCCCCGAGCCCGGCGACCGGGTCTTGGGCTTCAAGGAGATCCGCTACACCACCGTGCACATGACGGATCTGGCGGAGTTCCTGGAGTTCCTGCTGCGGGCGTTCCCCAACAGCAAGATCGTCTTCAATCACCGGGATCCCGTGGCCACGGCCAAGAGCGCTTGGTGGGCCAGGAATCCGAACGCCGAGCAGCTGATCCGCGCGGCCGACGACCGCCTGCTCGCGATCGCGTCCGATGATCGGCACTTTCACTTCTGCTACGACGAGATCGACGACAGCCTGGTCAACGTCCGGAATCTGTACGCCTTCCTCGGCGAACACTTCGACGAGCCGGCCGTACGCGCAGCGCTCGGCACGGTGCATTCGACGGTGACGCAGCACTCCTAAACTGCTACTCGCCCCTGCGCTGGTATAGCTCGAAGATGCCCAGCAGTGTCAGTACGCGCAACGGTCCATCGTGGAGGTTGGTGATGTGAATGGCACAGCTGTGCGCGTACGCGTAGTCCGCGAGCTGGAACAGCATCTTGGCCCCGGCCGAGTCGACGAACCGCAGCTCGGCGCAGTCGAATTCGACCTCGCCGCCACCGGCCACCGCGTGCCGAAGCAGCGTCTCGACCTCGCCGACGTTCTCCATATCGACGCGCGTCGGCAACATGACGACACGGCTCGGCGACGGCCGGCCGCCGCTGGCAGAACCCATCGCCGCCTCCTTCAGATCTCGGGCATCACTCTGTTCAGCGCGGACCGCTGCAAAAACAGCACTCAGGTGACGGAATCAAGTAGGTCGCTCATTGATCAGCCTCGCCCGGACCCGGTCGGCGTCCGGATGGTCCAGTTCGGACAGCAGGCTCGCCGCCCTTTGCCAGGCGGTCCGAGCCGCGTCCAGCGCCCCGGTCGCGTGGAGGGTGTCGCCCAGGCGCGACAGCGTACCCGCTTCCTCGTACCGATCGCCGACCGGGCGGTAGAGGGCGAGCGCACGCTCGTAGCAGTCCACCGCGTCGGCGTACTGGCCCAGGTGGTGCCGGGCGAGACCGAGCGTGTCCCAGGTGTGGGCCTGCCCGTCCCGGTCGCCGAGCCGCTCGAAGAGCGCCAGCGCCTGATTGCAGCACTCGACGGCGCGGCCGGGTTCGCCGAGCGCCGACAGGCTCACGCCCAGGTTGTTCAGCGAACCGGCCTGTCCGCGGAGGTGCCCGGCGGCTCGAAACAGCTCCAATGCCCGTTCGATGGCGGTGATGCCGGCCCGGCGGTCGCCCCGGTACGTGTGCAGGCTCTGTATCGCCCGGTAGGTGAGCGCCTGGCCGACCCGGTCGCCGGATCGGGCGTACAAGCCGAGGGCGGATTCCAGGTGGCGCTCGGCCTCCGCGTATCGCGTGAGCCGGATCTGGGCGGTGGCGAAGCCGCGCTGGGCGTGCGCCTCGGCCCGTAGGTCGCCGAGCCGCCGGCCGGCCCGGACCCCGGCCGCCCAGGCGCTGCCCAGATCGTCCCAGTACCCGCGGCGACCCAGATATGTTTCCACCGCCCAAGCGAGCTGCCAGATGCTGTGGTCGGAACCCGTGCCGCCGGGCTGCTGGAGGAGCGCGACGAGCACGGGGCGCTCCCTGTCCAGCCATGCCATCGCGGCGTGGGCGTCGCGGAAACGCTCGACAGCAACGCCGGGAAGCGGTGGAGCCGGCGGCAGGTGGCTCGGGTCGCGCAGCGGATGCATCATCTCATTGGCGGCCCGGGCCATCTGCACGTAGTGGTCCATCATGCGGTCGACCGCCCGCGCGCACTCGCCGTCGCGCATCAACTCCTCGGCGTACGCGCGCAGCAGGTCGTGTGTGGAGTATCGGCGCGCGGCGTACTCGGTGAGCAGATTGGCTCCGCTCAGCTCGGTCAGCGTCCGCCGCGCCTCGGCCACTGGTACGCCGGCCAGGCTCGCCGCCGCCGTCACCGAGATACCGGGCCCGGGATGCCGGCTCAGCAGACGGAACATCCGGGCCGCGGGCTCGGTCAGCGCCGCGTACGACCACGAGAACACCGCGCGTACCTGACTGGCCGGATCACCGGCGTCCAGCGCGTCCAAGCGCCGGGCGGTGTCCAGGACTTCGGCGGTCATCTCGGCCAGCGCGAACCCGGACTGCTGCGCCCGGGCGGCCACGACGGCCAGGGCGAGCGGCAGCCGGCCGCAAGCAGTGACGATGGCATCGGTCGTTTCGGGCTCGGCCTCGATCCGCTGCGCGCCCAGCCGGCGAGCGAGCAGCCGCCGTGACTCTACTGTGGATAGAAGGTCGAGGTGTAACGGCTGGGCGCCTTCCATCGCGACGAGCGGGGTGAGCTGATCGCGACTGGTCACCACGACGACGGCGGGGCCGCTGCCGGGCAGCAGTGGGCGAACCTGCTCGGCGTTGCGCGCATTGTCCAGCACCAGCAGGGTTCGCTTGCCGGCAAGCAGACTGCGAAAGTACGCGGTCAGCGCGTCGAGTTCGGCCGGTATCCGGTCGGCCGGCACACCGTACGCGTCGAGGAACATGCGAAGCGCGGTGGCCGGCGGGACCGCTCGCCCGGTGGGATCGAAGCCGCGCAGGTTGACGAACAGCTGCCCATCCGGGAACCGATCGGCGACCCGGTGCGCCCAGCGGACCGCCAGCGCGGTCTTGCCGATGCCGCCCATGCCGGTCAGTACCGCGATCGGCACCCGGCTCGCATCGGCGACGACCAGCTCGTCGAGGTGCTTGAGCTGCTCATCGCGGCCGGTGAAGCCATGCACCTCGGCCGGCAGCGTCCGCGGCGCCGCCGCCGATGCCGGGCGGCCGACAGCCGGACCCGATTCGCGGACCTCCGCCTCGCGAGCCTGATGCCACAATCCGGCGAACTCTTCGACATCGCCGCCGAGCTGCGTCACGATCTCGCGGACGACGTCCCACCGAGACAGCCGTGGCTTGATGAACGCATCGTGAATCGTGGTCGGGTTGATTCCCGCCGGGCGGCGGTCGCTTCGGGTACGCCGTTGCAGCTGTCGCATGCTCGGCTCGCCGGCCGCGGCGTGCAGCGCGTGCAGTCGCTCGTAGTACAGCCGGATCGGGCCCTCCGGCACGAGCGGTTGCCGCAACCGCCCCACAGGCAACTCCCAGCACTAGTGACGTCGGTCGATCCCATGGTAACGGCGGCGCCGCGGCACCGCGTCCCGATGCGAGCTGACTGTCAGCGACAAGGCTGACAACGCCGAAGCGTTCTGCTGAACCAGCGCCGGTCCCATGCTGGCTGCGACCCGACGCATCCTGGAGGAGTCGCATGACTGTCAAACGTCTTGCCGTTACAGCCTTTGCCTTCGCCATCTCCATCACACTCGGTTCACCACCGGCGTCCGGCGCGATGCCCGACAAGGGCCGCGGACCGGCTGAGCTGAAACCGGCCACTGTGGAACAGATCAGTCCGTGGACCGGCACAGCTCCCAGCGACGACCCATCCATCACGTCCGGCGGCACCGAGCCGGCGATCACCGACGGCGACCCCGAGGCCCACCAGCGAGAGAAGGCGGCCGCGGTATGGGGTCCGGCTCCGACCGGAGCGGAGAAGCTGGTGCCCTCCGGGGCAGCGGGCGAACGGTCACAGATCGACGCCGCCGTCCCGGTCGCCTTCACCGTGTTCGACCAGCCCACCACGGGTGGTCTCGCAGTACCCGACACGATCGTGGGCAAGGGGCCGGGCCGCGTACTCTCCGCCGTCAACACCGCGATCCGGCTCACCACCGACAACGGGGCCAACCTGCACTTCACGACGCTGAACACGTTCTTCGGCGCCACCGCCAACGGCAACGTGGTGGACCCCAAGGTCTACTACGACACGCTCGGGCCCAACGACCGGTTCTACGTGACCGGCATACAGGTGGCTGGGCGCGATGACGCGGACCCGGCCAACGACGTGTCCCGCATGTGGGTGGCCGTCTCGCGCAATCCGGCGCCGACGAGCCTGTTCTCCGATCAGTGGTGCCGGTACAACCTGGAAGGCCGGCGCAACATCGGAACCCCCGACGTGAGCTTCGCCGACCGCCCGGAGATCGGCGCGGGCGTGGACACGTTCTCCTTCGCCACCAACCAGTTCCGGTTCTCCAACCGTGGCTTCACGTTCAGCGTTATCCGCGTGGCCAACAAGACCACGCTGTCCAACAACCAGTTCAGCTGCCCCAACCTTTCCAGCTTCACCTTCCAGCCGTCCAGCACGGTCGGCGACAGCACCCGGACCAACATCGGACCGGCCCAGCATTACACCGCTCCCACGTCCTTCCCCGATGTCGTCAACCCCGCGTACTTCCTCAGTCACAACACCGGATCCGGTACTCAGTACCAGGTGTACCGCGTACGCAACCTGGCGAGCGGAGCGCCGACCCTGGCCACGCTGGTCCTGACTGGCGCCAGCTACGGAACGCCGCCCAGTTCGCCGCAGCCCGGCAGCGCCGTGGTCATCGACACCGGCGGTGGTCGCTACGACCAAGTGGCCGGCATAGGAAACACCGTCACCGGCATCTTCACCACCGTCTGCAACTTCACCGCCGGAACGGCGAACGAGTCGTGTACGCGTACACCGCGGTTCCTCGTGGGCGTAGGCGCCGGGGGCTCGCTCACCGCCACGTTCCAGGAGAACACGTTCGCCGGGTACGGCGACGACATCTTCGCCCACCACGCCAGCATCGCCATGAACTCGAACCTCCAGGTCGGTTCGACATGGCAGTTCAGCGGGACCGGGTTCTTCCTCGGCGCCGAAGCGCGGATCAAGAACACCGGCGGATCCTGGACCGGCGTGTCGACCTACGCCGGAGGATCCTGCTCCTTGCCGGAGTCCGTGGCGGGCTCCGGATCGGCCCGCAGCGGCGATTACGCCGGTGCACACACCGACCCAGTCGGATTGCTCAGCATGTGGCAGGCCGGTGAGCAGGCGGTCACCATCAACGGGACCTGTCAGTGGCGGGTCCGGGCTGCCCGGCTCGACCCCTGATCGGGCTGCGAGCCCATTGCCGCTGGTGGGGCGACCGGCCCCACCAGCGGAGGGCTGGTCGCGGACTCCGTAGCTGACGCACATGGCCGCCCCCACGGCCGGCACGTACCAGGGGCCTGAAGCCGACTCAGTTCTCACACCCGTCCGGCGCGACCCTTGTGCCGCCCGCCCAGTTCTGGCACGAGGCGCGGGGTGGTCCTGGATCAGGACCTTGCCACTTCGCGGCCACTCAGTCGAGACAGAACTCGTTGCCCTCGATGTCCTGCATCACGAGGCACGACTCGTTTTCGTCATCGGCAAGCAACAGCCGTACGCGTGTCCCGCCGAGCGCGGCCAGTCGTGCGTACTCGGCCTCAAGTGCGGCCAGGCGCTCTTCACCCACGAGCCCGGTGCCGACCCGCACGTCAAGATGCACCCGATTCTTGACGACCTTGTCTTCGG
>Ga0114129_10000734_pt1 | contig 41734 bp, 39 predicted proteins | sample RhiMetdeltSRZDD1_FD_80071 | JGI IMG/M metagenome (GOLD analysis project Ga0114129, IMG submission 80071) | Populus rhizosphere microbial communities from Tennessee, USA - Rhizosphere MetaG P. deltoides SRZDD1 (version 2) (version 2) | ecosystem: Host-associated > Plants > Roots > Rhizosphere >...
AGGCGCCCCGCCGGGAGTTATCTGATTGTTTCGCACGGCGGATTGCTGAACCAGTTGATGAACGCGATTATCGGCATTGCGCCGCATGTCGACCCCTCGGGCGTGCGGTTCCGTTTCGAGAACACAGCCTTCGCGCGCGTGACCTATCTTCCCTATCAACACCGCTGGACGATTGATGCCCTGAACGATCGCGGACATCTCAAATCCCTCCAGTCAGAGTAATCATGGATTTAACGGAATCAGCCAGTCATCTCAACGGCAAGTTGAAAGTGCTTGCCTTTGGCGCGGGCGCCATCGGCACCTATATCGGCGGCAGCCTGGCGCTTGCGGGCCAGCAGGTCGTTTTCGTGGAACAAGCCAAAGTGGTGGAGGACCTGCGTCAGCGCGGCCTGCGGCTTGACCTGACTCTCGACAAACGGCGAAAGACACAGGATGCCTCACGCGTGGATCCGGCTTCGTTTGTCATCGTCTCGACATTGGAAGAGGCTCTCCGTTACGGACCGTTTGACGTGGCACTCTTTGCCCTCAAGTCTTTCGACACGGAGGCCGCGCTGGAGGGAATCAAACCTCACGCAGATAAGATGCCGCCCATCCTTTGTCTGTCGAATGGCGTATCGAATGAACCGGCGATCGCTGCAGCATTGGGAAGAAACAAAGTCATTTATGGCACCGTGACATCTGCCATCGGGCGGCGCGGGGCTGGGGATATTGTGCTGGAACGTTTGCGCGGCGTCGGCGTTGCGAAGGGACATCCACTTTCTGACAAATTGAACAAGACTTTCAATGCCGCTTATCTCAATTCGCAATTGTTCGATGATGCGAACAGCATGAAGTGGTCGAAAATGTTGACGAATCTGCTGGCGAATCCCACCTCCGCGATTTTGGACATGACGGCGGGGCAGGTCTTTGCCAACAGGGATTTATACAATCTCGAAATCGAAATGCTGCGCGAATGTCTGACCGTAATGGATGCCCAGGGGTTCAAAGTCGTAGACTTACCCGGTACGCCTGTCCGGGCGCTTGCCCTTGCCACAAGATTACCGCTGTGGCTTTCTAAACCCCTTCTGGGGCGCGCGGCAGGCACGGGACGCGGGGCGAAGATGCCATCCTTTCACATCGATCTGCATTCCGGTCGCGGCAAAAGCGAAGTGGAGTATTTACACGGAGAAGTGGTGCGAGCCGGGAAAAGATGCAACGTACCAACTCCTGTGAACAAAGTCTTGACTGAGACACTCATGGCGTTGACGAAGAAGGAAATTTCGCTGGAAGAGTTTTCTCATAAGCCCGAGAAGTTGTTGGCAAAAATTCGTGTGGCTCAAACCGCGGGCCCCGGCGGCGGGGACTACGCCTAGCGCGGAACAAAACAAAAGAGAAAAACCATGAACGATCTAATTACTGTTATCTCTCCGCGCTCCGCTGTGGAAATTCATTTACCGGATGGGCGCGTGTTATCCGGACCGCGCGGGGCGAAGGTGGGGGATTTTCTACAGAGCGTGGAGCACGAAGCCGAGGTCGTCGCTGCGATTGTCAATGGTGACCTGCGTGAATTGACCTACCCGATTGATTTGGAATCACGCGTGATCCCTGTGACGATGTCTGATCCGGATGGAGCCCGCATCTATCGCCGCTCGCTGACCTTCCTGCTCGAGATGGCGTTCAACGATCTGTTCCCGGATGCCGTCCTGTTTGTAGACCACGCCGTTGCCTCGGGCGGTTATTACTGTCAGGTCACAGGACGCGCTCCGTTATTCGAGGTGGAGATCGATGCTCTCAAGGATCACATGGAGGATCTGATCAAAGCGGATCTGCCGTTCGAGCGCATGGAGATCCCGATTAAGGAAGCGATTGAATATTTTCACTCGCGCGGCTATGAAGACAAAGTCCGCCTGCTCAGTTATCGTCGTAAAAGCTACCTCACGCTCTATCGCCTTGGAGAACGCATGGATTATCACCATGGCTACATGGTGCCATCCACGGGGTATATCAAACGGTTCGATCTGGTGTATACGGAAGGCGGATTTACCTTACGTTATCCGCGGCGTCATAAACCGGATGAACTCCTGCCTATGCCGGAGTATCCCAAGCTGCTGGGTACGTTCCTCCAGTATGGTGACTGGCTGGCGAAGCTGGGGATCGAAAACGTTGGATCGCTCAATAACGCAATTCAGAGTGGACGCAGCGATCAGGTAGTTTTGGTCTCCGAGGCATTCCACGAAAACAATCTGGCGCGAATTGCCAACCAGGTCGTCAGTCAACTGGAACGCTCGCGAATCATTTTGATTGCCGGACCTTCGTCCGCGGGGAAGACGACGACCTCGCGACGTCTCACCGTGCAGCTGCTGGCGCTTGGCGTCTCGCCATTCCCGCTCGAGCTCGATAATTACTTCCTCGACCGCGACAAAACACCGCTTGGCGAAGATGGCAAGCCCGACTTCGAATCCATTGACGCGCTCGATCTGCCTCTGCTGGCAGAGCACTTGCAGCGTCTTATACAAGGCGATGAAGTTCAGTTGCCAAGGTATAACTTCAAGACTGGCTTGCGGGAGGACGGCGAACTGATCCGCCTGCGGGATCGGCAGCCCATCATCCTGGAGGGTATCCACGGGATGGACCCGCGCCTCATCCCGGCAAACTTAACCGGCGAAGCGTTTCGGATCTATGTCTCGGCGCTGACGCAACTGAACCTGGACCGTCACAACCGCGTGTCCACCACCGACACGCGTTTGATCCGCCGCATCGTGCGTGACGCGCGCGAACGCGGCTACAGCGCCGCGCAGACCATCGGGCGCTGGGAATCGGTGCGGCGCGGGGAAAAACGACATATTTTCCCATTTCAGGAAAACGCAAATGTGATGTTCAACTCTGCCCTGGCGTATGAGCTTGCCGCCCTCAAACCGTTTGCCGAGCCTCTGCTCAGGCAGGTTCCGCACGGCACGCCGGAATACATCGAAGCGAAACGGTTGCTCGCGTTTCTCGAATGGTTCCTGCCTCTGGATGTCAGCCTTGTCCCGGGTACGTCAATCATGCGTGAGTTTGTGGGTGGTTCGATCCTCAAGAACTTCACGATCTGGAAAGAACAGGAACCGCTGATTTAAGGCACAGTGGGAACCTTAAAGATCAACCCGACCACATAGCCTGCCAGTGCGCTGATCGTGCCGATCACTGCCATCTGGAGTCCACTGCGAAACGGTCTGCCCACAGTAACGCGAGCCTTGTAGAAGCCGACCACAAATAACGTGAGGGCCGCGATCACGATCGAGATCCAGATGCTCGGTCCCACGGTCATGAAAAAGAACGGGAGCAGCGGGATAAGAGAACCTGCAAGCGCAGAAAATCCCACGACCAAAGCCGAACCGAAGGCATTCGATTTTTCAGGCGGCGTCATCTGGAATTCCTCCGACATCATCACGTTGACCCACACATCGGGGTTTGACGTAATGACCTCGACAATCTTCTCCAGCGTTTCCCCCTCAAAGCCCTTGTTGCGATAGATATCGCGGATCTCTTCGATCTCCACATCGGGAGCAAGATGGATATGACGGTACTCGCGCTCCCGTTCACTGAGATAGAGATCGTCATTTGCAAGTGTCGAAGTATACGCCACCGCGCCCATCGAAATGGATTCGGCGAAAGTAGCCGCCAGCCCTGCCGCGATGACAATGCGCGCATCCCGTGTGGCTGCTGCCACGCCCAGGATCACGCCAAGGACGTTCACCAACCCGTCCTGACCACCCAGGATCACATCTGCCAGCCGGGACTCATGACGGTGTGGATCATGGTGATCGTGCAGGCGCACCTGTTCGATTAGTTTGCCTTTTGTAAGGGGAATATTCGCGTCTGACATAGGATGTTCTTCCTTCCATTTCCAGACAGGTCCTTACCGATCCAGAGACATATCCTCCATGGAGAGCTCATCTTCCACCGGTTCGATATGTGTGAACACTGTGACAACGCTGCCCAGGGCTTCACGGATATCCGACTCGAAATCCTCGGCAACGTGATGCGCATCATGGACGGTCCAGTCACCGGGGACAAGCATGTGCACGGAGACGAAGCGCCGCGCGGCTGCCTGACGTGTGCGCAGGGCATGGAAGCTCACGCCCTGTTGGCGATACTTTTCCAGGACATTCTCGATCAGGCCGCGCTCCTGGGTGGGGAGAGCCGCATCCATGAGTCCGGCAACAGACCGGCTCACCAACCGAATGCCGGTCCATATGATGTTGAGGGCGACGACAATTGCGACCAGCGGATCGAGGATACCCCAGCCCGTAAAACCTGCAATACCCACGCCGGCGATCACCCCGGCGGAGGTCCACACATCAGTCATCAGGTGGTGGGCATCCGCCTCGAGCGTAATGGATCGACGAGCTTTACCTTCACGCAGCAGAACGCGCGCAACGATTAAGTTGATGACAGATGCCGTCACCGAGACGCCCAGACCGAGCCCCAGCTGCTCGATCTCACCGGGCTGGAGCAGGCGGTTGATCGCCGCGCTGATAATTCCTATCGCCGCCCCAAGGATCAGGATGCCCTCCGTCACGCTGGCAAAGTATTCGGCTTTGCTATGGCCGTACACATGGCTTTCATCGGGCGGACGCGCGGCAATGCTCAGCATCAAGAGTGCCATGACGGCTCCCACCAGATTGACCAGCGACTCCAGGGCATCCGAAAGTAGACCAACCGAGTTTGTAAGGAGATACGCACCGGTTTTGAGCGTAATAGTTGCGACGGCGGCTGCAATGGATAGCCAGGCGAACCTCGTCAGAGATGCGCGGTTCCTTGCCAGGTCATTCTGTTCGGCTTGTTTATGTGGCATATAGTCATGATACTTGCATCAGGGGAAGTTGAGAATAGGCGAAAGTCACGAATACATAGTGCCGCACGCATGTTTATTTAAACGAATTGAAAAACCTGCCTGTTCATGATACAGGCGACCAAAAGGGACAGGCATCAGCCTGTCCCTTTTGGTGGGAAAGGACAGAATCTTAATTCATTCCGATCCCGCGCGCCATCAGGGTCGCGGCAAGCAGGATCACCGCAATACCGATCATTTCCAGCGAGAGCAGGAAACGCGTCCGTTTGTATTCCGGCTCCGAGATTTCGGGCACCTGGTTCTGGCGCAGGGTCCGGTTCCAGCGGATATATCGAATCGTAGGGTCGATCGACAATAATCCCACGATCAGGAACGCGGTCATCTTTACCCAGAAGAAGGGATTGTTCACATAAAAGTTGACGCCCTTTTCGAAGAAGAACACGCGCAGCAAGCCAACGACCAGTAATAATCCTGCTGAGATGCCATAGGCGAGGTCAACCCGTTGTATGCGCCGGATCTCGGCGATGCCCATATTCCTGTGGTAGGCAATGAACTCATACACGAGACACGCCGTCAGTGTGAATGCCAGTACATGATGCAGGAACGCCATCAAAGCTGTAGTAACCATTAAATTTCTCCTCTCGAATCCTTGCTTGATTACCGATCTACCTGTTTACTTTTTATTTTGCTCCGGATGACTCTTGTACCAGGCAACCGTCTCTTTGATCGCTTCGTGAATTGGGGTAGCTTTCATGCCGAAGGTCTTTTCGAATTTGCTTGAATCAATAATAAAGGGTTTTTCGAACTCGTACATCATTTCCACGGATTCTTTCGCTTCGGGGATGAAGAGTCCGCCGAGCGACATCATCAGCTTGCCCATACTGTTCATCTTCGGTTCCACACTTGCCTCCTCAGCAAACATGCGGACCAGTTCACCTTGAGTGATCCTGGGTTGGTCATTTGGCACATGCCAGGCGTATCCATCGGCTTCCTCGCGTTGGCCCAGAATGACAAGCGCCTTACCGAAATCTTTGACATAGGTGTGCGTATGCGGAAGATCCGTTCGCCCGATCAGCTGAGCAGGCTTTCCACGCAGCAGCGGATAGAAGGCGCGCCCTCCCATGGTCGAGTCGAGGCCCCAGGGACCAAAGAAGTTTCCGCCGCGCGCTGCGGTCACCCGCAGGCGCCCCTCTTTTTGCGCGGCAAACGCCGCTGCGGAAATTTCTCCGCGGACGCGTCCCTTACGGGTGTGGGCCCGGTAGGGCATGTCTTCGGTAAAGGCCCCGTCATTCATTGCGCCGTACATGTATAGATTTTCGACGAGAACCAGCTTTGCGTCACTTCCCGTCAAACCCTCGATGATGGAGTTCTGCAGGGGTGGGAATTTGTTGGGCCACTCATTGTATGGAGGTTGGGATGCCTGATACACGACCATTACTCCGCGCGTCACTTCGCGGACTCTGGCGGGGTCATACAGGTCAGAAGCGACCATCTCCACGCCCGCCGGGACTTCGTCCATCTTCCCGGAGCGGTTCACCATGCGGACGGATTCTCCGCGCTGAACAAGTTCTTCTGCCACTGCGCGTCCAATCGCGCCTGTTCCCAGAACGATATGTTTGATCGTCATTTTTGACTCCTACTTTCTTTCCAGAGCGAGCTCGCCGGTTGTGTTGGCATCCAGTCTTTTGCGCGCCGTCTGGCGGCGTCCCACAGCTTCCACGTGTTCCATAGCAGCCGCAAGTCCGAACTTCGGCATGTTGCCATATACACTCTCGAACTGATCGGGGTTGACGGTATAGGTCTCATGCCAGATGCCCACGCTACCATCCGCGCCGATCGCCTGGTTGAACTTCTTCCACGCCCCAAGGTGTGGGTCTGATGGTTGGCGGGCGAATCGTTCCAGGTCCTCGAAGGATCGCCAGTACTGGATCAGGACAGGTCCATGGAGATTCCAGAAGAATTCCGCGTGCAGGAATCCTTTTTCGGGATGCGTAAATAAAGTCTGCAGCATGGGTCCCATAGCCGAAGCGACGGGGAACCATTTGTCAAAGCGCCACCATTTGTTGATGCGCATCCCGATCAGAAAGACGACAAAGGGTTGATCGGTTTTGGCTGTATAACGACCGTTAAAGATCTTGCTCATGAGATTACTCCTTGATAAATTGACGGGCGATGGATTCCAGCTCGAACAGGTATAGCTCATCCCCCTTCGCTCCAAAGGGGGGTAGGTTGTTGGCGATCTCGAGGGAGACAATTCCATGCACCCTCGACCAGATGACCATGGCAACAGACATGGACAGCATGTCCACATCTCCGCCATATTTTTTCCAGGTCTCGAAACTGGCTTTGTATTCCCCTTTCACCTGTGGAAAGACGCGGACAGCCAGTTTGCCGGTGAGGCGCAGCTGCTCGACCACACTGACCAGCGCACTGAGAGAACGTGCGGCAGATGGCAGGACCTCCATCAACGGGGCTTCATACCCCGGGATCGGCGTTCCGAAGATCAGCTGATAGCGCTGCGGGTAGCTGTGTGCCCAGGTTCGGTAGGCGATGCCGATGGCTTTCAGCCGCGCCACGACCTTGCCCGCAGGGATTGCGTCCCGCGCCGCGAGCTGTGAATCACCAAAGGACTTGTAGGCATCGATAATGAGTGCCGTGACCAGCGCGTCGCGGTCGGGGAAGTAGTTGTAGATGGCAGGGGCTGTGATTTTTAGGTCCCGGGCGATGGCTCGCAGGGAAAGGGCAGGGGCACCATATTCCGCGATCTGCTTCCAGGCTGTCTCCTTGATGGCGTTCTGCAGGTTATGGATCTGTTTGTTTTTGATTGGTCGGACCATATTTGATGCTCCAAATTAAATTTACACTGTAAATATACACTGTAAATTTAATTTTGTCAAGAGTCAAAAAAGGTCACGTTGGAAACGTGACCTCCAGAACGCACTATACACTTATTTCCCTTTTGTAATGATTTCCCGGATTTCCCTGGCGTGAGTTTCCTCATGTTCGGTGAAGATTTCCACCAGGTCTTCGATCGTTCCATGCGCGCCCCATGGCAGGACAAACGTTGTATGAAGCTGCTCGTCGTTCATCTTCTGCAGGAGGGCAAGTAATTCGGCGCGGGAGGTCTCCCATTCGCGCTGGGTCACCTCATAAGGGATGGCCTCACGCGAGGAGACCGTCTCTGCGTTATAAGCGTCGATGCCGCGCGCGGCAGGTGTTGCGGGGATCCCGCCAGACAGGAACGATCTGATCGAGGCGATCACCGCATCGTCCCAGCCCGTAATGTGATCGAGCACTTCCTTCATCCGCCAGGGTTCATAAATTGTCGGGTTTCCCTGTGCGAGTATTAAGATCTCGCGCATTTCCGCGCGGGCGTTTTCATAGCGTTTGGTGTAGGTATCGAGATCGCTCATATTGTTATCTGAACTAAATTATGCACGATGCAGTCCCGTGCTGGCAATGTTTTCGTCCTTTCAATTCCCTGACAAACTGAATTGCGATTCTCCTGGGTCGCATAAACAAATAGTTAAAAATCCAGAGCAATGCTTGAATGAGGGCTTTGCTTGTGATAGACTTTCGTCAGCAAGATTATTGGTTTCACATCCTCTGTGTTACTGGTAGTTACAAGGAGAAGCTATGCGTAAAGTGCTGTATGTTCTATCGAGTGTGATCGTGTTCGTGCTTTTGATTACGCTTACAGGAACCGTCACGGCCGCGCCCCCTGCGCGTGCCAAATGGACCGTGATGGTTTATATATCCGGGGATAACAATCTAGAAGATTATGTGGTGAAGGATATCGAGCTGGAGCTCGCGCCGACAGGATCGAGTGCCAACGTGCAGGTCGTTGCCCTCGCAGACCGCGGTCCAGGTTATGACACGAGCTATGGTGACTGGCAAACGACTAAACTCTTCCACGTGACACAGGGCATGACAGCCTCCTCGGCGAATGCCGTTGCGGATTGGGGGGAACGAAATTTCGGCGACAAGCAAACGCTGATCGATTTCGTCTCCTGGACGAAGGCCAACTATCCTGCCGATCATTACGCGTTGTACTTCTGGGGTCATGGCTGGAACTGGCATCCGGGTTATGTCATGCAGGATGACACGAATAACGACACGCTCGACATGGAAGAGATCGAGGCCGCCCTGCCATCCCTTGGATTCATTGATATGGTTGGGTTTGACGGCTGTAACATGGCTTCCATCGAAGTGCAAATGCTCTGGCACGGACACGCCACTGCCCTTGCACATTCCCAGGAATGGGTAGGCTGGGATGGCGTGGAGTATGACGTGGTCCTCGCCCAACTGGCTGCCAACCCGAACATGACAGCCGACCAGGTCGCGATCGCGACGAGTCAGAGCGCGGCCAGCGATAAGACCTGGTCGGCGGTCGCGGTGGATTCCCGATTCAATGCTCTGCTCACGGCCGTCGATCAATGGTCCGTTGCCCTCAAGGACGGACTCGGCGCGAACCGCAAGAAATATGACCAGGCGTTTGGCGCTACCCGTTCCTTCTGGCAGGCGCCGATGGATAAGGATCTGTATGATATGGCGCTCGAGATCAATAATAGAGTGACCGATACCAACATCCGGAACAAGGGTCTGGCGGTGATGAATGCGGTCAATGCTGTCGTACTGCATGAGCGCCACGTCAATGCCTATGCGGATGTCCACGGGATCACGATCTATCATATTTCCAGGGCCACTGAGAAGGATTCGAATTACACGTATTACCGGGAGCTTGATTTTGCGCTTCAGACAGGCTGGGATGAGTTCTTGGACCTGTATGCGAGGTGACTCCGACCCCCCTCCTTGTCGGGGAGGGTGGCGGTAGGTAAACAAGCAAAACTCCGAGTCGCTGATGACTCGGAGTTTGTTTTTGGAGGAGTGCAAGAGGATATTCCTGATCGAAATCCTTATTGGTTGCCGAGCAGTCTGGCCTGCTCTGCCTTTAACTTGGTGTAGGACTCACGAGCATATTGATTAATATCCCTTGGATAACGAGCGACGGGATAATGCTCAGAATAATCCTCGCTTTTCCATTTTTCCAATACGGCTTGAAGTGCGACAGTATGGGCACAGAAATCTAAAAGGCTTTGCGGCATATCAGTCTCGATCAGTAAATCAGACTTATTAAGGATTATGTCATACAGCTTCGCATTTTGTGGCATGAATACTACAGTCATCCACAATCGCCATTCTTTCAGGTTGTCATCAGTAATTTTTCCTTCAGGCGGATAACCATCTCTAAACCACTTCCAGGCAGTGGTCGATGCATGAGTTAATGAAAACATTGGACCATATAGTTCGCTCAATTGTTTGTTGATTCGTTCCAGACGATCCTTTCTGCGCGACAGATGCAAATTGTGTAGATACTTTGCAAAATAGCCTACAAGCGCCAGAAAAATTGTAGCAGTTGTCGTAATGATAAAAGTCTGGTCCATATCGAACTCCAGTACTTAACTCGACCCAATTCACATCCAATCAGGCACTACACCTATATCACACCCAACTTTTTCCCTACCTTTTCAAACGCATCCAATCCCTTTCCCAGATCGTCATTATCGTGCGCGGCGGAGATCATGACTCGGATACGCGCTTTGCCCTTTGCGACGGTCGGGAATCCGATCGCCATGGCAAATACACCTTGTTCGAACAACTTTCGGCTGAACTGCTGCGCCAGCGGCGCTTCTCCGAGCATAACGGGTGTAATCGGTGTTTCACTGACACCTGTATCAAAGCCCAGCTTCTTCATTTCGGATTTGAAGTATTTGGCGTTCGCCCAGAGTCTATCCACGAGCTCGGTCGATTCCTCGAGCAGGTCCACCGCCGCGAGGCAGGCTGCTGCATCCGGCGCGGTGACGGCGGAGGAGAACAGGAAGGGTCGTCCGCGCTGACGCAGCCACTCGACGATGACCTTGTCGCCCGCGACGATCCCGCCCACAACGCCGAAGGCCTTGGACATGGTGCCGACTTCGATATCCACTTTGCCGTGCAAGCCGAAGTGATCTACGATGCCGCGCCCACCCTTGCCCAGCACGCCTTCGCCGTGCGCATCGTCCACCATGAAGAGGAGGTCATATTTTTTCGCCACCTCATACAGGTCGGGCAGGGGAGCGATATCGCCGTCCATGCTGAAGACGCCGTCGGTGACGATCAGCGCGCGCCGGTAGTTTGACAGGTTGTCCTTGATCGCATCCTCCAGCGCCTCCGGGTCGTTATGCTCGTAGGGAATGATCTTCGCCCCCGAGAGCCGGCACCCGTCGATAATGGAGGCGTGGTTCAGCCGGTCTGAAAACACCACATCCTCTTTGCTCACCAGCGCTGAGATGGTTCCCAGGTTGGCAGTGAATCCCGATTGGAAGGTAATGACATCTTCCGCGCCTTTGAACTTCGCCAGCCGCTGTTCGAGCTGGACGTGCAGGTCCATCGTCCCCGCGATCGAGCGCACCGCGGCAGGTCCCACGCCGTATTTCTTCGTAGCCTCCTTCGCCGCTTCCACGATCTTCGGATGGTTGGCCAACCCGAGATAATTGTTCGAGCAGAAGTTGAGCACGTTCTTCCCATCGACGGTCAGCCAGGCGCCCTGCGCCGAGCCGATCGTACGGATGCGGTTGTACAAGCCCTGTTCTTTCAATCCGTCAATTTCCTGCGTGAGCCAGTCGAGTTTGGACATGGGGACTCCGTTTGTAGAGATTAGAGAATTAGAGAGTAGGGTTCTCTGGTGAATGATGTCGCCTAATGATTATATTCATTTACAAAAAAGCGACTGTCACAACTTACCGGTGACAGTCGCCATGTTTTAGAAATCTTCGATGGTCAGTGGTCTTGGCTGCCTGCCGTCAATATCCTGGATGCCGTAGTCTAGCGCCTCGTGTGCGGCAACCAGCACCTTGCCACTCTTTTTCATAATGTCCGGATCTGCTGCCAGGGCGGCGACCACGCGGCCGATAAACTGCGGCGACTCAGAGTTGCTCATGTCGAAGTTCTTGGCATTTTTCATCACGCTCTCCGTCCGCACCAATCCTGGATACAGGGAAACGACCGCCACGTTGGATTTCTTCAGCTCATGCGCCATATACTCAGACATCTTGTCCACCGCAGCCTTGGCCACGCCGTACTGTGTGTTGCTCAAATACACCTGCGCGGACCAGAATGAGATATTCACGATCAGTCCCCGTTTCTTTTTGGTCATCAGCCGCGCTGCGAAGGCGGAGGCGGTGTATGCCGCACGAACACCCGAATGGAACATGGCATCCCAGCGCCAGAATGGCTGCTCCCAGAACGGTTTGAAATATGTGAACCGGCTGCCTTCACGCATCTTCTCATACCCAGCCCAGGCGTTGTTCACCAGAAGATCAATTTTCTTGCTTTCCTTGGCGATTTTCTGAAATGCGGACTCCACCTGAGAGTCATCACTGTGATCGCACTGAATGGCAATTCCTTTTCCACCGAGCTCGGTCACAGCCTCCGCAGTCGAAAAAACCGTTCCACCCAGTTTCCCAGTATCCGTTTTCTCCTTGACCGTCCGTCCCGTGACATAGACTGTTGCTCCTGCTTCCCCCAATCCCAGGGCGATCCCTTTGCCAACGCCGCGACTTCCCCCTGTGACGACTGCAACTTTCCCGTTCAGCTTGACCATGGCGACTCCTTTTGCGAATTGTCCGATTCCGTAGAGCCGCTGATTAAAACAGGCTTCCTCGTTAAAGGCAAGATCACCTCAAAGCATGACCAAAGGGTCTCATTGTGAGTTAGTTACAGACAGCAGGAATACAAAAAATCAATATATAATCTGCCCATTCTATGAGCGCCAAACCCCTTCCTGAGCTAATTGCTGACCTCAAGAAAGCCATCGAAGCGCAGGAAAGCATGCGCGCGGTCCTGGGGGATGCTGTGGTGGAGACGACACTCGGCGTATTGCGTGACCAATTAGCAGAGTTCGAACGACAGGCGACCCAGCAGGATGCGGCGAATCAAGCGCGCCGGAAGCTTGTGACTGTCTTATTTGCGGACCTCTCAGGATTTACCGCCTTCTCTGAACACCGCGACGCGGAGGACGTGGCAAACCTGGTCAACCATCTCTGGATTCGGGCGGACCGCGTCATTCAGGAATATGGCGGTCATATTGACAAGCATATCGGCGATGCGGTCATGGCACTCTGGGGCACGGAGACCGGGCGCGAGGACGATGCGGAACGCGCCGTTCGTGCGGCGCTCAAGATGCAGGAAACGTTCCGGGAAGGAGTCGGCTCGCTGCCGATCCATCTCAAGGTGGGCATCAACAGTGGTCAGGTGCTGTTGAGCGCGATCGGCACCCAGGGGGAATTCACGGCGATGGGCGATACAGTTAACACTGCCAGCCGGTTAGTCAACTCTGCGAATGGGGCAGATATCCTCATTTCCCACGATACGTACGAATTGGTGCGAGGGGTCTTCGATGTGCAGAAGCAAACGCCGATAACTGTGAAAGGTAAGACGGAGCCGCTGCAAACTTATCTTGTCCAGCGCGTACGGCCGCGCGCCTTTCGAATGGGGAGGCGGGGAGTCGAGGGTGTCACCACGCGCATGGTCGGGCGCGCGGCGGAATTCCAGATCATCCAATCTGCACTCGAGCAGACCCTGGTCTACCGCCGCGTGACCGTGGTCGTTGTCAAAGGCGACGCAGGTCTGGGAAAGAGCCGCCTGATCTACGAATTCGAAGCCTGGCTCGATTCTCATCCCACAGACTTTTACCTGTTCAAGGGTCGCGCCGACGAAGAGACCATGAGTCTGCCCTACAGCCTGCTGCGGGATGTATTCAGTAACCGCTTTCACATCCGAGACAGTGACTCGCAGGCAGAGGCCCGAGAAAAGCTGATGCAGGGCATGACCGGAATGACGGGTGCCGGGAGCGAAGAACATATTGCCTTCATCGGCGAGCTGCTCGGCTTTGATTTTTCGGAAAGCTCTTTCGTGCGCGGCATCCGCACAGATGCTCGCCAGGTCCGTGAACGGTCCTTCAACAGCATTGCGCAGTTCTTCGGAACCCTTACGTTGGAATCGCCTGTGGTCCTTCTGCTGGATGATATCCACTGGGCGGATAATGGTTCTCTGGAGCTGATCGAATATCTCGCGAGACTCGAAACGGAGCTGCCGGTATTTATTCTGTGTACGGCTCGCCCCAGCCTCGATGAACTGCACCCGGATTGGGGCAGCGACTTCCCCATCTGCAGCATCCTAACGATCAAAAGCCTTGACCTTCTTGCCAGCCAGCAATTGGTCAGTGAGATCCTGCAGAATGTCTCGGACCTGCCGTATGACCTCGTGGAAACGATTGCCCGAAACGCCGAGGGGAACCCGTTTTATCTTGAAGAGCTGATCAAAGTGTTGATTGAAGATGGTGTGATTCTCAAGGGAGAAGAGGTCTGGCAGATCGCTCCACAAAAACTGACACAATTACGCGTCCCTGCTACGCTGACGGGGGTTCTGCAAGCCCGCCTCGACCGGCTCCCTTCGACCGAGAGCGAAGTGCTCGAGCGCGCGGCTGTGATCGGTCGGACCTTTTGGGACGCAGCAGTGGCTGCGATGCAAGGCTCCGAGTCTGCGCAAAGGCTCAGCGGGGGAGCGGATGTCCACTCGGCGTTGAGCGCTTTGCGTACGAAGGAACTGGTTTTCCCGCACCAGCCGTCCACCTTTGAGACCGCGCAGGAATTTATCTTCAAACATGCCATCCTGCGTGAGGTTACCTATGAACGGGTGTTGAAAGCGAAACGGCGGCTGTATCACCGCATGGCGGCGGATTGGCTGATCCAGCAGAGCGGCGAGCGCATCGATGAATACCTGGGCTTGATTGCCCAGCACTACGAGCTGGCAGGGGACCCAAACCGGGCGGTCGAATTCCTGGAACGCGCTGCAGACCAGTCCATGCGGCTCAGTGCCTATCGCGAGGCGCTGTCTGTTTCGGAGCGCGCCCTGGCTATTCTGGCCTCCTCCGAGGATTCAAACCCGGCGATGCGAGCGCGGCTTCTACTGACGATCGGCGCGGCGCACCTGTGGCTGACCGACCATGCCACCGCCACGGCGCGTTTTGAGGAATGTATCGCCCTGGCGCGCACCATCCATGACCGCGGACTGGAATGCAAAGCCCTGGCGCGCCTGGGCCGGATTGGGCTGGAGCAGGGCAAATTCGAGCAGGCGGAAAAACACCTGCAGGATGGCCTTGCCATTGCACAACAGTTGAATGATTTAGATATGCTTGCCTACACACTGGCTCATCTTGGCTATATCAGCCACTATCAGGGCCAATATGCAACCGCGCAAGAATATGGGGAGGAGAGCTATGAATATGCAAAGCAGACCGATGATGCCATTGCCCAGGCGTTCTCGCTGAACATGCTTGCCATGGTCAGTGTGAATAACCATCACTACGAACAAGGGCATGCTTATCATCTTCAGGCGATCGAGATCTGCAAAGTTGCGGGAGATCGTTATGGCCTGGCGCGTGCCTATAGCAACCTGAGCGAGCTCATTCGTATCCAGAGAAAGTATGCTGAAGCCAAACCCTACACTCTCGAAGGTATCAAGCTGACGCGCGAACTGGGCAATCGTTATGCCCTGCCCATCATGCTGATCAACCTCGTCTATTCACAAGTTGGATTGGGAGAAATTCGGGATGCCTACGCCTCGCTGCGTTCTGCTCTGCAGCTCAATATTGAAAATGATTCGGTATCCTGGATTCTCTTTTCGCTGGTTGGTTATGCAAATATCCTCGCAGCGGAGGGAAAGCGTCAATCTGCGCTTCAAATCCTTGGGTTGTGCATGAATCATCCCGAAACGAATAGCGACACGCACCGTGATATTCAACTGGTGCTCGAAGATCTCAAGAAAGTACGGTTAGACGATATCGAGACAGAACTTGAACATGGCCGACCCCTTGATCTAAACAAAACAGTTTTGATGGCGCTCGGCGGCTAGTCGGCGAGCACTTCCGTTAAGAGTCCCAGCTCAGTCAGGACTTCCATCACCTTCTGGACGGCGCCGCCCTTGATAACGACTGTGGTTGGGCTTAACACTTCCCCCAGAAACTTCGACGCTCTGGATTTACGAATTTCTTCCAGGATCTCGGGTTTGCTCACCTTCAAAATGACCTGGGTCTGTACCCGCGCTTCCGTGCCGTTCCCCTCCCAGCGCTTCAGGGCTTTGACGAGGGAGGGCGGGATCCCTGCATCGGTATGTCTCGTAAGCAACGCCAGCAGGTGCTCGACTTTGAGACCTTGCTCTTTGGCTTTAGTAAGCGAATTTGTTGAAAGACGATAACGATAGATATCGTCTTTGGGGACCTCCCATTCACAAAACCTCGAAACCTGATAACGCACCACCCGCGGCGCAAGCCGGGGAATGGAAATTAATCCCTGTGATGAGATATGTAATTTCTTATCTTCCTTGCTCGCGATGTGAGAGTCTGAGCTCACAGCCTGGAAAGAGGTTGGCTCAGATGCTCCCTCCGCAACACACAGGTCCACCTGTCCGAGCCAATGCAGGATGTGCGTGATGAAATATTTGACGAGCGCACCGTCCACCTGATCCCAGGAGGCAAAGCCGCGCAGATACTGCCCATCGGAGGCGCGCTTGATGAACCACGAGTCATAATCCCCGGCAGGACGCTGAAAGTCGGCATATTTTTGTTTAATGTCACGGACGAAGGCGTTGAGACTCCACCATTTGCCCTCGGGAATCACGTCCATCAGATTCAGCAGGAACTCTCGAGTTTCCTGCGGTTGGTTTTTCCATTCGCCTTCACAGAGGATTGTGGGCATCAGGCAAAGTTCGTTGAATGAGTCACTTTCGACCCAGGCGTGTTGGAGCATCGCCAGTGCCTCTGCCCGTGGTGATTCGAGAAATGCTTTGACTGGTTCTGGTTGAGGCGTCCTCGCTCGGATTAAATTCGCCGCTTCAAGCAGGTGCTGCAGGACATGTACAGGTATCCTTGTTTCGTGCGTCTCGATACCGCGTCGTAACGCCGCCAGCAGAGTCGTTGCATCGTCCAGAATAAAGTCGTTTGCCGGAATTTCCTGTCCTTTTTCGCCTGGAGAGGCGGCGCGCCCCAGAGGTTCGGCGCGTTCCCTTTCCTGAATGACCTCTTCTTCCAGCTCTTCGCGGTCCAAAAGAGAAAGCAGGTCATCTGGGATGTAGGCAAACTCCTGCGGTCCCTTTTTGGTGTCGAAAAAGGCCCGCGCCAGGAGTCCGCGGTAGTACAAAATCTCAGTTGTCGAGGTGGGATTCAGGTAAAGCTTTTCGCGATCGCGTTTGCCGGCGCCTGCTTCACGGATTTCGCCGTACTTACGCGTGAAGGTCGGCCAGGGGATGCGCCCACCCGAGTTGACGAGGGCAGTGATGGCAGAATCCGCTTCGGGGGAGAGGGAGTCGATTAACTCGGCGAACAGGTCCGGCTCGAGCAGAGAAACGGACAACTCCTCCAGCGCCGCTTCTGCCTCGGTGGACTTCAGTTCGAGTCCCCACAGCTCTGCAATGACGCGCAGGTGTCCTATATCCTGTTTGAGGAGCGAGTGAAAAAGATCGGGCATGGGGCAAGTATACAAGTAGACGGGTTAACATGTAAACAGGTAATGAGTTCGTGTCTGCTTGTCTATCCTCTAACTACTTTCAATGCACCCGGCAAGACTTCAAATGTCACCTTGCGCACGTCCGTGCCGAATCCGGAATAGATTTCGCCATCGCAGTGGATGTACATCGGTCGATCGGCAGAGACGCTCATCCTTCTGCAGGAACCCATAGTCACCTGCTGGAAACGACCATGCGTTCCGTTCATCACCTCGGGGATCAGGCGGAACATCATCGGGCGGCTCACCTTTTTGATCATTGCATAATGCAAAATCCCATCGTCGATCTTCGCCTCGGGCGCCATCATGAACCCACCGCCTTCACGTGGACCGTTACACATGGTGAGCAGGAGGTTGCTTTGCACCCACGTTTGTTCCTCCGTTTCGATTTGCATAGTGATCGCGTTGTGGTTAAGAAGGATGGTTTGAATGACGGCTGTGAGGTACATCAAAAAGCCGCGCAGGACAGGCAATCGATGCGAGCGAATGGTCACGACCGAGTCAAACCCAATGCCGGTTGTGTTATCGAAATATTCTAATTTCCCATGTTCATCGGTCATCACACCGAGATCCACCGCAAATGCTGCATGATCAAGAGCATGGACGAGAGCATGATCCGATTTTGTCGGCACCCCGATGGCGTGGGCAAAGTCATTGCCCGAACCGGCAGGCACAACCCCCAGTACGGGACGCCTTTCCTCCGGGACCTTCATCAGTCCATTGATCACTTCATGGATGGTTCCATCTCCTCCCATGGCAATGACCATATCGTACCCCTGTTCCCCCGCCTGCTTTGCCAGTTCGATGGCATGCCCCGGATACACGGTCCCGCTCCAATCCACGCCGCCATGCTGTTCGGTGATCGAGCGCAGGTCACGTGCGATGCGCCAGGCATTTCCCATATCTGCCATGGGATTCAGGATGATTTTGACTTTGCGATGCATTATGAGTTCTCCATGGAAAAGACCCTAAAGGTTTTCTGGTTAGGCAAACATGTGAATAAGGATTTGTGCGAAACCTTTAGGGTCTATATGTTTTGTGTAGATTATAACCCCCGCAGAATCAATCGGATGCTTTAGCCCTGCCTGATCTGGTGTGTTGCGAGCGGGCCGGTCATGCCGTGCGCCATCTCGAAGGTTCCCCGCTTATATTTCTTGGCGTGGTAGAGGGCACCGTCCGCGGCTCGCAGGAGGTCCGGCCCGCTACGGGCGTGGACGGGAAATAACGCGATGCCGCCGGAGATTCCCAGTTTAAGCTTTTTGCCATCTGGAAGGCGGAACTTAAGTTTCTTCATTCCTTCCATGATCTTTTCCGAGACAACCTGTGCGGAAGTCATTTCCGTCTGGCTAAGGATCAGAGTCAACTCGTCGCCGCCGTAACGCGCCAGAAAGTCGGTGGTGCGGACGCCGCGTGCCATTTCGCTGAAGACCAGCCGCAGCACATCGTCCCCGACTGTGTGACCGTAGGTGTCGTTCACGGCTTTGAAACCATCCAGGTCCATCATGATCACGGCGAAGGAATAATTATTACGACGGGCGGAGGCAACTTCCTCCTCGAGCCGCTCATCCAGGGCACGACGGTTTGGCAGGCCGGTCAATGTGTCGCTGTATGCCTGCCTGCTGATCATCAGATGCAGGCTGGCATTAGAGATGGCGACGGCTGCCTGGTCTGAAAGCAGGCTGAGCAGGCGAAGCTCCGAGGCGGAATAGCCTCCAAGGGTGGAGCGTGAGAGGTTCATAACGCCCACGACCGTGTTCCCTACCTTGAGCGGAATGCCGATGATCGAGCCAACCCAGTGCACGGGGACGTTCTGAAAGAGAGGATGGTCTTGCATGTCCTCGACGATGATCATTTCGCCCGAGCGTGCCACAGTATACGTCAGCCCATTGGATCTCGGCTTCGACCACGGTTTGTTACGGGTTCCGTCTGCGTCCAAAGCCGCGCCAAAGGAGAGCTTGTGGTTCTTGTACAGGAAAATGTTGACGTCCCGGGCGTTGTCGATCAGGCGCATTGCCTCAGAGACCACGGCATCCAGCACAGCCGGCAGGTCGAGACTGGAGGTGAGGTGAATACTCAGTTTCTTGAGTGCATCCAGCTCGTCGGTCTGCTGCTTCAGGATGGCAAGCAGAGCCTGATGATCGATCAGTTCCCGTGCAATATTTTGTATACGGTTGTTATCCTCTGGAGAGATTTTTTCGGCAGAAGCAGTCAGGATGTCGAGCAGCTTGATCAGGGATTCCTTTTCGGTCTGTGATCCACCCTCTTGCTCCAGAATGTTTCGTGCCTCCGCCAGAATTTTTATTCGAAAATCGCCCATTCTTCTCGTTTACTAGTGGCGCATTTAATCATGGATTGACAAAAACCTAGTTGGCTCTTTTGTCCTGCCATGCATCAGTGTTTGCATGATTATAACCAGCCACTGTCCTTCGGTCATTGCATGCACGTTACAGCCCCTCGGCTTGTCGGGATTATACGCTACCTCGGAAATCTGCGAGATGACAGATATGTTAGAATCCATTAGCCCGTTTTCGGAGGAAATTTTGTCAAACTACCCCAAACCTGCTGCCGCTACACCTCTCAACCCACGCCGTCGCGGAATCATCATCGGCGCCTCCGACGGGATTGGCGCTGCCCTGGCGCGCCGTCTTGCCCGAGAAGGGTATACACTTGCTTTGCTGGCACGTAGCGCAGACAAGCTGGAATCACTCTGCAGCGATATTAACCGCACAACGGGTGAACAGCGCGTTCGAGCATATCCTCATGACGTGGCGGAGTATGAAAAAATACCTGCGCTCCTGCGCCGGATCGTGGCTGACCTCGGCGGGCTGGACCTTGTCATATTTGTCGCCGGCGTGAATTATCCGCCGGGCGGAATCGACAAATATAATTTCGAGAACGATCGCCGCATGATCGAGGTCAATTTGATCGGTGCGATGGCCTGGCTCAACCCGGTCGCCGAGATGTTTCAATCCGCCAAAGCAGGGCAGATCGTTGGGATCGGTTCGGTGGCTGGCGATCGCGGACGCGTCGGCAACCCGGGCTATAACACATCCAAGGCCGGGCTGGCAACGTATCTCGAGGCGTTGCGAAACCGTCTGACGCGTCGTCGCGTCAACGTGCTAACGGTAAAGCCCGGTTTTGTACGGACCGAGATGCTCAAAGCTGCACAGGGCCCTACACTATTCACCATCCCGGTGGAAAAGGCGGCGGAAGATATCTGGAAGGCGATGAAGCAGCGCAGGCAGGTCATCTACACGGCTTCGATCTGGCGCTGGATCATGCTTGTCATTCAGCACGTACCATCATTCATTTTCAGAAAGCTATCATTCTAAATTTGGAGTCCGAAGGCTCGCCCTTTGCATTTCAGGAACGGGCTCCCGGACTCCGCGAAGGACTCACATGGAAGCGAACATGCCTCTCACATTGAACAACTTTACGCAGCTCGAAAACTTCGGCCACTCCTTACGTGCGCCCTCCTTTCGATTCAAACCAACCCGCGTGGCAGAGATCTGCGAGATCTTTCAGTTGGCGGAGCGCGAAGGACTGACCGTCACGGTGCGCGGAGCCGGGAGAAGTTATAACGACGCGGCGTTGAACGGCGGCGGCATCATCCTCGACCTCTCCGCCATGAACAACATCCTGGACTGGGATCCCGCCACGGGTCTGGTGCGGTGCGAGCCTGGAGTTACATTGGAACAGCTCTGGCAGCGGGTGGAACCTGAGGGCTGGTGGCCTCCGGTGGTCTCAGGGACCATGCGAACCACCCTGGGTGGATGTCTTTCTGCAAACATTCACGGCAAGAATAATTTCAGGATGGGTACCATCGGTGAACATGTCACCAAGTTCACTGCACTTCTGCCCACCGGAACAGAGATCACCTGCACGCCCCAGGAGAATGCTGACCTGTTCTACAGCATGATCAGCGGACTTGGAATGCTGGGTGTCATTACGTCGGTGACCATGCAGATGAAGCATATTGAATCCGGGCTGTTGGAAGTGCATGCCTGGCCCGTCCATGACCTTCACGAACACCTCGCCTTCCTGCTTGAGAACGCGCCGAAGCATGATTACATCGTCGGCTGGCTGGATACGATGAATGGCGGGAAGAGCTTGGGGCGTGGGCAGATCCATGCCGCCGATTATTTGCATGGCCGGCAAGATCCCAATCCTCAGCAGACCATGAAGTTGAACAATCAGGTCCTGCCGCCACGCATCTTTGGTGTCTTCCCCAAATCTATTCTGTACCTGTTCATGATGCCCTTCGCGAACAATCTCGGCTGGTGGGGAGTCAGCACAGCGAAGTATGTTGCGTCGCTTCGTAAACACACGTTCCGTCAATCTCATGCGGCATTTCATTTCCTGCTCGATTATGTTCCAAACTGGGAATTATCGTACGGCCGGGGTGGATTGATCCAGTACCAGTCCTTCCTGCCCAGTGAGACCGCTGAAGATGCCTGGCGTGAAATGTTGACTATGTCCCTGCAGCGCGGTATGCCCTCCTATCTGGGCGTGACCAAACGTCACCGCCCCGACAAATTCCTGCTCACTCATGCTCTGGATGGATTCTCACTTGCTCTCGATTTCAAAGTGACAGATAAGAACCGTGCTGCGCTAAGTAAAATGTTGAAGGAGTTCGATCGCATCGCCCTGAATGCGGGCGGACGTTTCTACTTTGCCAAAAACAGCGAGACCTCTGCTGAAGCTGCACGGGAATTCCTGGGCGAAGAGACCATTCAAAAATTCAAAGAGCTTAAGAAACGCTGCGACCCGGGTAATTTACTGGAATCGGATCTCTTTAGAAGAGTGTTTGGATAAGGATATTTGACAGAAAAATTTGATTTGATTGTCATTGGTGCCGGTCCAGCGGGGGAAAAAGGTGCAGCAAAAGCCGCTCAGTATGGCAAGCGAGTCGCGCTGATCGAGCGCGAGCCGTACCTGGGCGGTGCCGGTATAAATACGGGGACGGTTCCCTCAAAAACGTTGCGAGAAACTGCCCTTTATTTTTCAGGGTTGCGCCAGCGGGGTCTCTATGGCATAGATTATTCTCTCAAAGAGAATTTAACGATCAAAGACTTCATGTATCGGGAGCGAAGAGTCGTCCGCAAAGAACGGAAGATGATCGCGGAACACATTGATGAACACGAAATCACCCTCCTGCATGGGGAAGGCTCGCTTAAGGATAGGAATACCGTTCTTGTCAAGTCATCGAAAGAAGTAAAGGAAATAACCGGCGACTTCACTCTGATCGCCACCGGTTCCTCCCCGCACCATCCGCCTGGCATCCTTTTTGACGGTGAGCTGATCTTCGACTCAGATACCATCCTGAACATGAAGCAGATTCCGAAGAAAATGGTTGTTGTGGGCGGCGGTGTAATCGGCACGGAGTATGCCTCGATCTTCACGGCGTTCGGAATTCGAGTGACATTGATTGAACCGAGGGGACGCATTGTCTCCTTTATCGATTCCGAGATCGGTCAGCGCCTGACGGACCAGCTTTTGAAACTTGGCATTGACTTTATTTTCGACGACCGCATGACTTCCATTGAAACCCGCAAGGATCACGTTCACCTTACCCTGGAAAAAGGCGGCAAGCGTGATTTTGATGTTGCCTTGATCGCGGCGGGCAGGGAGAGCAATGTTCAGCGACTGGGGCTGGAACAGGTGGGCGTGAAATCGGGGGATCGTGGCTTGATCCTTGTCGATGAAAACTTTCAGACGAATATCCCGAATATTTATGCGGTTGGTGATGTGATTGGCTTCCCTGCATTAGCCTCCACCTCCATGGAGCAGGCGCGAGCAGCTGTGGTCCATATCTTTAACCTGGAATATAAGGAAACGCTGGCGCCGTTTCTGCCCCTGGCCGTCTATGCCATCCCTGAGGTTTCAGCCGTGGGTCTGACGGAGGATGAATGCCGCGAAAAGAATATTCCTTATCTAGTCGGGCGTTCTTATTATGAGGAAAACGCGCGTGGTCAGATCATCGGCGACGAGAGTGGGATGATCAAGCTCGTCTTTGCGCCTATGGACAAAAAGCTTTTGGGCGCCCATATCATCGGCGAGCAGGCCTCGGAACTGATCCATATTGCCTCGCACGTGATGCTCGACGGTGGTCCGATCGATGAGTTCATCTCTGCAGTGTATAACTATCCTACGTTATCTGACTCTTATCAGTACGCTGCCTATGACGGACTGAAAAACCATGCCAAATGGGTCCAATCAAACAAAAAATGAACATTCAAGTTCTTGATCTGGGCCTGATGGAATACAAAGCTGCGTGGGATCTGCAAAATCAATATGCCAGGGAAATTGCAGAAGAGGCGCGTCCGCCAACTTTGTTGCTATTGGAACACCCTCATGTGTACACGTTCGGTCGGCGCGGCAAGCAGGAGAATCTGCTGTGGGGTGAATCGCAGCTGAGGGAAAAAGGGATCGCCATCCACTGGGTGGACCGGGGGGGCGATGTCACCTATCATGGACCGGGGCAGTTGGTGGGATATCCGTTATTGCCCCTGGGTGGAGTCCAAAGTCTGGAGACTCTGGATTCCGTAAGGATTCCTCAAGCCGATTACGTTGGCTACGTGCGCAAGTTGGAGCAAACACTCATCATAGCGCTGGCGCGCATGGGGCTGGCCGCGGGACAAAGATCCGGCCTGACCGGTGTATGGATCCAGGCTGACGTCCATTCGCGCTGCCCGCGCTGCAAGCCGGAAGACCGACGGAAGCCTGCCAAGATCGCAGCGATTGGAGTCAAAGTGGACGCGCGCGGCATCTCGCGCCACGGCTTCGCGCTGAATGTAAATCCGGACATGGATTACTGGGAGGGGATCATCGCCTGTGGCTTGCAGGATGAACCCATCGTTTCGCTGGCAGACCTTTTCCCGGAACCTCCGTCGATGGAGCGCGTCAAGCAGGAAGTGATGGCTGCGTTTGGGGAGGTGTTCGAAGCCGTCGTTCTGAAAGAAGCGACTCCCGCACAGGACGCAGGTGATGATCTCCGGCATGGCAATCGAGCTTCTTCGGCCGCGGAACACGCTCCCTCAGAATGACAAATTGCGTGCATGCATAATCTGGAGATCTTCTGAGCGATCCAACAAAAAACAGGCTTCGAGTCTTTCGGACCGAAGCCTGTTCCTGTCTAAGCACACATTTCTATGCTCTTGATGTTGCTGCAGTCTTTGTAGGAGCAGGTTCCCATCTCCACAGTAAGGTCACAACTACGAGATAAACAAAGTAAGCGATCATCTCGGTGAGAGATGGGTTGCCGTTGTACCCGAACAGGGTCTTAAGCAATTGACCGGGAACGGAGTTCTCATCGACGATCGCGTTTACATCCCAGACGTGTTCAATCACAGAAGGAATCCAGCCCACCTCATTGAACTCATGCACGCCGTGCGCCACTAGTCCGGCCGCAAATAAGATGAGCAGGATACCCGTCACCTGGAAGAAGCGGCGCAGGTCCAGGCGGACCGTAGTGGTAAACAGAGTCCAACCGAGCAGAGCTGCGGTGCCAAGCCCAAGAATAGTACCTGTCAGGGTTTGAATGATGTTGTTGGTCAACTGGCTCTGGTCGCCGGCGAAGAAAGCGGCGGTGATAAAGAGCGCCAGTTCCACACCTTCTCGCACAACAGCCACAAAAGCCAGCCAGAACATGGCACGCCTGCCCGTGGATGCCGCAGCTTTGTTCACACCAGCTTCGAGTTCGCTTTTCAGAAAGCGAGCCTGTTTTCTCATCCAGAAGATCATCCAGGTGAGGATGGCGGCGGCGATGAGCATGGTGACGCCTTCGAAGATTTGTTCCGCTTTCTCTTCGAGCGACATGCCGAACGCGGTCAGGATGACGGCGGTCAGAATACTGACGCCGACTGCGCTCAAGGTCCCCAGCCAGACGGCCGGGGATAGATCGCTGCGACGGATCTTGCTCAATGCGCCGAGCACGATACCGATGATGAGAGCTGCTTCAATGCCTTCGCGCAGGGACAGCAGGTAAGTTGCGAGCATGGAATACCTCGTGATGTGGATTAATGAAATCAGACGTATTTTGCCCGATTTACGAACGGCATTCTACTCGCGATCCTCGTATTTGACAAGATATTTATCAAAAAATTGATAGATATTAATCATGTCTTTAATATGCCAAATGTCATCAAATCTGTCGCAATTTTGAGAAAGAAAAAGTCCCTTGGATAAGCATCAAAGGGACGTCTGTAAAGACTACTTCTTGATTTTCTTGTTTCGATTCCCGTGATAGCCGGGGACATTGATGGCATAGATCGTACATAACTTTCCATCCAGCAATCTTGAGCGGATGCGGGGATCCATCTCTTCGAGGGAATCTGATGTGGTGATGACCGTGGGCAGTTCCCCGTTATAACGGTAATTAAAGAGCTGGTAGAGCTTTTCCTTCACCCATGGCGTCATGGACTGGGTGCCGAGGTCATCGAGCACCAGCAGGGGAGCCATGCGGATCTCGTCAAAGCGCCGGTCGAATGCCACGTTGCTATTGGGGCTGAAGGTCGCGCGCAGGTGATCGAGCAGATCAGGGACCATTACAAAGAGCGGTGGATCTCCGAGCCTGGCGCGATAGTTGGCGATTGCGGCGGCGAGATGTGTTTTCCCTGCTCCGTAGCCTCCCATGAAAACCAGCCAGCCTTTGGGTCTCTCTGCATAGACGTGCGCAGCTTTCAATGACTTTTGTAACGACTTCAATCCCTCTGGCGGTAAACCTTCAGCGGTGCGGTCTTCAAAGGAGCCGAAAGTTTTGTTCCCCATCAGCGTCAGCGAGGAAAGCTCAGGATGTCCGGTGTCGTCCAGCGGGCGGCGGTAATCGGGCGCGTTGATCCGGACGTCTGTCACAAGCTCCCGGTCTGAGAGCCGCGAACGGAAGCGCGCATCGATGTCATCGAGGCTGAGATTCGTAGTAATGACCAGAGGCAACTTGTTGATATATCTGTAATTGATAACCTGGAACAATTTTTCCTGCGCCCAACCCGTGGCATTCTGCGTTCCAAAATCATCGAGTATGAGGAGCGATGCGTTGCGGATCTCATTGAAGCGGCTTTCGAAGGTTGTGTCTTGGCTGTCATACGAAAAGCGCAGCATATCCAGCAGATCCGGCACGGTGAGGAATAAAGTGGGGACGCCCATTTCCACCGCGAAATTCGCGATCGCGGCAGCCAGGTGTGTCTTCCCGCACCCATACCCACCCTGGAGCAAAAGCCAGCCATTTAGATTTCTCGCATAATGGTTTGCCTGGTTAAAAGCCATCTCCAAAGAATTGGCCTGCTTTTCACCGATCCCGATCTGTCCGCGGGGACGAAAGGACTCAAAGGTTAACCCTTTCAGCTCGTCGAGATGACTCAGGGAATACAGGTGTTCGCGCACCTGCTGGCTGACGTCACGCTGGCGACACACACAGATTTCAAGTCGTCCGAAATTCGGATGCCCGATCGGGACATCCGAGCGTAAATAACCCACCCCGCCGCAGTGTGGACAGTTCGGATCGCCGAGGCTAGTGCTCGATGTAATCGGCGTATTCGCCCTTGATGTACTTGTCGCGATCTTTTTCAGGGTCTCGTCTATCCTGCTTTTCGCCACGTCCTTCTTCCTTCCAACGTTTCAAAATGGCTTCGCAATAGCGCCAGCTGCGCTTGTTGTTACGGACAGCCAGGCCGATTGTCTCTGCGACCCATTCTGCTGAATATGTTTCTTCCGCGTCTTTTAACGCATCCGCGATCAACGGCGTGAGCGGACCAATATTTTCCTCGTACAACCTGAAAATGTTGGGGCGTTCAAATAGGGGAGGGCTCATGCCTGCGGCTTTGGAGAGCCGCCCCTGTGTAAACGCTTCTGCTGCGGCACGTCCGCGCGGGGAATTGAGGAAGTAGAACACGTCCTCCTGATGCCGTGCCTCCAGCAGGCTCCCACGCTTTACAGCTTCCCGTATGCCCGAGCGGATTCCGTCAGTTGTGAGCCCCAGCTCCTTCGCATCAAAATCAGATTCCTGCAACGCCCGAAATGGACCCTCGATATGTTCCACACGCCAGAGGATGTATAAAGTAACTTTCAACTCCTCTGCATTATCAATTTGATTTAACAATTGATGGAAGAACGTATCAGGCAGCTGGGTGAATGATTCTGAGTCGGTAAAGCCTTTGAATGTTTTCATATGTTGTTGGGGCAGTGGCCCGCCCTTACTCGTTTGGTCTAAAGATCCTCGTCGCGGCATTCTCGAACTTTGCCAGCTCACTGCGGAAGACCAGTTCCACGCTTCCCACGGGACCGTTGCGATGCTTGGCGATTATGATCTCCGCCACGTTTTGTTTGATATTATCTTTCTCATACTGGTCTGGCCGGTAGATGAACATAACAATATCTGCGTCCTGTTCCAATGATCCGGATTCACGCAAGTCAGACAACACCGGTCGTTTGTCTGAGCGCTGTTCCACGGCACGCGATAACTGCGCCGCGGCCAGGACAGGCACATTTAGCTCACGGGCCAGGATCTTCAGATTCCGGGAGATATACGAGACCTCCTGGACGCGGTTGTCATTGCGTGTATCCCCACCCATCAGCTGGAGATAATCGATGATGACCAGGTCGAGTCCGAATTCCATGTGCAGGCGGCGGCACTTGGTTCTTAATTGCAGAGGAGTGATCGCGGGTGTGTCGTCGAGATAAATGTGCGTATCGCCGAACACTTCAATAGAATGTGTGAACAGTGGCCATTCACTCTCATGCAGTTTCCCGGTGCGCAAACGCTGCGAGTCGATGCCGGTTTCCTGGGCAATCAGCCGCTGCACGACCTGCTCATTGGACATTTCCAGCGAGAAGATCGCCACATGTTTCTTATGCGTCAAGCCGGCGTTCTTGGCAATGGAGAGCAGAAAGCCTGTCTTGCCCTGACCCGGCCGGCCGGCGATGATGAGCAGGTCGGAGGGCTGCAAACCGGTCAACATCTTGTCGAGGTCGATGAAGCCAGTTGGCACGCCGTAAATCTCATCGGGGCGTTTGGCGAGGTCATCGATGCGGTCATAATACTCGCTCAACACGGATGAGATTGGCTGAAGGTCATGCTTGAGGCGCCGCTCGCTGACGTTGAAGACCGCTTTCTCTGCCTCATCCATCACATCGTCGACGTTGGTCCGCTCGTTGTATGCGACCGCGGCGATCTGGTTCGCGGCATTGATCATCTTGCGCCGGATCGAATATCCCTCCACGATGCGCCCGTAGGATTCTGCGTTGAGCGACGATGGCACCTGGTTGACAAGCGAGGTCAGATAAGCGGGTCCGCCCACTTCGCCGAGTTGACCGCGGCGGTCCAGTTCATCAGAAACTGTCAGCAAATCAATGGGGATGCGCTGCTCGTGCAGCCTGGTGAATGCATCCCAGATCCATTTGTGACGATGGATGTAGAAATCGTCGGCGATCAGAAACTGCGCGACATCGTAATAGACTTCCGGGTTAATGAAAACCGCCCCAACGACGGCTTCTTCGGCTTCTCGACTATGAGGGACTGCGGTGGACGTGGCGGGGACGGTCGTGTTTTCAGGTGGCAGGCTGCTGTAAGCGTCGGTCATTTTTTCTTTGGTTTGTTAGACGCTGAGGTGTCCTCATCGTCTGGCTTATCTTCCTCATCTGATTTATCGAATTCAAGCTTTTCAAGAAAATCTTCAAAGACGGACAGTCGCTCCGTGCCTTCTTCAGAAAGAGGAGCCGGTTCCGTTTTCTCAGGTGTTTCCGTCTCTTCAGAGACGTCCTGCTCTGGGATGATGCCTGCCTCATCCATCACGGTGTGATGGACCAGGATGGGAACGTGCGCCCGCACCGACAGCGCGATCGCATCCGAGGGCCGCGAATCGACATTGATTTCTCTTCCATCCACTTCCGCGACAATGCTGCCATAAAAAATTTCGTTCTGCAGTTTGACGATCTCGATCCGCTTGATGCGCGCATTGAAGGCTCCAAACACATTCTTCAAGAGATCATGGGTTAGTGGGCGGATCATCTCCACTTCCTGCAAAGCAACCGTGATCGCTTCTGCTTCGTATGGACCCACCCAAATGGGCAGGTAACGCTCGGAACCAATCTGTTTCAAGACCACCAGACGTTGCGGCGTCATCAGATGCACGCGCACGCTGTCAATTTGTACTTCAATCATCTCAGGCATGGCAACTCCAGGAGGTTACGAGCTGATTTGGGTATGATTCTAAACTTAATTTTGCTTCGGCTCGATGAGATTTAAAACTCTCATGTAGATATTAACATCGACTGTCAGTATTGTAGCATAATCAGGGGTGAATGTCATTTGGTTGCAAGAAAGCTCAAACGCGACTATAATGTTTTCTTGCCAATCGGGCAGAGCAGACCGGCAAGTGGGTGGCGCTGTAGCGCCAAGGTCGGAATACCTGACCCAAACAATTTATCGGGGCGTGGCGCAGCCCGGCTAGCGCGCTTGCATGGGGTGCAAGAGGTCGGAGGTTCAAATCCTCTCGCCCCGACAGAAAAGACTCCCACACGGGAGTCTTTTTGTTTTCCGGTTCACGCGTGGCAGGCGTACACGGGTTGTCTGTGATCGCCCAGCTCTCCGACGCGGAGGGAGTGACGCGAACTTACTGGCACGCTGCGAGCTTGCCATTGAGTTGCATGAATAAAATGCTATATTCGTTCACGCTTATTCTTCCAGTAGCAGAGACACAATTCCCAACAGAGAGATTGGGGTAATAATGAAAGTCATCTTCGAAGTACAACAGGGTCGGAAAGTCTCTAAAGTACATCCTAGCCATGCCGCTTGTCTCCGTATTGCCAGTGATCGAGTTAACAACGCCCTGCACGCACATGACTTTACCGACATCTTTTCTTGTGATATTCGAAAACCAGGTGCAGTCGCTGGCGCTGCGCGGCGTCGGCGTTTCATCGACCAGAGCCTCGAACAATACCTGTTCCGGCTCTATCTGTTCTGTAGGCGGGGCGCTTGTTGGAGCTGGTGGAGGACTGAAAGACACTCGATTGTTGTTCCAGCCAAGGGCGCCCATGAACATCACGAAGCTTATACCATAGAAGAGGGTAACCAAAATGTTGGTGGGCCGCGATGCTGGCCCTATCGATTCTTGAACAGATTTTGGGGGGTCTGGCTGCACCGGCTGCACGGGCAGTTTCAGAACGAGCGCACAGGACTGGCAAACAACGGCCTCGTCTTGAAGATCCTCCTTGCAATGCGGGCATTTCTTCATGATTCTCTGCCTTCCATTTTCTTGTGGTCGAATGATTCTTTTACATGACCTCCGCCCTCCGCAAAAGATACAAAAGATACATTGCTGATGCATTGCTATTGTGTGATCATCCAGGGTCGGATTGAACACCCGTTCCAATCACACCCCTTTGTTTCGCGTTGCCAATATGCGCGCTTCTATCCCAAAATCATACGGCAAGTTCAGCCGTCGCTAGGGGTCACGATATCCAAAGCAGGATTTGGGTGGCAAGTAACAGAACCATCACAAACCAGAAAAATACGATTTTGTGATGTTCGTCAAGCCACCGGTCAACGCGTCGTGCCAGCATTTCCAGTCGCGCACTCCAAATGTTACGTTTGCGTCTGAAGCGATAGTTCGTATGTTTCATGGGTAAATACCTATATACGTCACATGACTGTCGAAGCCGGCAAATGTTACATTGCAATTAGCTGACCCACGACCACGAGAATTGCATGAAGGGTGAGTAGCCAACTGTGAGGCACCCACCCGATGAATGCCGACAGGGCAACATCTCAGGTGTACCGGAACAACCATCAACCTTACAGGAGGGCAAGTAACGTGACAAATTACAGATGAATAATTCGGTTTGTGACTTGAGAGTCTGGGACGCTTTTATTAAACCAGCCCTTATCGCTAAGGTGATATAGCTTGATAGATGGATGATGATCTCTCTACCATGACCCGCCACCAGCAGGTGGGATTAACCCTAATAGGCGATGACATATGAACCGTGTTATCGTTATAAACATTGGGAAAGGGCTTACACTTTATGAAACGGATAGAAGAAAAATTTAAGAGAAAAGTAAAATACTGGCGAATCAGTTTCATGCAGGCCAGCGGACGAGATCGCTTGTCATTGGGCATGTTCATGGTGCTGATTTTGGTTTATATGTGGTGGGTCAGTATCATAATCTGATGCCCAAACGCAAGTAAGGACTCTGTATCTTATTACGGCGGCAGATCAGCCGCGGTTGATCCCGCGGGACTGCCGCCGATTTGTTTGTTAATGGGCGTGATAAACTGGCTTGCAAAGCCATCCTCATTCGATTATCCTTGCGTATGGCGCCCAAGGCGCTCCTTGTATGCTTGTGGGAGTGGTTAGGTCCCGGTGGGCTTCCTGGTCTTCAAAACCTGTGGCGGGTCGCGTTGCGGGCCGCGGTGGGTTCGACTCCCATCCACTCTCGCCTAGTTTTTATCATAGGCAATAGATCATGGACGATTATCTATAGTCCATGATCTCGTGAGGAGTTTCATGTCTTATCCTGAGATTGACGTGCTTACGGAGCATGTTTCCCGAGTTTTTCGCGTGCAAGATGTTACCGCGGGTGAGCCCAGGGAATGGATCGCGCGTTACCGCGGGTATTTATTGAATGAAGATGACAGCTTGGCTGCATATGATCGGTTGGCGGAGGCTGTGCGTCCCTATAACATCACGCCGCTCTTCCGAAAGGAACCGGGTGGGAAACAGCTGATCTATCTTGTGCAGAGTCCCGTAGTCCCAAAGCTTTCCTCGAATCTGATCCTTCATATCGTGCTTTTCATTGTCACATTCTTCAGCATGATGTTGATGGGTGCGGATATTCCCCCGGAGGCGATCTCGGCAGATGAATCTTCCATCATCAGACTGTTGTTTCGGAATATTCTTACTGGCTGGCCTTTTGCCGTGAGCATGATGGGGATCCTGTTGGCTCATGAGATGGGACATTACCTGATGTGCCGTTATTACAACGTCCCTGCCACGCTTCCATTCTTTATCCCCGCGCCGCTGCTTAGTTTCCTGGGGACGTTAGGTGCATTTATTGCCATGCGTGGCATTCCCAAGAATAAACGTGTGCTTTTTGATGTCGGGGTGGCGGGTCCGTTGGCAGGAGTGGTCATTGCCATCCCGGTTCTGTTCCTGGGGCTGTCCATCTCCCATCTCGGTACGATCGGTTCTGCCGCGCCAGGCACCTCCGGCCTGCTGGAAGGAAATTCGATCTTCTATTTATTTTCCAAATACCTCATGTTCGGTCGATTATTGCCGGAGCCCGCCAGCATGGACGGATTGTCACCTGCGCTCTACTGGCTGCGCTACTTCTTTACCGCGCAGCCCATCCCATTCAATGGGCTGGACGTCCAGCTGAACCCGGTGGCACTGGCGGGTTGGGCAGGGTTGCTGGTCACCGCGCTGAACCTTGTCCCGGTCGGCACGCTGGATGGCGGTCACGTGGCGTACGGTTTGTTCGGCGAAAAGGCGCGCAAAATCTTTCCGGTTGCAATCGGCACGCTGATCGCTCTGAGCTTGCTGCCGTCATTGTTGACGCTCTCCCTCGGTGCGTTCAATTTTAGCTGGCTGCTGTGGGTCTTTATTTTGTTCTGGCTGGGGAACGTCCGCACGCAGCCGCTGGATGACATCACGCCGCTTGACGGAAAACGCCGCGCCCTTGGCTTTTTCATGCTCCTGATCTTCGTGCTTCTCTTCACGCCTATCCCGATGGTATCCTACTGATGCCCGAAAAATCTCATTCACACCCGCAGTCCCTGGCACCGTACGCCAGGACAGGTGTGCGTGCGGTGCACACTCCCTGCCACCGCCCGCCAGAGCAGGTGTGCCACGAGTCCAAGTGCCGTGGAGTGTTGCCAGGAGAGGTGACCTCCGCGTTAAGGCGAAGCAATCTCATCTCTGATTCGGGAGACTGGATTGCGGCGTACGCTTCGTCTGCGCTTGCCTGGCGCGAAAGCACCAGCCCGTTGAGCGCAATGTTCGTTCTCAAGGAGATGAACAAGGTCAATTAATCATGCTGACATTACGAAAACTCTGTATCATCTTCTTTTGGTTTGCTGTATTCCTTTCTGCCTGTGCCCCTCCCACGCCTTTTGGTAACGGCACAAGTACACCGCGTCCAAACGGGACCGAGAACGTCCCGGGGACAGATACGGCTACTCCTGCCGTGAGCAGTCTAAATGTGGATCCTGAGGCGCTGCGCGGCATCCAGGTCAATGTCTGGCATCCGTGGTTTGGGGCGGAGGCCAGCCTGTTTCAATCACAAATTTCGCAGTTCAACACGGAGAATGAATGGGGGATCATCGTCAGCGAGCAAAGCCAGGGGAATTACAGCGAATTATTTCTACAAACCGATGCGGCTATCGAAGATTCCTCCTATCCACAGATTGTGATCGGATTTCCTGAGCATGCCCTGGAATGGCAGGAACATGTCGCGGACCTAAGCCCCTATGTGACTGATCCGATCTATGGGTTGAGCCCTACTGACATTTCGGATTTTCCGGCGGTGATCTGGGAGCAGGACGAAGTCAATGGGCAACGCTTTAGTATCCCCGCCCAACGGACCGCACGCTTTCTCCTCTACAATCAAAGCTGGGCTCGGGAACTTGGGTTTGAGTCTCCGCCTGCGACATCGGCGGAATTTGAGCAGCAGGTGTGTGCCGCGCATAAAGCCGTCGGTACGGATGAAAACCCGGACAATGATGCGCTGGGCGGCTGGCTGGTCGATACTAATGCGATGACTCCGCTTTCATGGATGATCGCTTTTGGCGGCGGCGTACAGGAGGAGCAAGGTTATCGCTTCCTTACGCCGGGCAATATCGCCGCCTTCCGGTTTGCGAAAACACTACAGCAGAAGAATTGTGCCTGGATGGCTTCGTCCGACCTGCCTGTGCCCGACCGGTTTGCGACCAGACAGGCATTGTTTGCCACCGCAAGCCTGGAAGATCTGCCCGCGTATGTCCGAGCTTTTTCTGCGGCAAACAACAGCGATGAATGGACCGTTTTGAAATTCCCGGGGGATGAGCGAGATGCGCTGGTCGTGTACGGGTCGTCATTTATCATGTTCGAATCAGACGACGTAACTCAGCTCGCTTCGTGGCTTTTCATGCGTTGGCTCCTTGCTCCGGAGAATCAGGCGCGCTGGGTGCAAAGCACGGGACTCTTCCCGCTGCGAAGCTCTACGATGGAACTGCTCGGCGAGTATTCAGCAAGCCATCCGCAATGGGCGGAAGCGGTGAAACTGCTCGCAGACGGTGAAACCACTCCCAAGCTGGCCTCCTGGCGGCTGGTGCGGGTGATGCTCGAAGATGGCTTTCGAGATATGTTCGATACAATCCGACACCCTGACCTCACCGATGGACAAGTGCCGTTGATCTTAAAACAGATGGACGATACGGCAGAAGACTTGAACAACTGATTTTGTGTTCAGACATTAGCGGTGTGGGGAGGCGTTGAAAAACAAACTGATTGGAGGAAACATGGAATATACTCAACTTGGCCGCACGGGGCTCAAAGTGTCCCGCCTGTGTCTTGGCACCATGAACTTCGGTCCGAAGACGACTGAGGAAGATTCGTTTGCAATCATGGATAAGGCACATGAATTTGGAATCAATTTCTTCGATACCGCCAACACTTACGGCTGGAAAACGGGGGAGGGCTGGACGGAGCAGATTATCGGTCGCTGGTTCGCCCAAAGCGGCGGTCGCCGTGAGAAAACGGTACTCGCCACCAAAGTCTATGGCAGGATGAGCGATTGGCCTAACGATTCGCGGCTTTCGGCGCTGAATATCCGCCAGGCTGTGGAAGGCTCCCTCAAGCGCTTACAGACAGATCATATCGATCTCTACCAGATGCACCACATCGACCGCTATACGCCTTTTGATGAGATCTGGCAAGCGATGGAAGTGCTTGTCCAGCAGGGTAAGATCCTGTATGTGGGCTCGTCCAACTTTGCAGGCTGGCATATTGCCAAAGCCAATGAGATCGCGAAGTCACGCCATTTCTTAGGGTTGGTCAGTGAGCAGTGCCTCTACAATTTGAAAGTCCGCTCTGTCGAAATGGATGTGATCCCTGCTTGCCGCGATTATGGATTGGGGGTGATTCCCTGGAGTCCGCTGGCAAGTGGACTGCTGGCCGGAGAGCGCGGTAAGGAACAGGCTGGCCGGCGCGGCGAAGAAGACGTCTCCAAGGAGATGGAAAAATACGCAGCCCAGATCAGCCAATATGAGGAGTTCTGTAAGGAAATGGGCGATATCCCCGCGAATGTGGCTCTCGCCTGGCTACTGGCAAATCCGGTTGTGACCGCGCCGATCGTCGGTCCACGCAAGATGGAGCAATTGACGGAGAGCCTGCGCGCTGTTGAGATAAAATTCAGCGAAGAGCAGCTGCGCCGACTGGACGAGATCTGGCCGGGTCCCAAAGGCGAATCGCCTGAGGCATTTGCCTGGTAAGTGCGTAGATATAGATATAACGGTGGTTGAGTAACCCCGAGTGCATGCCGAAGGGTGGATCGAAACTACCAGTCAGCAAAAGAACTCTTGTAAGGAGCCTGCTTTTGCCACGTGTTGGTTTCGATAAGGCGGACGAACACCGCCTACTCAACCAACGAATTATAGAGGTAACCTGATGCCCGAATCGCAATATCGCGCGCGTGATGTCAGCGCAAAAACACAGGAAGTGATCGCCTATGACCACGATCCATCCCTGCCCGGTAAGCCGCTGCATATTCTGATCCCGGGCGGGTTGGTGGCGCTGGCCGTGCTGGGTGTGATCATCTTTGTCGCCTATCGGACGTGGTTTCAGGGCGAACTCGACCAGGGCACGGGCCTGCTTTTGATCGGTCTGCTCGCTCCCTTCTATGTAGGTGGGGTCTTCCTCTTCAGCTACGGTTATGAGCTTTACAACATCCCGCGCGCATTACGCTTGACAGCCATTATTGTCTTTCTAACCGTGGCGTCTGTTGTAATTGTCGCGGTGTTGTTCTTCTTATTTGGGTCAGGGCGCGGGCTTCCTGAATCCGATTCAAAAAAGAAATCCTCCGGGAAGGCAAAGGTGGAGCCTAGAAATGCTCCTTCCTCCTCAGGAGGTTCCGGGCTGCCGAATATGGGTCCGCTGGTTATCCTGGGTGGTCCCGGGCGGACGCACACCCGGGAAGTGACTCGCGAAGTGGTCAAGGAAGTTCCGGTGGCGCCTCGTTCGATTGATTGTCCTTATTGCGGTCGTTCGTATGTGCCCGCAGAGCAGGACTACGCCTGTCCTGCCTGTGGCGCGGCAACGCCTCCTGAATTGATCGAGCAGTCGGAAGCTCCAAAAGACCGTTCCGAAAACAAGTAGAATTGCTTTACAATCAAATCCTCCCGCAGGTTTATTGATACTTCATTCATCAACGCCTGCGGGATTTTCTTTATGGCGTATCCAAACTATTCCTACCCACCCGGGCTGTATGCGCGCCTCGTACGCGATATCGTCCTGTTGCGCCCGCGCGATTTTCATCAGGATGCAACACTTTGCATTGATCGCCTGCAACCGCCTCTGCATGTGTCAGGACACCAAAACATTCCTGAGCAGGGACGCTGCGTCATCACCATCAACCATTATCACCGCCCAGGTTTTGGTGCGCAGTGGCTGGCGCTGGGCGTATCTGCGCTCGTTCCTGTTCATGTACATTGGGTAATGACGGGGGAATTTACGGATTGGAGAAAAAAATATCTGCCGTCTGGCCCCATCGGGGTCATGGTCTCACGCATCTTATTGAAGCGCATTGCAGACATCTATGGCTTTACGACGATGCCGCCAATGCCGCCGCGTCCAAAAGATCTGCAAGCGCGGGTTGCCTCGGTGCAGGCAGTGTTGGAATATGTGCGGTCTGCAAAAGACGTGATGCTAGGACTTGCGCCTGAAGGATATGATCCGCCAAATGGCATCTTGATGCGACCCGCGCCCGGCTTGGGAAGATTTGGGCTGCTGCTCTCCAAAGCGGGATTGACTTTCCTTCCCGCGGGTGCCTACGAGGCGGACGGTGTGTTTCATCTGAATTTTGGCGAGATGTATCGATTAAGTGTAAGCAACAGTTTATCTGTTGCTGAAAAAGATCAGTGCGCGATAGAGATCATGATGAAGCATGTTGCCCATCTTTTACCAGTACATCTGCGAGGAGAATTCGCTTGAAGAGCCTGAACCTGTCGCAGTTGCTTGTCCTCAATGCCTACTGGTTCGGGCTTTCATTCATGTGGAATTCGCTCCACCCAATCCTCCTGCCGGCCGTGCTGCTCAACTATGTGCCGGACGCGAGGAAGAATACCTATCTCGGCCTGCTGACGTTTGTTGGGCTGATCATTGCCCTGCTCGTCCAGCCGGTCAGTGGCGCTCTCTCGGATGGATGGAGATCGCGTTTCGGACGCAGGCGCCCACTGGGGGTACTTGGGACGCTGTTTGACTTCCTCTTTCTCTCGATTTTGGCGTGGGGTGGTGGTCTGGCCTGGCTGTTTATCGGGTACGTCGGACTGCAATTTAGCTCGAATATCGCACATGGACCCATGCAGGGACTCCTGCCCGACCGCGTCCCGCGCTCACAAATGGGAGTCGCCTCCTCGCTGAGGACCTTCATGGATATGCTGTCCCTGATCCTTGCCTCACTCCTCGCGGGGCGTTTGCTTGATCCTGTTACCAGAGATCCTGCTCCTATCATGATTGTTGTCATGGGCCTGCTGGCGGTTTCTGCGTCGCTCACCTTTTTCGGCGTAAAAGAAGAACCCACCCTGGAGCGGGAACGAACGGACTGGAAATCCTTCCTCAAAGGGTTTCGGATCGACTTACGTGAGAACTCTTCCTACTGGTGGCTGATCGCGGAACGGATGTTGTTTCTTCTCGGCATCTATGGGATTCAGACGTTTGCTCAATATTATTTGCAGGATGTCCTGCGCGTTCCCGATCCTCCGAGACAGACCGGGGATCTGCTGGCGGCGCTTACCCTTACCATGGTCCTTCTCGTCCTGCTTGCCGGTTGGCTGACCGATAAATTCGGCGCAAAGCGCATCCTTGTGATTGGCACGGTTGTCGCAGCGGTAGGAGTACTCTTAATGATCCTTGCTGCTGATATGCGTGGATTGATGATCTTCGGTAGTGTACTCGGCGCCGGTATCGGATTGTTCCTGACGTCGAACTGGGCGCTTGCCAATTCGCTGGCGCCGCAGGAGGCAGCCGGAAAATATCTTGGACTGACCAACCTGGCCACAGCAGGCGCGGCGGCCCTGTCACGGCTCGAAGGTCCGGTACTGGACTGGCTGAATGCGATGTGGCCAGGCGTATGGGTTGGCTATAAGGGCCTGTTCGTTTTCGGCGCCGTGTGTATGCTATTAAGTATTTTTTTCTTGCGCAGGATTCATGTAGAATCTTGAGAGCTTCATCGCGTTGGCGGACTGTCCCGTGTGGCTCGCAGTCCCAGTAAGAGACATAGAGGTACCTCATGAAACTGATGTATATCAACGGTGAATTTACAAAGGGCAATGCAAAAGAGGAAATCGAAATCACGAATCCTGCAACAGAAGAAGTGCTGGATAGTGTCCCGCGCGGGACAGCGGAAGATGTGGAAGCCGCCGTCCGGTCTGGTAACGAAGCGTTCAAGTCCTGGCGGAAGATGGGTGCGAACGAACGGACCAACCTGTTGCATGAAGTCGCAACCAGAGTGCGGCGTCATAGAGGAGATCTGGTCCAGTGGTTGACCCTCGAGGAAGGTAAGCCGATCTCCGAGAACGACGAAGAACTGGAGTGGGTGGCGAACACGTTCGATTACTACGCCGAACTGGGACGGCACGATCGGGGGCGCGTGATCCCGCCGGGTGAAGCATCGCAATTTAACTTTATTCTGAAAGAACCCTACGGTGTGGTGGGATGCATCGTGCCGTGGAATTATCCACTGCTGTTAATGGCATGGAAGGTCGCGCCTGCGCTCGCGGCGGGGAATACTGTGATCATCAAGCCCAGCGAGATGACGTCGCTGTCAGCTTTGTACATGGCTGAGCATTGCTTCGACGGTCTGCCTGCCGGGGTCGTCAATGTGGTCACGGGTTTCGGCCCCGAGACCGGCGAGCCCCTGGTGAAGCATCCCAATGTGCCGGTCATTGCATTCACTGGAAGCCTGGGAACCGGCCAGCGCATCGCCTCCCACGCCGCGCCGATGATGAAGAAGCTGCATCTGGAGCTGGGCGGCAAGGATGCTACTGTCATTGCCGAAGATGCCGACCCGGAGCTTGCCGCAAAGGCAGTGGCGTATGCGGCGCTTATTAATGCGGGACAAGTCTGCACCAGCACGGAGCGAGTCTACATCCCGAAACCCAAAGCGAAGCAATTCACCGAAGCGATCGTGGAGCATGTCAAGTCACTGCGCCTGGGCCCGGGGTTGGAGGCTGCTACGGATGTCGGACCGATGATCGGTGATTCGTACCGCACCAAGGTCGAAGGCCATGTGGAAGATGCGCGTGCTCGCGGCGCGCAGATCCTGACGGGCGGCCGACGCCCGAAGAATTTCGCCAGAGGCTGGTTCTACGAACCGACCGTGCTGACGGGCGTGGATCACTCTATGCTCATCATGCGCGAAGAGACCTTCGGTCCCGCGGTGCCTTTGATGGAATACACCTCTTTCGAGGAGGCGATTGACCTGGTGAACGATTCCCCTTATGGCCTGGGTGCGGTCCTTCTTTCGGAAGACCCGAAGAAGATCAAGAACTTCTTCGAAGATGTCAAAGCCGGGACGATCTGGATCAACGATCCTCTGACCGATAATTACGCCGGTCCGTTTGGCGGGATGAAATACTCAGGCGGCGCACGAGAGCTTGGCATTGAAGGCCTCGACGAATTCCGCGAGACCAAACACGTCCACTGGGATTTTCATCTCGAGGATAAGTCGTATTGGTATCCGTATGGAAGAGAATAATTCACAGGCTCCCTGCGCCGTCCCCGGCGCAGGAATGCTAACAAATCGCGGCCGAGGACGGCGGCTGGATCACTCAAAAGTCCTACGCCTATGAAAGAAACCTCCCTCCCTACCCTGCAGGATATCGAAAAATTAACCGCCTATCTGCCGCGCCTGTATGCGGAAGGCTTTCGGCCGATCCTCCACTGGGAAGGCGGCGAAAAGCTCGAAAATGGATCAATCACACTACCTTACCCAAAGTATGACCCACTCGTGGAGGAGTTTTTCCGTTTCGGAGGCGGACCCTGGATCGATTATGAATACAATCCGGAGCAAGCTTATCAGATGCTGAAGGACGAAACCCACCTCAATACTGCCTCCTTGGTTGAAATCAAGTCCATGCTGACCTTTTGCGTGCGCGGCGAGCGTTTCTCAGATGGGCACTGGGCTGAAATGATCGAAAAGGGATACATCCGTCGAATCCTTGAGCGGCTGAACGAGATCAAGATTGAAATGAAATAAGCATCCCTATTCAGGAGTTCAAAAAATGAGGTTGTCCACGCTATCGGCAAAGCAGACAACGAACTTGCCATCCTTGAACTCGATCTTTGCCGCGTTGCACTTATCTGCGAGATGCGGCAGCTTTGCCTTGATGTGCGCGAACGCGATCGCTTCAATTGCCTGCCCCAGCGTCATGTTCGACTTGACGACGGTTTGGCCGTCGGGCATATAGAGGGCATGGCACAATAAAAAATCGGGATCCAGCACGACCTGCGAGCCGTGCTTACCTGGCCGTATAAAATTCCCGTTGTTTTTTGACATTAACCGTTATCTCCATATCAAATACACTTTGGGCGCGATCCAAAATCTTGCTCACGATCTTCCGGTAAAAATGTCCGCCGGTGTCACAATAGTTGAACAGGGGGATGCCCTCATCATCCATGTCACCCGGGTAATAACCGGGGAAACAAAAGACGTCGCCGCTTTGTCCTTCGATGCCATTGAGTTGAAATTCCAGATTGATCGCCCCGCAGTTGTGCTCAACCTTCATGATGTCAACAACAGGTTCGCCATCTCCCCCGGTCAGGTCATCCGCGTAGCGCGAGAACAAAGGCATCTGCGCGTCGATGAAATACTCAACATCCTTCGCATCCGGAATCGTATTGAACTTCCACACATAGATTGACATGTTACCTCGCGCGTGGCCTCAAACCACGTGAACTTGGATCGGGTCCGACTACACAAATTTTAACACAAATATAGAACATTTGTGCTAAAATTCTTCCTGGAGGTTACCATGAAACTCGAATCTATGAAAGAGGTACTTCTGAGCAATGCAAGGAATATCTTCCTGTTCGATTGTCAGGTGGCTGGCCTGGATGCGCAGATTTTGAATAC